>Ga0075163_10000757_pt1 | contig 42830 bp, 33 predicted proteins | sample JI1023141ADNA_FD_71478 | JGI IMG/M metagenome (GOLD analysis project Ga0075163, IMG submission 71478) | Wastewater effluent complex algal communities from Wisconsin, to seasonally profile nutrient transformation and Carbon sequestration -... | ecosystem: Engineered > WWTP > Effluent > Algae...
TGGAGGTGATGGAGAAGTGAGTGGAGAGGAGTGAGGAGTGAGTGCACAAGCCAGAGCATTTTTATCTACTCACTCCTCACTCCTCTCCACTCACTCCTCGTACAAAGTCCGCGCTGGTCAACCCATGCAATGAGCGTGCGTTTGATTTGCAATGCATGTGGCCCGCCGTGATCGGGTTGCTGCAAACCCGGAGCGTGCAGATGAAGCGGTCATTCGCAATTGCAGTGGTGTTGGCCTGCGTGGCCACGACGGTCCTCCACGCGAGTGCGCGGAATGTTCGCGAGCGCATCGCTGCTGCGCGCGCCGCATCGGTATTTCCAGGAAAGCCACCCGTCGTGCCCGCAGGCACGCGCGTGCTGCGCGATGTCAGTTACGGCGCGGATCCACGGCAGAGATTCGATGTCTATTTGCCTGCGGTGACGAAAGACGCACCGGTGATCCTGTTCGTGCATGGCGGTGGCTGGGCCAATGGCAACAAGGACAATCCGGGCATCGTGGAAGACAAGGCGGCGCATTGGCTGCCCAAGGGCTACGTACTGGTGTCCACCAACTATCGCATGCGCCCGGATACCGCCCCGTTGGACCAGGCCCGCGACGTAGCGCGTGCGCTGGCGGAAGTGCAGCAGCGCGCGCCGCAGTGGAATGCCAATCCCGCGCAGGTGACGCTGATGGGTCATTCCGCCGGCGCGCACCTGGTGGTGCTGGTCGGTGCCTCCAGCAATTTGTGGCGCGAAGCCGGCGCGTCGCGCCCACTGGGCGTGGTCTCGCTGGACAGCGGTGCGCTGGACGTTCCGAAGACAATGAAACGGCCACCGTTGCCCGGTATCTACGAACGCGCGTTCGGCGACAACCCGGCTGACTGGATCGCGGCTTCGCCACACCACCAACTCACCGCGGACGCGGCTCCCATGCTGGTGGTGTGTTCCAGCCGTCGCAGGGACGTGTGTGCGCAAAGCGAGGCGTTTAAAAATAAGGCCGCGTCATTGGGCGTGCGCGTGCAGGTGTTGCCGCAAGACCTCTCGCACGCGGAGATCAATCGCGACCTTGGGAAGGCGTCGGCGTATACCGAAGCGGTGGATGCGTTCCTGCAGGATCTGCAGGTTACTCCGCCGTAGTCGGATCGATGATCGAGCTGACCGCGGAGACGCGGTTGGCCGGGAAGCCGCCTTGCCTGGCGTGCTCGCGGACCATCTCCTCGTTCGGCGCGATGTAGATGCAATACACCTTGTCGGCAGTGACGTAACTGTGCAGCCACTGGATCTGCGGGCCCATGTTGCCGAGCACGCCGCATGACGTCTGCGAAATGCCCCTCAGCTCTGCAGGCGACAAGTTTCCCGCACCGGGGATGTCGCGTTCGATCACGTACTTGGGCATGGCCGTTTCCTCGCTGGTTGAGGCAGCGGGGCTGCCTCGCAACCAGACCAACGCGGCGAGGGCATACGATCGGCCGTCGCTTCGGGCCCGCGAGGAATCAGGCCTTGTGCCCGCTCGCCAGGTATTCCGCGCTCTGCATCTCGATCAGGCGCGAGGCGGTGCGCTCGAAGGCGCCCTGCAGGCGCGTGCCCGAGTACAACTCCGTCGGCAACGTCGTTGCGGTGCACACCAGGTTGACGTGGCGGTCGTAGAGCTCGTCGATCAGGTTGACGAAGCGCCGCGCGGCGTCCTCGTTGTTGCGGTCGAAGGTGGGAATGCCTCCCAGCAACACGGTGTTGAACTCGCGCGCGACTTCGATGTAGTCATTGGTGCCGCGCGGGCCTTCGCAAAGCGCCGCGAAATCGAACCAGACGATGCTTTTGCCGCGTCCACGCACCGGGATCCGGCGCGCCTCGATTTCGATATTGCCGCGCTTTTCCGCCAGGCCGCTCAACTCGTGCCAGCGCTCGCCCAACCAGACGTCCGACTGCGCATCCAGCGGCGTGCGGTACACCGGTGATCGCGTCAATGCGCGCAGGCGGTAGTCTTCTTCGCCATCGGCATGCAGCTCGACGCAGTATTTTTTCAGCAGCTCGATGGCGGGCAGGAAGCCTTCCCGCTGCAGTCCGTCCTTGTACAGGTTGGCCGGCGCGGTGTTCGAAGTCGTCACCAGGGTCACGCCCTCGGCGAACAACCGGTCCAGCAGACGCCCCAGCAGCATCGCGTCGCCGATGTCGGTGACGAAGAATTCGTCCAGCACCAGCACGCGCAATTCGTCGCGCCACTCCTCGACGATCTTCGCCAGCGGGTCGCTCTGTCCCGCGTGCTCGCGCAGGCGCTCGTGCACGCCGCGCATGAAACGGTGGAAATGGGTGCGGTATTTCTGCTGGATCGGCAGGCCGTCGTAGAACAGGTCGACCAGGAAGGTCTTGCCGCGACCGACACCGCCCCAGAGATACAGGCCGCGCACGGGTTCGGGCTTCTTCCAGAATGAAAACCTCTCGCGCCAGCCCACGTCGGTGGCCTCGAGCACTTCCTGGTGGATGCGATCCAATGCACGAAGGATCGCATGCTGCGCAGGATCGTCCTGCCAGTCGCCGCGTGCCACGCCCTGGGCGTAGGCCTGCGACGGGGTAGGCGCGCTGATTGTTGCGGAATCCCCGGCTGCACTCACGCAGCAGGCAGCCAGGATTTGACGCTGTGCTGCAGCGCGCCGCGCAGGTCGACCAGTTTGCGGTGGAAGAAATGGCTGGTGCCGTGCATGCGCACCAGCTCGGGCTTCTGCTTGAGCGAATCGATCCACGCGTACACGGCTTGCGGGTCGACCACTTCGTCCTCGTCGCCCTGGATCACCAGCCACGGGCAGGTCGGTAAAACGATCTTCTCGAATTCCCAGCGACCGACCGGCGGTGCGATGGAAATGAGCGCATCAGGCTGGATCTCGGCAGCGCTGCGCAACGACACATACGCACCGAAGCTGAAACCGGCCAGCCACAGGTCGTCGTCGGGACGCTGTTCGCGTACCCACGTCGTTATCGCCAACAGGTCGTCGCGCTCGCCGTTGCCATGGTCGAAGCTGCCGGACGATTCGCCGACGCCGCGGAAATTGAAGCGCAGCGTGGTCGCACCCAGTTCGCGCAGGCTGCGCGCGGCCATGGTCACGACCTTGTTGTGCATGCTGCCGCCCTCGGTGGAGAGCGGATGGCACAGCACCACGGTCAAGGGCAGCGGCGCGGCGTCACCTTCTGGAACATCGACGGCAAGTTCCAGCGTGCCGGCGGGGCCGGGTAGGGTGAGTGGTGGTGAAGTCGAGGGAAAGGCAGGAAGCGTCATGCGGGAATGATAACGCCGACGCGTAGGAGCGGGCCCTGCAGTCAGGTAGCGTGCGCCATGCGCACGATCTCGGGGAATCAGGTCAGGGGATCGTGCGCATGGCGCACGCTACCTCGAGATCGAGAGCTCGCGCCCATGGGGCGCTCCTACAGGGTGGTTACAGGTCGAAGCCGAGCAGCATGGGGTCGTGGTCGGAGCTGCGCCATGGGCCGGGGACATTGCCATCGGCATAGCCCGCGCCATCGGCTTCGTCGGCGTTGCTATGCCATTCGCGCGCGCCTTTCAATTTGCCTGCAAGCGCGGGGCTCAACAGTGCATGGTCCAGGCGACCGGACTGGCCGTTGTAGACGTAGCTGTAAGGCTGTTCCACCTTGGCGGCAGCAAACGCATCCACCCAGCCGGCGTCACGCAGCACCCGCACCGGTTCTTCCATCGCATACGCGTTCAGATCGCCGACGATCAATTTCAATGCGCTGTCGTGGCCCGTGGGATCGGTCTGCAGCCAGGCGTCCAGGCGCTTGGCGGAATCCACGCGCAGTGCATTCCAGCAACCTTGGCCATCTTTCGCATCCATGTCCGCGCCGGTGGCTTCCGAACAACCCTTGGATTTGAAATGGTTGGCGACGACGACGAAGGTCGGTCCATCGGCACGCTTGAATGCCTGCGCCAGCGGCACGCGGCTGCGGTCGCCGAACGGGCCGCCTTCCAATACCGCGGGCTTGCCTTGCGGCGTCACCTTGCTGGCGCGGTAGATCAGGCCGACGCGGATTTCATCCTCACCGGGTCCGGTGCCGGCATCGACGAAACGCCAATCGCCGCCGTCCGCATTCAAGGCATCGACGAATTGCGCGAGGCTCGACTGCGGGCCGTAGCCATCGTTTTCCAGCTCCATCAACGCGGCGATGTCGGCGTCGAGTGCATGCAGCGTAGCCACGAGCTTGGCCGTCTGCGCCTGCAACTGTGCGGGTGACTTGGCGCCGCGCCGGGTCGGGAAGCCGCCGCCCAGGCCGTCGCCGTTGAACATGTTTTCCAGGTTGAACACGGCGACTTTCACCGTGCCGTCCACCGCGGGCGCATCCGGTCGCGTGGCAGCGGTGATGGTCAATGGTTCGGTCAATTGCAGGCGGTACTGGCCATGCCGCTGGTCGACGATGCCTTGCACGCCGGTCGCGATGCCGCCCCCGCGCGCAACGCCTTCGGGCAGGTACCAGATGCGGTCGGGGTCACGGCGGTTGCTGGCGTCGTCCAGCACCAGGCGCCGGCGTGCGTTGTCGGCTTCAACCTGTTTGATTTCGGGGCTGCCGGGTATCGCGATCTCGGCGGGCGTCCACAGGCGGCCGTCGAAACTGGCGGTGGTTTCGGCGAAGCGCGCGTCCGTGCTGTTCAAGGTCAGCGGTGCGTCGATCTGCACCCACATGCCTTCCAGCGGTTCCCAATCCTGCGGCACGTCCTTCAGGCGCTGGCGCGCGATGTCGCCGCGGCCGATGACTTCAATGTGCTCGGGACGCAAGGTGGTCATCGTGCCCGCGCGATTGTCTGCGCTGTCTTCGACCACTACGCCGCGCACGCGCACGCGATCGCCGGCACGCAACTTGGGCAATGCGTCTTCGGGGTGGACCACGAACACCGCGTCCGACGTCGTCACATCGCCGTCGCCGGCATCCTGCATGAAGAAGCCGCCCAGCCCGCTGCTGAAATTGCCAGTGACCACGCCTTCCACCGCGACGGCCTGGCCTTCGTGCGCGCTGCGATCACCCTGGCCTTGCACCTTGCCGATGGCCATCGTTGCTTCGCTGGCGACCGCGCGGGCCGGGGTCATGCCAGCGTACAACACGGCGCAGGCGAAGCCCGGCAACAGCAGCAAGTGGGAAACACGCATGGGCATACCTGCAAGAAAGGAAGTGGAAACGAAAACGCCGCCCGTAGGCGGCGTTGGCGCGTCGGCTGGGCCGAAGCTTACTTGACGTTGGCCAGCATCCAGTCGACGGTGGCGTGGATCTGTTCATCGGTCAAACCGGGGTTGCCACCACGCGGCGGCATGATGCCGCCATCGGGACCGGTGAAGCCTTCGATGGCGTGCTTGTACAGGGTGTCCTTGCCCTTGGCCGCGCGTGCGCCCATGCCGGCAGCGGTCAGTGTGGGTGCCATGCCCACGCCATTGGTGTGGCAGGCGCCGCACAGGTTCTGGAAGATCACCGCGCCGTCCAGCGTACCGCCGTAGGCCTGCTGCGATGACGCTGCGGCGAGTGCGGCGGCTTGCGCGGCGGCCTGCGCGGCGGCACCGGTGGCACCGGCATACACCGCGCCGGTCGGGGCGATGCGCGCCGCGGTCTTGGCGGCGGCTGAAGGTGACACTTCCTGCGGGATGCTCTGGTGCAGGAAGTAGGCACCCACGATCAGGCCCAGGGTCACCAGCATCAGGAAGCCGATGACCATGGAGAAATGCTTCAGGAATTCGAGGTCGTAATTGCGCACTTTCCACCTTTGGCAGCACGGGCGTGGGGCCGTGCATGGCTACGGAACACTAGGGAAGCCCCGCACCTGCACACGGGCAGGATGGGGGCGCCGCCGGGCGCAGGCGCCACGGACAAGGGCCATTATAAGCAGGGCGGGCGCAGATGCCTCAAGCGCACCAGTAAGTCGCCAGCGGCGAGCGGGCGTGGCGAAGCACCGTGCGGATCGGATATGCGGCCCCTTCGCCCGTTCCGGATGCGGCCTGCGCCAGTACCGCCTGCTTCTGCGCGCCTTCGACATGCAGGTACAGATGGCGTGCGGCCAGCAGCGGCGGCAGGGCCAGGGTGATGCGGGGTTCGCCAGCGCCGGGTGCACGCATGGGCAGCACGCGCAGGCTCGAGTCCGGATCCAGCGCCTCGGCCAGGCGGTCGCCACCCGGGAAGAACGAGGCCGTGTGGCCGTCATTACCCATGCCCAGCACCACGGCGTCGAACGGCAATGCGAGCGAGGCCAGGTCGGATTCCACGTCGTCCAGCGCCTCCTCGGGCGTCCCCGTGTCGCGGTACAGCGGCAGGAAGCGTGCGGCGGCGGCTGGCCCCTGCAGCAGGTTTTCGCGCAACAGGCGTGCGTTTGAGCGGGCGTTGTCTTCCGCCACCCAGCGCTCGTCGACCAGGGTCACGACCACCCGTGACCAGTCCAGTGGTTGTACCGACAGCGCGCGCATGAAGGCCTTCGGGGTGTTGCCGCCGGACAGGGCCAGGCTGGCGGAGTCGCGTTCCTGCAATGCGCTGCGCAGGTTGGTGGCGACGGCATCGGCCAAGGCGCGGGCAAGGGTGTCGCTGTCGGCGAACGCGTGTAGTGCGATCTGGGAAGAGAGATCGGACTCGGTCATTTGAAGCGGCTCCGGGTTGGGGGATCCAGTGGCGACAAGCCCGTGGATTCGGTTCGTAGAGGGTCAGGCAGAGCCATTTGTGGTGAGCTTCCCTGGATTTCCGTTCGTGGTGAGCTTGTCGAACCACGCTCTAGGCGACATGCCCTGTCTAGCGATAGCCCACGCTCTGCGCAAAAAGCGTGGTTCGACAAGCTCACCACGAACGGGACTCTTGAAAGCTCACCACGAGCGGGACTCTTGAAAGCTCACGAGGAACGGAAACCCGGACAAGCGGATCCGCAATAGGCAAACCCGACACACAACAACAACGAGGATGCCGTGATGCTCGCGCTACTTACGCCGCGTCCTCATGCCAGGTACGTCCATCGCGCTCGATCAGCGCCACCGCCGCACTCGGGCCCCACGAGCCGGCCGTGTAGGGCTTGGGCGAATCACGCACCGCTTCCCACGCCGCCAGGATCGGATCGATCCAGGTCCACGCCGCTTCCACTTCATCGCGGCGCATGAACAGCGTCGGGTTGCCGCGCACCACGTCCATGATCAGGCGCTCGTAGGCTTCGGGCTGGTGTACGCCGAAGGCTTCGGCGAAGCTCATGTCCAGCGGCACGTGCTGCAGGCGCAGGCCACCCGGGCCGGGGTCCTTGATCATCAGCCACAGCTTCACGCCCTCGTCGGGCTGCAGGCGCAGCACCAGCTTGTTGGCCATCACCGGGCCGGCGGCCTGTTCGAAGATGGAATGCGGCACCGGCTTGAACGCGATGACTATTTCCGACACGCGTTCGGCCAGGCGCTTGCCGGTGCGCAGGTAGAACGGCACGCCGGCCCAGCGCCAGTTGTCCACTTCCGCCTTCAGCGCGACGAAGGTCTCGGTGCGCGACTCCTTGCGGTTCGGATCCAGCTTGACCAGCTCGTCCACGTAGCCGGGCACCGCGCCGCCGTTGCTGGCGCCGGCGCGGTACTGGCCGCGCACGGTGAGTTGCGCCGCGTCCTCGGCGCCGATCGGGCGCAGCGAACGCAGCACTTTGAGTTTCTCGTCGCGCACCGCGTCGGCGGTCATCGCCGCCGGCGGTTCCATCGACACCATGCACAGCAGCTGCAGCAGGTGGTTCTGCACCATGTCGCGCAGCGCGCCGGAGGTGTCGTAGTAACCCGCGCGTTTCTCCAGGCCGACGGTCTCGGCCACGGTGATCTGCACGTGGTCGATGTAGTTGGAGTTCCACAACGGTTCGAACAGGATGTTGGCGAAGCGCAGCGCCATCAGGTTCTGCACCGTTTCCTTGCCCAGGTAATGGTCGATGCGGAAGATCTGGCGTTCGGCGAAGGCGCTGCCGACCGCGTCGTTGATGATCGCCGCGCTGGCCGAGTCCTTGCCGATCGGTTTCTCGATCACCACCCGCGCCTTGCCGGCGTTCAGGCCATGCGCCTTGAGGCGGTTGCAGATATCGACGAACAGTCCCGGGCTGGTAGACAGGTAGAACACGCGCACGCGGTCGCCATGGGTCTGCAATTCGTCGGCGAAGGCCTGCCAGCCCGCGTCCTTGGTCGCATCCAGGGCGTGGTAGCCGAGGCGCTGCAGGAAAGGTTCCCGCTTGGCCTGCAAGGTGGGTTCGGCGCTGATCGCGGCGACCAGTGCGTCGCTGACCTTGGCCCGGTAATCGTCGTCGGACAGGGTGTCGCGGGCCACGCCGATGATGCGGCTGTCGGCGGGGATCTGGCCATCGGCGAAGCGTCGGAACAGCCCCGGCAACAGCTTGCGCAAGGCCAGGTCGCCGGTGCCGCCAAAGATGACGAGGTCAAAGGTATCGACGGGGACGGTCTTGGCGGTCACGACGGGTCTCGCGGAAGCGGCGGCAGGAACACGGAAAATACCACCGAAATACCATAATGACCATTCATGCCCTTGATTATTCGTATGTAGGCGGAGAATTTGCAGCATTGGTATTTTATTGGTACTTTCCCGGCATGAGCTCGCCCCTGTCCCGTGAATACCAGCGCCTCGCGGCCGCCGACACCACCCGTACGCTCGCCTATGCGCGCCTGCGCCAGGCCGTGCAGAACCTGATCGACCGCGGGGTCCTGCAGCCCGGCCAGGCGCTGCCCAGCGAGCGCGACCTGTGCCAGCAGCTGTCGCTGTCCCGCGTCACCGTGCGGCGCGCGCTGGCGGGGCTGGTCGAAGCCGGCCTGCTGACCCAGCGCCACGGCGCCGGCAGCTTCGTGGCCGAGCGCATCCAGCGCTCGTTCTCGCGCCTGACCAGCTTCACCGACGACCTGCGCGAACGCGGCCTCAACCCGCGCTCGGAGTTTTTCGACCGCAGCGTGGGCGAAGTCACTCCGGACGAAGCCATGGCCTTGAACCTGTCACCCGGCAGCGGCGTGGTGCGTATCCATCGCGTGCGTTTTGGCGGCGACGCACCGCTGGCAGTGGAGCGGACCCTGGTGCCGCACGCCTTGCTGCCCGATCCGCTGAGCGTGGTGGATTCCCTGTATGAAGCGCTGCAGCCGCACGGCCACCGGCCGGTGCGCGCCCTGCAGCACTTGCGCGCGGTCGCGCTGGATGCGGAAACCGCCCGCCTGTTGAACCTGCCCGCTGGCAGTCCCGGTTTGCTGATCGAACGCCGTGCCTTCCTCGCCGATGGCCGCGTGGTGGAATCCACCCGCTCGTTCTACCGCGGCGATGCCTACGACTTCGTGGCCGAACTGCACAGCGAATGAGGGTTCCGCGCGGCGTGTACGCCAGCCTGCGGACAAAGAAGACAAACCGCGCTAAGCACCTGTTACTGTGAGAAATCTCACGTCTAGACGTAATGGATGTTTTCCTTTTATGTCTATCCTGATTGTGACGAATGTCGCATGATGCAGGACAAGGGCAGGACATCGTCCGCGCCACAGGGGATGCAGGGCGCCAACACCACCCTGCAGGGCAATACACGTCGGGAGTAGAAAGCCATGGGTGCCAACAACCGTTTGGAAATTGCCGAGAAGGCACAACCCGCCGCCAACGCAGAAGTCGGCGACAACAAGATGGACCAGATCCGCGAGTTGATGTTCGGGGGCGTGGTCCGCGATTTCGACCGGCGCATCCAGGACGTCAGCGAACGCATGGAGAATGAACTGGCGCGCCTGGCCAGTGACTACGAGAAGCGCGTGGCCGCGCTTGAAGCGCGCCTGGATCCGCAGCTCGAGAAACTTGCCACCCAGCTGCGCCAGGAAAGCACGGCGCGCACCAGTGCACTCGACGACGTGGATGTGCGCTTCAGCCAGGCGCAGCGCACCCAGCGCAGCGAGATCAACGCGATCCTGCAGCAACACGAGGACAGCGCCACCGCCGCCGAAGCACGTGCACGCGAGGCGCTTTCACAACTGGATGCACGTACCCAGGCCGCCTTGCAGGCCGTGCGCGACGCACTGGCGGCGGCACGCAACGAACTGGGTGGCCAGAAACTGGCGCGCGAAGACCTGGCCGACCTGATGGCGGAAGTCTCGCTGCGCCTGCGCGGCACCCAGGACGCTTCGAAGAACGGTTGAAGGGTCGGTCGCCATGAACGGCGAATACGATCGCCTTCGCCAACTGCTGCTGGAACAGGAGCGCGGCCGCATGGACGCGCTGCAGGACAGCGTGCACCAGGCCACCGCGCGTTTCGAGCGCGTGCCCGACCTGCTGGCCGAGGACATCGAGCGCAGCATGAAGGATGGCAGCCGTTCGCGCCTGGCCAACGTGCTGTCCGAAGCCACCGCCGACTCGCTGGAAATCGCGGTGCGCCGTCGCCCCCAAGCGGTGGTCAACGCGGTGTATCCGGTGATTGGCCCGGCCATCCGCCGCTCCTTGCACGACGCGCTGCGGCAGATGGCCGACGACCTGGACAGCGCACTCAGCGACACCTTCAGCCCGCGCGCGCTGCTGTGGCGCTGGGAAGCGTGGCGCAGCGGCTTGCCGTATACGCAGGTGGTGCTGCGGCATACCACGCGCTACCAGGTCGAGCACCTGTTCCTGATCAAGCCCGAGTCCGGCCTGCTGCTGGGCCACCTGACCGCCAGCGGCCTGCCCGAGCTGGATGCGGATGCCGTGGCCGGCATGTTCACCGCCATCAACCAGTTCGTGCGTGATTCGGTATCCACCGAAGGCACGGAGTCGGGCATCGGTTCGGCCACGGTCGGCGGTTACCGGCTGGTGGTCAGCGAAGGCCCGGACGCGCGCCTGGTCGCCTTCGTGCGTGGCGTGCCGTCCAGCGATTTCAGCACGCGCCTGGATGAGCTCAACGAAGAACTGCATGCACGCCACGGCAGCCGGCTGGGTGATGCCGATGTGGCCGGTTTCGACTCGGCCAGCGGCTTGCTGGAGTCGCCACAGCTGGATGAACTGAATGCGCGCGGCGCCGCGCGCGACGATGCCGCGCGTCCGTCGCGACGCAAGTTCGTGTGGGCGGCCCTGGCGCTGTTGTTGCTTGCCTTGCTGGCCTACCTGGGACTGCAGTGGCAATGGTCGTCCCAGGTCGACGACATGCGTGCGCAGTTCGCCACCACGCCGGGGCTGGTGGTGTCCCGCCTGGACGACAGCCGCCGTGGCCATGTGCGTGTCGAAGGCTTGATGGACCCCTTGGCCACCGATCCGCGTGCGTGGCTGGCGCAACACCACCCCAAGGTGCGCGTCGATTGGCAGACGCGCCCGTTCGTATCGCTGGAGCCGGCGCTGGTGCAGCGTCGCGTCGCGCAGACGCTGGGCCTGCCCGAGGCGGTGGTGACGCCACCGGATGCCAAGGGCGTCGTACGCCTCGCGGGTTCAGTCCCGTTCCCCGACTGGTACCGCGCGCGCGCCACACCCACCACTACGCCGGGCGTGACCCACGTGGACTTCAGCGGGCTGGCGTATCCGGACAAGGCGCGCATCGACGCGGCCATCCTGCAAATCGAAGCGCTCAAGATTCCTTTCATCAGCGGCACGGTCACGCCTGACGTCGGCTGGGAAGACACGCTGGCGCAGATGGGCGAAAAACTGCAGGCGCTGGAACGCAGCGGCGTGGCTTCCTCCATCGCCTTCCACATGCAGACCGCAGGCCTGACCGACGAACCCGGCACCCTGGACCAGAACCGCGACCTGCGCCAGCATCGTGCGGAATGGCTGGGTAGCCGGCTGGCGGCCAAGCTGCATCCGCCGTCCACCATCGCGGTCAACCAGGATGCCGCGTTCGCACTGCCCCAATCCAATCGGGTTCCCAGCGCCGCCGTGTCGGTCGCGCCGTATCCCGCACCGGTGACGCCATGAGTTCGGTTTCGCGAAAAATCAGCCTGCTCGGCGACTTCGCCGTGGGCAAGACCAGCACCGTCGCGCGCAGCGTGCGCAACACGTTTTCCGACAGTTACCTCACTACCGTCGGGGTCAAGGTCGATACCAAGACGCTCACCCGCGACGGTGGCGATGCGCTGCGCCTGGTGCTGTGGGACATCGCCGGCGCCAATGCGCTGGACCAGATGCGCGCCAATTACATCGGTGGCACCCAGGGCCTGCTGCTGGTCGCGGACGGCACCCGCGCCGACACCGTTACCACCGCGCTCGGCCTGCGCGACCAGGCCAACCGGCTGCTGGGCCGGGTGTTGCCTGCGGTGTTGCTGCTCAACAAGTGTGACCTGGCCGGGGAATGGGACGTGCCGCCGGAACGCATCCGCGAACTCGCCCTGCAGCTGCCGGTGTTCAGCACCAGCGCGCGCACCGGCGAGGGCGTCGAGGAAGCCTTCCTCGCCCTGGCCGGCGCGATGGCCAACGACGCCGTGAACGGGCCGGGCCGGACATGACCACCGCGCGCCGCGCCGCAGCCACTGCGTCCACGCAGGGCAGGCCGCCGGTGGTGGTCACCTTCGACGAACACGGCGACCTGATGGACGTGGTGGGTGACATCGACTGGTTCGTGGCCGGCGACGACACCCGCCAGGACATCTTCCTGCGCCTGCAGGACCTGCGCCAGGGGCATGCAGGCACGCCGGACATCATTCCCGCCGTCGAATTGTCGCAAGGGCGCTACGCCGACATCCACATCGTGGCCGAAGAAGACAGCCAGCATTTCGTGCTGCTGGATGCCACGGCCTTGATGGAAGTCCTGCGGCGCAACCAGCAGGCCAGCAACGAAGCCGCGCTGATGGAGGACCAGCGCCGCCGGGCCATGCATGCGCACGCGCACGCCCAGCCACCGCGGCCACGCGCGCTGCAGCAGTTCCGGCGAAGTTCCGAAACCTTCGCCGCGCTGGTCAACGAAACCCGCGCGCCGCTGGCCCAGCTGGCCGGCCACGTGCGCATGCTGGAACTGCGCTGCAAGGGCGATCCCGCCGCACTGCGCTCCATCGCCGCCATCCAGCACGCCGCCGTGCGCCTGGACGCGCTCTCGGCCAATGGACTGGTCGCGTTGGGCGAACTCAGCGTCGGCAACCAGAACCTCGGCGTGGTCGACCTGGCCCAGCTGGCTGCCCTGCTGCAGGAAACCTTCGCCCTGCAGGCACAGGGGCAAGGCCTCGGTTTCGAAGTCCACGTGCCGCCCCGTACCACCATCATCGAAATCGACACCCTGGTGCTGCGCCAGGTGCTGATCAACCTGATCATCCACGCGCTGGATGGCATCGAAGCCGGTCGGCTGGTGGTGTCGCTGTCGGCGGGTACGCAAGGGCTGGAAGTGGAGATCGCCTGCGAACCGTCCGGCTTCAGCGCTGAACACTTCGGCGCGCTGGTGACCACCGACGCCCTGCTGCATTCCAATGCGGGCGGCAGCCTTGGCTTGGCGGTCAGCCAGCAACTGCTGCAACAGATGCAGGCAGCGGTGGAACTGGTGCCGCGTCGCAGCGGCGGCCATGAAGTCTGGATCCGCCTGCCCCTGCAGCGCATGGCCAGCGCGGAAGGCGAGCTGCAGCTGCTGGAGTTGCCCATTCCACCCGCCCTGCTCAATGGCGAACACGTCGCCGTGGTTGCGGTGGAACCGGCGCAGGCCGCGGCCGACATCGTCGAGTTGCTGGTCGACCTGGGCGTACCGGTCGTGGCCGTGCACGAAGCGGAGCGCATCACGGCATTGATGCGCGACAGCGCGCTGGGCACGCTGGTGCTGTCCAGCACCTTCGACGGCAAGAGCGGCCGCCACTGGCTGCAGCAGCTCGGACTGCCTGCCGAAACCCATGTGCTGTTGTTGACCGCACCCAAGGACCTGCCCGGCAAGATGGGCTGGTTGCGCGACCGCAACTGCGTGCAGGTGGCCGCGAATGCCGACCGCGACACCCTGCATGCCGCACTGCGCACCGTGTTGGCCGGTTGACCGGCGGAGGATGACAGGATGATCCAGCTTTCCGACATGACCGCCTTCGTGGCCGTCGTGGAAATGGCCAGCTTCACCGAAGCAGGGCGTCGCCTGGGCACCACCAAATCGGTGATCAGCCGCCGGGTCAGCGACCTGGAACGCGAGCTTGGTGCTCCACTGCTCGACCGCAGTGCACGCAGCGTGCGCACGACCGAGGTCGGCGCCGTGTACTACGCCAAATGCGTGCGCATCCTGGAATCCATCGGTGCCGCCACCGATTTCGTGGCCGGCTTCAACAGCCTGGTGCGCGGTCGCCTGCGCGTCGCCGTTCCCGAAAGCCTGAGCGCCGCGCTGATCACGCCGTTGTTGAATGAATTCGCGGCACGCTACCCGGAAGTGCTGCTCGACATCGAGGCAGACGACCAGTACGTGAACCTGGGCGACAGCCACTTCGACGTTGCCATCCGGGTCGGGCGGCTGGGTGATTCCAGCCTGATCGCCCGTCCGCTCACCAGCTTCCGCCACTGGCTGTGCGCCAGCCCCGACTATCTGCAGAAGAACGGCATGCCGCGCTCACCCGAGGATCTGGTCGAACACGATGGCCTGATCGACGTGATGGGCGACAGCCACGGCACGTGGCAATTGCAGGTCGACGGAGAGCTGCGCAGTTTCCGCGTGCGCGAGCGCATCCGCAGCAACAATTCCGGGCACCTGCTGTCAGCGGCCTGTGCTGGCCTGGGCATCCTGCAGGCACCCAGCATCATCGCGGCCGATGCGATTGCATCCGGGCGCCTGCAGCTCGTCCTGCCCGAATACGCGCCTCCGCCCAGCCAGCTTTCGGTGGTGTACCCGAAGAGCCGCAAGGCCTCGCAGAAAGTGCAGACACTGCTCGCTTTCCTCGTCGACCGCATGGCCACCCTGGCCGACTGGGACGAGCGCATCGGCAAGCGCCAGACCCTCGCGTAGCCCCTGACGTCGTCGCGTCCATCCGGGCGGCTGCATGCGGCCACGGTTGGCGTGTGCGGCGTTCGCGATGCACGCCTCCCCCGGTTCGCGCCATGCGAACCGAAGATTCGCAGACATGCGCTACGTCACGGTTTCGGCTTGCCTACTCTTGGGCCACGGAACAGGGGTCGTGTCTTTATCCCACATGGAAGGTGAGAAGAGGCACAAGCATGGACGGGGTGATGTCCATGCCCATGCGGTACCGGGTAACCGATACCGCATGGCGACGCCAGGGAATGCTCCACAAGCTTCTGCCGGTGGTATCACGCCGGCAGTAGCGGGACGCCTGGAAATCCCCATTCCAGCGTCCCGTGGGTACCTGTCCTTCCCCAAGCTCGGGCAGGTATCCGTGGTCGCTCCGACGGCGACAGGTCGAGGGGGCTTCGGCCCCCTCGTTTTAATTCAGGCGGGCAGCGCGCAAGCGTTGCTGGCAAGGGAAAAGCGGTTGGGCCGGCAGCCCGGCCGTCGCGCTCGACAGGATGTTGGCGCAAGGGAGTTTTGGAGGCAGTGCACCCGCTTGCATGGCAATCACCACGGGCGCGCGCTGTTTGAATTTCGATCATGTTGAAGGGGGTCCAGGCGATGAACAGAATGGCGATGAAGGCAGTGGATACGGCGAATGAGGGCACTCGGGCTTCCATGGACAACTGGGCGCCACGCGCTGACAACGTGTTCGTCGAGAAAGTCGCGTTCGAAGCGAACTGGCGCGCCCGCCAGCGCCTCAATGACCTGCAATGGGCGCGCGTGCTGGCGGTGCTGCCCGGGCGCGTGGGCGTGCGTGCGCACAATGGCGGCAATGCAAGGCGTTTCGTCGAGGCGGTGTTGTGGATGGCGCACACCCGCGCCTACTGGTCCGACGTGCCGCCCGAATACGGCGCCTGGCACGCCATCTACATCCGTTTCGGCCGCTGGGCGCACGAGGGCATCTGGGGCGACGTGGTCAATGCCATGCAGGACATCCCGGAAACCCAGGCGCTGCTCGGCGCCATGGTTGAAAAGTACCTGGCCAGCTACCGCATCCAGCGCCTGCGTGGTGGGATGAAGTGAGGCAAATCCCGTCGCGAAGCGCGACGGGTTCCACAGCGCGATTGCACACAAGGAAAGTACGCACATGCATATCGCACAGAGTTCGATGATGCTGCTCGCGCCACGCAACCCGTCGACCATCACCGTGATGGTCACGGGTGAAAACGAGCACATGACCGAAATCATCCACGAGATGTGCCGCATGGCGGTCGAGCGCGCCATCCAGCCGTTGCAGCAGGACAGCGCCGAAGGCGTAGCGCCCAGGTAGCACGCCCACCCAGGCGTGCCCCGGTCGCATGGGGCACAATGCCGGCCAGCCATGGCCATCATCGAAATCCAACTCAAGTCGCTGCCCCAGCTGTTCGACTCGCTGGATCCCGCCCCGTTCCGCGACAAGGCGCTGGATCGTGATGCCGAGGCCTATCTGGTCGAGTCGATGGACGAGCTTCGGCCCGGGGAGTCCGCGCAGTTGAGGATTTGTGGGCCGAGTTCGCTGCGCGAAAGCATGCCGGAGATCACGGCGGCCGTGCATGCGCATTTCCGGCGCGCCCACGAGCAGATTGAATGGAAATTACGCCGGCAGATGCGCGTCGGCCGGCTCTCCCTGCTGATTGGCCTGCTGGTGCTTGCGGTCACCCTGGTCGTCCGCTACCTGTTGCACGAAATGGGTAGCACCAGCGCCCAGATCCTCGGCGAGGGCATGTTGATCGTGGGTTGGGTGGGATTGTGGCGTCCCGCCGAGCTGCTCCTGTTCGAGCGCCTGGAAACCCGATCCGAACGCAAGGTCCTGGAACGCCTGTCGACGATTCCGGTCGAGCTGCGCGTCCTCGAGGAATAAGCAGCGATTTCATCCTGCCGTCTTCGACGCGCACGGACACCTGCACGCCAGTCTGCACGCATTACCTCACCACGCAGAAATCCCGGGACTGGACCAGCCCGCGTTCCAGTTGCAGGGGAATGGCCCGCGTCGCCGGGCAAGTGCAGGGTGACATCGACAGGCTCCACGCACAGGCGGCCTATCGCCGTTGTCTCCGGCGACGCTTTGCCGGCGGCAAACTCCACGGGCATGCCAACAGGCCGTTGGGCCCACTTTAAGTAAGTGAGAAAGAAAAACTAGAAGAACCTGAGAATTGCAGATTTGGGGCCAGTTGCCCATCAACCGGTTGGATCCAGAAACCAAAGAAGACACCTACTCAGAGGTTTTCTAGTTGCTCCGATTCTAGGGCACGCTGTGCGCTTTCCTCGTCACGACAGCGAGCGAGGATCTGCGCGATCTGTTCAGGATCGCCACCAAATCGCATGAGAGCTTGCGTCCCCAAAGTCGATTCGCAGGCATGCCATTCGGAGCGGGGCTCGGCCACTGGTTGAAATCGAGTACCCGGCAGGTCTAACACGATCCATCCTGCTGGTGAGGCCGTCGAAATGGCCTCCTCAAGCTGCGCTAGCGACAGTGACTGGAGCCAAGCCATTGTCCTCATCGCGACCGGAAAAGAGGCAGCCCAGACCCCGCGTCGCTCCGACTCGTCGTCTGGAATGTGGGGCACAAGACCTTCATCCGAGAGAGTGGCCCTTCCGCAGCGCATACGAAACCCAACGTCTTGTGCCACTGGCTCCCGCACACAAACACGGATGCCAGGAGTTGGCTGATTTCGGCGAAGCACTTCATCGAACTCGTCTGAACCAAGTCGGACCGTAAGGTCGCACGATATCTCGTAGAACGAAACCAGTCTGCTCTCGGTCCGCATGCGAACTCCCGGCCATGTTTTCCGCTCAGTGCGGCATTGGAATGCCTTATATCACTGTCCTCCCAATAAATCATTGGTGTGCCGTTGTGAGGAAAGCTAGCTTTCGACCCAGAGCGGACGTCCAGGGTGGTGAAGCGGTCACTCGGACCAAGAATTAAGTTCGGCAAGCAAATGAGTGTTTACAAGCCGACCTGCTCCGAATACCTCCAGCAGATCATTGACTAGGTCTTCCAGATGATCAAGACTTGGATCGATCTAAGCAAGGCTGGAGACGACGTTGGAAGCGCCGCGTAGGATTACCCTGAATGACATTGCGCGCGCATGCGGGGTTTCCCGTGCGACAGTTTCGCTTGTTCTGCGGGGCAGCCCGCTCGCGCATGTGGATACGCGTCGTCAAGTCCAGGCGGAAATGCAACGGCAAGGTTATGTATATAACCGCGCCGCCGCGAACTTAAGACAGCGCGTATCTACAGCGGTGGCGCTGGTCATCAATGACTTATCAAATCCATTTTTCGCGGAGTTTGCTGCTGGTGTTGACGAGGAACTAAGCAAGAAGAACTACGTTACGCTTTTGGGAAATAGTAACGAGTCCTCCTCAAGGCAGCGACAAGTGCTAGCCTCACTTATGGAGCACAATCCCGCCGGCGTCATACTGTCTCCAGCCGAGGCTAGCGACTCAGCCGATATCGAGTTTGTGATCGGGCGACGAACTCCCCTCTTGGTGTTCAACCGCGTTCTGGTCGAACCTGACGCACTCAGCTTTGAGTACGATTTTTTAGGTTTGGACAATCGTGCCGGCTCACGTGTTGCAACTGAGCATCTCCTGTCGCTGGGCCATCGTCGCATCGCGTTCTATGGGGGGCACGCAGATTCGAGCTCATGCCGCGAGCGCCGCCTCGGCTACTTGGATGCGTTAAAGGGCGCCGGAATTACGGTTGACGAGAGTTGGATGATTGAGACGGCCCCTACAAGACTCGAAGCCTACGCACACGCCGAAGCACTGTACGAAAGGGATTTCGTTCCGACGGGAGCCGTCTGTTACAACGATGTTGTTGCATTGGGCCTGATGCAGGGTCTCACTCGCTTAGGCCGCCATCCTGGAACTGATTTTGCGGCGATAGGTTTCGACAACATTCCGGAAGCAGCGGTCGGCGTACCTCCTTTGACTACGATGAATGCAGATCCGCGCGCGCGTGGGCGACAAGCAGCAGAACTCTTGCTACAGCGAGCTGCAAATCCAAGCCTTCCCCACCGCTCTATAGTTGTGCCGGTCCAATTGACCCATCGCGATAGCACTCCGCGTGCGCTGGTGGTTTGAGTTTAGGGCGTGTCGTCTTCTTAGGGACGACTGCCGGGTGTCGTAACTGGGGATCGCGCACAAAAGGAATTCGAGCCTGCTTGTACGCACGCTGACGCCTAAGGTAGAAAATTTGAGAACGGCATCCTCCAGTCGAGCGATATCCACATTCACTGGTTGGTTTGGCCAAGGCGAGAGGATCAATGCGTCTCAACGCGTAGATGGCCGGAAATGCGTCAAAACGGTAGGCAGTCCGGCGTGCTGCAGCGCAGCATGCATCCCGATAAGGGGTGTGCTAAAAATTAGCACGCGATTTAGATCGATCTAAAATGCGGCGCAGGTGAAACTATCAGGCGCGGGACGGAGCACATGCGGTAAGGGATGCCATTTCAGAATATGAAATTTAGATCGATCTAAATTTGAGCAAGCCATCAGTCGAATCTGGAGGGGATCGATATGAATCAAGTACCACGCACGCAAATCCGTAACTCATTGTCCGCCGCTGTTGCTATCGCGCTCACTTCAGCCCTTCTGCCGTTTGGCGCCTCGGCGCAGGAGGCGGAGGCTAAAAATCTAGACGCAGTTCTTGTCACTGGATCGCGCAACAGCACGCGAACAGTAGAGAACAGCTCAACTCCCATCGATTTGGTCAGTGCTGAGGAGCTTGCTGCCACAGGCAAGGGCGATCTTCTGCAGGCCCTGTTGACCAAGCTCCCGTCCCTCAGTTTGCAGACTTACGGCAGTGGCTTGGACAACCAAGTCAGAGGCGCGATGCTTCGCAATCTTTCGCCTGGCTACACCTTGGTTCTCGTGAATGGAAAGCGTCGAAATGTAAGTGCTTACACAAGCGATACCAGCTTTCCTGGTCATAACTACACAGACATCGCGCTCATCCCGATGAGCGCCGTCGACCATATCGAAGTACTGCGCGATGGCGCATCTGCGATTTATGGATCAGACGCGATCACCGGCGTCATCAACATCATCCTGAAGTCAGATGCTAGTGGAGGCTTACTCAGTGTCGAAGGGGGCAGTAGCTTCGATGGCGATGGAATACGGGGTAAGTACGGTCTGAACGTTGGCCTTCCACTTGGTGAGAGTGGCTTTATCAATCTGTCCGCCAATTACACCGACCAACAGGAAGCATCGCGCATCCGGCCCTATCGCGATACCTACCTGGTGTACCCGGCCATTGCCGCCAATGGCAGCTTGGCCAGGCTCTGTACTAACAACAGCCTGTGCGCTGGAACCACTGCCAACCCACTTGAAGCCACTCGCAATGTGAAGGACTACGCTTACAGCGTGCCCGAATACACGCTCAAGGCGGTTGCATACAACCTTGAGTCTGGTCTTAGCGATTCGCTGACCCTCTACTCGTTCGGCACTTTCAGTGATCGTCGGATGAGTACGCGTCAGAACACCCGGACGCCTTACACCACATGGACCAGCAACGCAGGGCTATATGCGAATGTCTATCCGCACGGCTTCACGCCTCGGGCGGTCGGCAAGGAGCAAGACTACACCGTGGCGCTGGGGCTGAAGGGCGTCTTCGGAAACTGGGATTGGGATCTGAGCGCTACCCGTAACCGTGACAACTACGAAGTATCGACGCTGAGTTCGGCGAACTACTCGTTCACCTATCCGGGCGGTCCTACCGACGTCTTTTCGGGAAAGCTTGACTACACCCAGAGCGTGCTCAACTTCGACATGCGCCGAAGTTTTGAAGTCTCCGCCTTTGCCTCCAGCTTGGACTTCAGTGCTGGGTTTGAGTTTCAGGACGAAGGCTACACGCGTGGGGCGGGTGAGTTCGCTTCCTGGTCTGGCACGGGCATCACTGCATACACCGGTTATCTCCCCGCGGATGCTGTACACGCGACGCGCGATAGTATTGCCGGCTACGTCGGGGCGTCAGCAAATGTAACCGAGCGTTGGTATTTGGATATTGCGGGCCGATTTGAAGACCATTCCGAGTTCGGAAACGTCTCGACCGGCCGACTGACCACGCGCTTTGATTTCACTGACAACTTCGCCGCGCGTGCAACTGTCAGCAATGGCTTCCATTCTCCGTCACTCGCAGCGCAGAATTTTCAGCTCACCTCGGACACGCCGAACTATCGCCAGCTCAATGCTCGCGTCTCTTCGCCAGTAGCCGCGGCGCTGGGCGCAGTACCTCTCAAGCCCGAGAAGTCAACGAACTATAGCTTGGGATTCACCTATTCGCCGGTGGATAACATCAACTTGGCAGTAGACGCTTATCAGATCGATATTCGTGATCAGCTAGGCATGTCCACGTATGTAGGTTACGACCCGACGAACCCCGCGCGGGTGGTGGACTTCTACGGAAACGTGCTTACCGCAGCCCAGGTTTCCACGATCGACAGTCTGCTAGCTGGCGCAGGCTACTCCATCACACCACCCCGGGGACTATTCGTAAGCTATCTGCGCACCGTGGGGTCAACGCGGACCAGAGGCATTGAGTTCACCGCAGATGGAAAGATCCAAAGCGATGTCGGCCTGTGGAGTTGGGACTACGCAGTCAATACGGTGAAGACCGACATTACCGATCAAGAGGGAATCTCTCCTCTTCTGGACAACCTGCCATATGTGGCGCTTCTCAATGCAGCGACGCAATACAACTTGCGCTACCGCTCGCCGCGTTACACCCAAGTGGCAGGGATCAACTGGGAGCGGAACGGGCTGAGTCTCGGCCTTCGTCTGGCTCACTATGGTCCCATCAAGCGGTTGAGCAACAATGTTCGATACGAGATAAAGCCGAAACTCACGACGGCGATCTCGGGAAGCTACGACTTCGGCAACGGCCTGAGTTTGACTGCAGGTGTAGACAATGTCTTTGACAAGAAGGCCGACAAGGTTCCTTTGGAGGCGATGAGCGCCACCAATCGGGCGACGTACGAGTGGATGTACGAGTCCGGTGATTCAGTCAGCGCAATGGGCGGGTACTATTTTGCTCGTCTGGACTATCGCTTCTGAGCTAAGGGTGCCAAATGTCAAAGAAGAGACTTGAGCAACTTGGAATGCTCGACAGCATTGAGCGTCGAGATTTCATAAATGGCGTGCTAAAGACCTCATTGGCTTTAGCTGCGTCTGGCATTGCGCCAGGCGCGCTCGCTGCGGCGGCAGGGATGCCACTGCCTGCAGCAAGCGCAGCGGCTGCAGCAAGGGCGACGACCCCGCAAGGGCCGTACCCGCCGGCCCTCACCGGCATGCGCGGCAGTGGCTATCCAAAGGCGTTCGACGCGGGCCATGCGCTACGCGATGGCACGCTGCAGGTTGATCCTTCGAGGGTGGAAGACACCGGCGAGGAATATGACCTTGTGGTAGTCGGTGGCGGTATCAGTGGACTTTCGGCGGCTCTCTACTATTCCCGTGATGGTGAAGGGAAGGCGAGCACTCTTGTGCTGGACAATCATGACGATTTCGGTGGTCATGCCAAGCGCAACGAGTTCGACTTCGGTGATCGTACGGTCATCTCTAACGCCGGGACATTCAACATTTCCCCGGGCAGCGAGAATGCCCGTACTTTCATGGCCTCACTCGGCATCGAGGACCTCGCTAAGCTCAACAACGAGAACCAAGACACGTTTTTCTACCAACGCCATGGCATGGGCCAGTCGGTTTACTACGACAAGGAGACCTTTGGCGAAGATTTGTTGATGGACGATCCGGCGCCATGGATTGAGTTCGTGGCTCTGCACGATCCAAATACGCCGCCTGACCAGGCTCAGCGATGGGCCACTTTCCTCGCGCGGGCGCCGATGAGTGAGCAGGCACGCAAGGATGTGTATCAGTTGTACACGGCGAAGGTCGACTACCTGCCGGGTCTGAGCCCGGGTGAGCGTGTCAAGCAGTTACGCAAGATCACGTACCGCGATTTCCTGTTAAACGTAGCCAAAGTAGACCCGATGGTGGTCACTTACCTGCGTGACCGGACATTTGGAAGCGCGCGCGGCCTGTCGGGCATGTCCGCTATGGCTGCCAGAAGAAGGGGCATGCCGGGCTTCAGGGGCATGGATCTTGGCCCTGAGTACCCACTTCCGCAGAGTGCTATGGGATTGCCGCCGGCCACCACCCACAAGCCGGTGGCTAACTATCACTTCCCCGACGGCAACGCGACCATCGCGCGGCTCATTGTGCGGCAACTTATACCCGAGGCGTTACCGGGAAAGAGCCTGGAGGATTCGATTCTCCAGCGGGCCGACTATTCACGATTGGATGTGCCCGGAAATCGCAACCGTATACGACTGGACAGCACCGTCGTGCAGGTTTCCAACACGCCCACGGGCGTCAGCGTGGTGTACTTCCAGGACGGAAAGCTACGGCGGGTGCGAGCGCGGCACTGCGTGCTGGCGTGCTGGCACCACATCATTCCCTACATATGTGGTGAGCTGCCGGACTGGCAGAAGGAAGCGCTGCGCTATCAGGTCCATGCGGCGAACTTGTGGGTCAACGTTTGGCTCAGGAACTGGGAAGCCTTCAAAAAGGCCGGCTCGTGTTTCATCAATGCGCCCAACGGCTACTACTCGCAGATTCTGCTCGAAACTCCGGTGAATATCGGGGGATACCAACGATCTGCTTCACCGGCCGAACCGACCGTTTTGACCATGTTGCGAGTGTTCGAGACCCCGGGTGTTCCGGTGAAGGATCAGTACCGGATCGCTCGGAACGAGATGTACGCAACCGACTTCGAGACTTATGAGCTCAATGTGCGTGATCAGCTGACGCGCATGCTGGGTCCCTACGGGTTTGATGCGCGGCGGGACATCGCTGGCATTACGGTCAATCGTTGGGGTCATGGGTACTCGTATATGTACTCTTCGGTTTTCGACGAATTCCTCGAGCGCGGAGAACAGCCTCCACATGAGCGCGCGCGAATGACGTACGGCAACATTGGTATCGCCAACTGCGACGCTGCGGCGCGCGACACCACGCCGGACTCTATTGACCAGGCGCGCCGCGCGGTAACCGAGCTTCGCCTGAATATGCGTAACAGCGTGAACTTCTGATTCACTGATCTGCATGCGGTTCCATTGGCCCTGGGAGGGGTTTGTACATGCTTTCCAACGATAGGGTTACATCCCCAGCGACCGACCTCGCGCGCAGCGCCATCGTGCCGCTCGTGCTGATCATCAGCCTGTTCTTCTTCTGGGGAGCCGCGGCCAGCCTCAATGACATCCTTATCAAGCAGTTCAAGAAAGCTTTCGAGCTTTCCGACCTGCAGGCGGGCTTTGTCCAGAGCGCGTTCTATTTTGGTTACTTTCTGTTTGCGATACCTGCGGCGATCTTCATGCGCCGCTACAGCTATAAGGCGGCCGTGGTGCTGGGGCTACTCCTGTTCGCAGCGGGCGCGTTTCTGTTCTATCCAGCCGCCCAGATCCATACGTACGGCTTGTTTCTCCTTGCACTGTTCGTGATTGCCAGTGGACTGGCATTTCTGGAGACATCGGCCAACTCGTTGGTCATCACGCTCGGCCCAGCCGAGGGAGCGGCCAGGCGACTGAACCTGGCACAAGCCTTCAACCCGCTGGGCGCCATGACCGGCGTCATGGTGGGATCACACTTCATCTTCTCGGGCATCGAGCACTCGGCGCAGGAGCTCGAAGCAATGGAACCGGCTGCGCGCACGGCTTGGTTCGCTGCCGAGTCGGCGGCAGTGCAGGTTCCATACCTGGTGATCGGCCTGGTCGTAGTTCTTTGGGCCATCCTGGTAAGCCTGGTCAAGTTTCCTGCCACTCGTACCGCGCACGTCCATGAAGCCAGCGCCGGCTCGCAATTTGGCCAGTTGCTGCGAAATCGCAACTTCGTATTTTCAGTGGTGGCACAATTTTTCTACGTCGGTGCACAGGTTGGTATCTGGAGCTACCTGATTCGCTACTCGCAGGATGTGATGCCAGGCATGTCGGAGAAGACGGCTGCGGGCTATCTGACCTTCTCTCTAGCGATTTTTATGTGCGGCCGTTTCTTGGGGGCGGCGCTACTGAGAAAGGTATCCGCATCACGACTACTGGCTGCCTTTGCCCTGATGGATCTGTTGCTCTGCGCGATCGCCATCACGATGCCGGGACAAGTCGGACTGTATGCGCTGGTCCTCGCCAGCTTGTTCATGTCCATCATGTTCCCCACCATCTTCGTACTTGGTCTGACCGGTTTGGATGATGACCAGCGGAAGCTCGGGTCTTCCATGCTGGTCATGGCAATCATCGGTGGTGGCGTACTCACGGCATTGATGGGTTGGGTATCGGACATGGCGGGCATTCATTGGTCCGTAGCCGTGCCCGCTGCGTGCTTCGCCGTGATTCTCGCGTACGCACTGCGCGCGCCTCGCGAGTCCTGATCACATCCCGCCGCTTCTCCGCCTTCCCTCCGCCTTCCCCCCCCCCTTTCGCCCAAGCCGGGCCACCCCCCTGGAGATCGCATGACATCCATTCCTTCGCTCACCTTAGCTAGCGGTGGCTCAATCCCGCAACTGGGGCTCGGCACTTGGCAGATGCCGGATGCCGAGATGGTCCGCGTTGTCGGCATGGCCTTTAACCTGGGATACCGGCATATCGATGGGGCTGCGGCTTACGGCAATGAAGATGGCCTGGGCCGCGCCATCGCCGCTTCTTCCGTAGCGCGTAGCGACCTATTCATCACCACCAAGCTGCGAAACCCAGACCAAGGCTACCGCGAAGCGCTCAAGGCGCTTGACGACAGCTTGGCCAAGCTTCGCCTCGACTACGTCGATCTCTACCTTATTCATTGGCCATGTCCAGCTCATGATCGCTTCGTCGAAAGCTGGAAGGCACTGGTCGAAGCGCAGGACGCCGGCAAGGTGCGTGCAATCGGCGTATCCAACTTCCGTGCGCAAGATATAGATCGCGTGACCCTGGCGACGGGCGTTACCCCGGCGGTCAATCAGATCGAGTTGCATCCACTGCTCCAGCAAGCCCAGCTGCGTGACTACGACCAGGCACAGGGCATCATCACTCAGTCTTGGAGCCCGCTGGCGCATGGCGGTGAGCTCCTCGCTCATCCGGTGCTGCGCGACATCGCGGATAAGCACGGGAAGAGTCCGGCGCAGGTCACCCTGCGCTGGCATGTACAGCTGGGCCTGGTGGTTATCCCGAAATCCGTCACCCGAGCGCGTATCGAAGAGAACGCAGCGATCTTCGATTTTGTTCTCGACGAGCAAGACATGGGGAGGATCGCAGAGATCGACGCCGGGATCCGCCTGGGACCAGATCCGGCCAACTTTGAAGACATGGGCTGAGTTGCCCATGAGCAGACTTGGAAGAGTCGCCTGTTTCGGCGAAGTACTGATCGACATGATGGCCGAGCCTCCGGCTACAAGCGACTCGCCGCGTGCTTTCCTGCAGTTTGCTGGCGGCGCGCCGGCGAACGTCGCTGTTGCCGTAGCCAAGCTTGGCGGTGACAGCAATTTCATCGGCATGCTCGGCCAGGACATGTTCGGGGACTTCCTGCTCAAGAGCCTGCAGGACGCGAAAGTGAGTACTGACGGCGTAGTGCGCACCGACCAAGCGAGAACCGCGCTCGCCTTCGTCGCCTTGGATGCGCATGGCGAGCGCACCTTCAGCTTCTATCGTCCGCCCGCTGCTGACTTACTCTTCCGTGCGCCGCATTTCGATCAGGTCGATTTCCAGAACATTCGCGTCTTTCATGTGTGTTCCAACAGCATGACTGAAGACGAGATTGCTACGACTACATTTGAGGGCATGCGGCGTGCCAGTGCAGCTGGAGCCGTGGTCAGTTTCGACATGAATTTGCGTCCCATGCTCTGGCCGCCGAAGGTAGATCCGGCGCCCCGCGTGTGGCAGGCGCTAAAACTGGCTGATGTGATCAAGCTTTCGAAGGAAGAATTCGAATGGCTTTGCGCGGGGCACGGATCAGATCCGGAGGCCATTCACAAGAAAATTTTGCAAGGCCGGGCAAGCCTGCTTCTAGTGACCGATGGTGATCACCCGTTGCGCTGGTACACGAGGTTGGACGCTGGTCAGATTCCGGCGCTCCAAGTCCAGGTACAGGATACGACCGCCGCCGGCGACGCTTTTGTCGGCGGATTCCTCTACCAACTTACGCAAAGGCTGGAAGGTGACGCAACGCTGGAAGCGTTCTGCGGAGATCGTTCAGCGATCGAAGCGTGCCTTCAATTCGCAGCGGCTGTTGGCGCACTTGCAGTGACCAAGAAAGGTGCATTCGCTGCCATGCCGACGCTTACCGAAGTTACTAACTTGATCGAGGAGCAGCAAGGATGTCGAGCGACAACAACGGCGTAATGGATAGGGAACATGCAACGTCCGAGGTGGGCCCCGTCATCCTGTACGCGACCTTTACCGCCTCTCAAGGCAATGCCGAGGCCATCGGCGTACTGTTGGGGGAATACGCGAAGAAAGTGCGTAGTGAGGCCGGGAACGTGATGTTCGAAGTGTCCTGCCGCGTAGATCAGCCTGAGTCCTTCTTTGTCTATGAAGAATACGTCGACCAGGCCGCCTTCCAGCATCATCTCGATGCTCCATACGGGCCGCCCTTCAATGCAGCAATCGCACCGATGATTCTCGAGCCACAGTCCGTTCTGACTTTTCTAAAGCGGTTCTAAGGTATCCGAATGAGCGCTTCCAAGACCTTGCAGTCTAACTGGGTGATGCCGTTTGTCGTGCGTTCGCGGGCAACGACTAGCTTGGCGATGATCTTCCTCCTGTTGCTGGCTCCTGCAGCATGGGCAAAAAAGCCTTTGCCTGCAGCGCGCGCATCCGATTCGCCAGCGGCCTTGAGAGCCGGTGCGGTCGCATCACCAGACAGGTTTGGTGCCGAGGCGGCTCAAGAGATGCTCGCCGCCGGCGGCAACGCAGCCGATGCTGCCGTGGCAACGGCCTTCGCACTGGCGGTCACGCTCCCTACGGCCGGGAACATTGGCGGCGGCGGCTTCATGACGATATGGATGGACGGCAAGCCGTACTTCCTGGATTACCGCGAGAAGGCGCCTGCAGCGGCCAGCTCCACGATGTACCTCGACCAGAAAGGTGACGTCGTCCGCGGGCTCAATCTGAATGGACCGCTGGCGGCGGGTGTTCCGGGTTCGGTTGCCGGGATGTGGGCTGTGCACGAGCGATTCGGGAAGCTGAGCTGGTCTGATGTGATGGCCCCCGCAATCCGATTGGCCAGAGAGGGTTTCGAAGCCTATTCCACCGCGAAGCCTACCTCTGACCCGCAGCGGATCAACTTCAATGACTACTTCGGCGGCAAGATGACGAAGGGGGAGCTCTTCAAGCAGCCGGAGTTGGCCGCCACCCTGCAGCGCATCAGCGACAAAGGACCAAGCGAGTTCTACGGAGGATCCACCGCTGATCTGCTGGTTGCGCAGATGAGTCGCACTGGTGGTCTGATCACGCATAAGGATTTGAGGGACTACGCCGTCGCTTGGCGTGAGCCATTGGCCATTACCTGGAGCGATTACACCATCTTCACCGCACCACCGCCGAGCTCGGGTGGCCTGGGTATTGAGCAGCTGCTCAGAATGAAGGCCGTACTCGCCAACGAGTTCGCTGGGACACCGCTGAACTCTGCGCAATACGTTCATCTAACCGCTGAGATGGAAAAGCGTGTGTTCGCGGACCGAGCGCAGTATCTGGGAGATCCGGACTTCGTGCAGATTCCACTTGCGGAGCTCCGATCGGAGGCCTATCTGGCAAGGCGCGCGGCTGAAGTCGATCCGGCTAGGCCAACGCCATTGAGGGAGGTGAAACCAGGGCTCGAAAGAGGATCTGGCCATCCGACGGTAAGCAGAGAGAAACCCGAGACCACGCACTACTCGGTAATGGACAAATGGGGAAATGCTGTCGCCAACACCTACACCCTCAACGGTAGGTTCGGAAGTGGTGTGGTGGTCGAGGGCGCAGGCTTCCTGCTTAACAACGAGATGGACGATTTTTCCGCCAAGCTAGGCGTACCGAATCAGTTCGGTGTAGTGGGTGGTGATGCGAATACGGTGCAGCCAGGCAAGCGCCCCCTTTCCTCGATGAGTCCTACCATCGCGGTCAAGGGTGGCAGGCCTGCCCTGGTGCTCGGCACCCCCGGGGGATCACGCATTTTTACGGCGGTCTACCAAGTACTCGTCAACGTGTTGGACTACCGCCTGCCGCTTGAGGAAGCCCAAGTGCAAGGGCGCTTTCACCATCAATTGCTGCCCGACAACGTGATCTATTACGAGGCCAGTCGGACTTCTGACCTCGTCGCCGAAGACCTACGCGCGCGTGGCTGGAAGTTGCAGGACGGTTTGGGTGGAGGCGGCAACATTCAAGCGATTGAGCTAATAGGCGACATGCCCACTCCAGTCTCTGATCCACGCAACATCAATGGCCTTGCGCTAACCGTTCCTGCTCTGATTCAGTAAGGAACACCCATCTGTTGCCGTCAAGTAATTGTGGCGCTCTGCCTCAAAGAGGAACTCATATGATCAGGTTTGTTATCGCCATCGCACTGCTTGGAGTCGCCACGCCGGGATTCGCAGCTGTCTGTGAACAGGTAATCAAAAGTGACGACGCGATGAAATTCGATCTCAAGGAGATCGTCGTTCCGAAGTCATGCAAGAAATTCACAGTGAAGCTTGAGCACACAGGGAGGCTGCCCAAGTCGGCAATGGGGCATAACTGGGTGTTGACCCGCGCTGAAGATTTCCAGGGTATGGCCAAGGCAGCCGCAGCTGCCGGAATTGCCAAGGACTACGTGCCAGAAGATGGTCGCATCATTGCCCATACCAAGCTGCTCGGTGGTGGGCAATCAGACGCAGTGACCTTTGATGTTGGGAAGCTGGCTGCTGGGAGAAGCTACACCTTCTTCTGCAGTTTTCCTGGTCACTGGGCAATGATGAAGGGCGTGTTGACCCTGGGAAAGTAACCTTTCCCTGACCAGTTCAATCCTGCAATAGGTGGCAGAGGACGTCTTCTGCCGAGTCAATCGCGCGCCAAATGATGGTAAGCCAATGAAGAAAGCTATCTACTTTTTCTTACTTGTTACGAGCTTCGGGCTACACGACTCCGTTTATGCTGAGGCGCGGGAGGCAGCGAAATCGGCCTTTGACGAAGATGTCGATTTCCTCAGCAAGTATGGCGATGTGATCGTCTTGAACGATCCATCGGGAAGGTCGCGTATCGCGGTTATGCCCTCGCTTCAAGGGCGCGTGATGACCAGTACACCGAGTGGGACAGGGAATCTAAGTTACGGCTGGATCAACCGTGCGCTCTTCGAGTCTGGTGAGATATCGCCGCAGAAGAATGCGTTTGGTGGTGAAGAGCGGCTCTGGCTCGGTCCGGAAGGTGGACAATTCTCCATCTTCTTTGCCGCTAACAGCTCGTTCACACGACCGAACTGGTTCACTCCCGCGATGATGGATCGCGATCGTTGGGATGTCGCTGCCCAGGACGCGCACTCAGTGGCGTTCACCAAGTCCGCCACACTTACGAACTACTCAAAAACCAAGTTTGATATCAAAGTCAGCCGTGAGATCCGTGTCCTGGATACCGGCGATGCGCTGGCAGAGCTGGGTGTAACCGGGAATGGCCAACTCACATCGGTCGCGTATCAGACAGTCAACGATCTCGAGAACACCGGCAAGGCTGCGTGGAATCAAGAGACCGGCATGCTCATGATCTGGCTACTCGGACGACACAATCCCTCGTCCGATACCACGATCATCGTTCCTATCCATGCGGATAAAGGAAAAATGCTTGGGCCGGTGCTCAACGGCGAGTACTCGGCGCGGGTTCCGAAGGACCGCCTGACGGTGGACGATAACGCGGTGTTCTTCCGAGGTGACGGGGAGCATCGGAGCAAGATTGGTTTGACCGCTGAGCGAGCAACGGGATTGCTCGGAACCTACAATCCAACCAACCAAACGTTGACCATCATCAAGTACACCACAGGAGTGCCTGGCGATGTATTCGTGAATCAAAAGTGGGAGTTGCAAGAGCATCCTTTCCACGGAGGGGATGTTGTGAATGCCTATAACGGCGGCCCCACCGCGACCGGGGAGAGACCCTTTACCCCGTTCTACGAACTTGAAACCTCTTCGCCTGCGCGCGCACTGAAGCCCGGAGAGCGTCTTCGTTTTGTCCAGACTACCGCTCATTTTCAGGGTGAAACGGAAGCGCTGAACGGTTTGGCGATGAGTTTGTTGGGCGTATCACTCGATCAAGTAAGCAATGCATTCACGAAATAGACGCCTGAGTGACTGGGCTTCTCTCTCAACCGGTACCTACGCCCCTGATACTGTAGTGCCGCTTGCCGTCGGATGAGGTGGGCCAGCCTCCAGGCCGCCATCGTGTCTACTGTATGCAATAGCTGTTGGAAGACGCTATGGGCGCATTGCATAACTGCATGCAGCTGCAAGTTTCTTCTTCCTATTTTCTTCCGTGATCTGAGTCAGCTACAACATACTCTGCCGTGCATCGTAGACGGGGCTGCAAACTCCCTACGCGCCCGCAGCAATGGCGGCGATGCCCCTGCATCTTTGATGCTATATGGCGCAGCTGCGCTTGCGGAGCGCGACCTATTCGCTTAGATCCCCCCTCTTCGCAGGACCCGCCGATGACCGACGCCACGCCCGCCACCCGCGCCAAGCTGCCGCTGCACTGGAAGATGGCCATCGGCTTCGGTGTCGGCCTGCTGGTGGGCCTCATCGTCCATGCGACGGGCCAGGGCGATGCGGCATGGGTCGATCAGGTAACGAAGTACGTCACCACGCCCTTCAGCAAGATCTTCCTCAACCTGATCTTCATGCTGATCGTGCCGCTGCTGTTCTCGGCGCTGGTCTGCGGCATCGCCGAGATGGGCGACATCCGCGCGCTCGGCCGGATCGGCTGGAAGACGCTGGCCTACACCATCGTGCTGTCGGCGGTCGCCGTGCTGCTCGGCCTGGTGCTGGTCAACCTGTTCAAGCCCGGTGCCGGTGTCGATCCGGCGCTCGCGCAACAGCTGATTGCCGAGAACGCGGAACGCACCAAGGAAATCGTCGCCAGCGTCGGCACGCAGGCCACCGGCATGGACATGCTGCTGTCGATCGTGCCGGACAACGTGATCGGCGCGGCCTCCAGCAATGCGGCTATCCTGTCGCTGATGTTCTTCGCGGTGATGTTCGGCATCGGCCTAGTGCTGACGCCGTCGGAGAACACCGGCATCCTCAAACGCGGCATCGAGGGCGTGTTCGAGATCTCGATGACGCTGATCGGCCTGGTCATCCGCCTGGCGCCGTACGCCGTGGCCTGCTTCATGTTCAACCTGGCAGCGATCTTCGGCTTCGATCTGCTGGTGCGGCTGGGCCAGTACGTGTTCGTGGTGGTATTGGCGCTGGCACTGCACCAGTTCGTCAGCTATTCGGTGGCGCTGAAGCTGGCGGGCTACTCGCCGTTGAAGTTCTTCCGTGGTGCGCAGGAGGCGATGGTGATGGCGTTCTCCACCGCGTCGAGCAACGCCACGTTGCCGACCGCGCTGCGCGTGGCCGACGAGAAGCTGGGCCTGCCGCGCACGGTCTCGCGCTTCGTGCTGACCGTGGGTGCCACCGCCAACCAGAACGGCACCGCGCTGTTCGAGGGCGTGACGGTGATCTTCCTGGCGCAGTTCTTCGGCGTCGACCTGTCGCTGGGCCAGCAGTTCATGGTGATGCTGGTCTGCATCCTGGGCGGCATCGGCACCGCCGGAGTGCCGTCCGGCTCGCTGCCTGTGGTGGCGCTGATCTGCGCGATGGTGGGCGTGAACCCCATCGGCATCGGCCTGATCCTGGGCGTGAACCACTTCCTCGACATGTGCCGCACCACGCTGAACGTCACCGGCGACCTGACCCTGGCCTCGCTGGTGGCCAAGGGCGAGAAAGCGGCGAGCTAGACAGCCTGTAGGCGGACACTGCGTTGCTTAGCTTCGAGCACCGGCCGATGTCCGCTTATGGCCGAAAGTCGCCTTCGGAACATTTTGATCAACATTCATCCACTAATCACCAATCCCATCGGTCTGCGCGACCTCGACTTGGGAAATTGAACCAAATGGATCGGCGTGTTCTGTCCGATCTCGAGACAAAACTGACTAGTGAGGCACTGGACATCAGGTCTGCAAGTGAGGTTGGCTGCCAGAAATGCCATGCAGAGCCACTGGAATGGTGAAGTTGGTCGTCAGTGAGGTTCAAATTTTTCACGCACCATGCTTTTCTTGCGCTAGTGTACTTTTTATGAAGAGGTACGGTTTTTATCAAACGATGTGCTTTTTTTGCGGCGATGCACTTTTTATGAAAAAGCACAGTTTTCTGCGCGCAAGGTCTTGTTTTTCGAAAGTTACATTTAGCTATTGCATTGCATAAAAATTCTCGTATCGTCCGGTCATGTCCGGACTAAACGTGTCGAATGAAGTACTCCACGCAAGCTCAGTTGACGAGCTCGCTGCGTTGATTACTGCAAGAAGCGGCCCTTTCATACGAGTAGCAGATGCGTGGCATCTCCTTTGCTATCCATCTTTGGATGCTGCAAGGAAATCAGCAGCACGGAAACAAACACCGATCGAATTCCTGACGCTTCCCGGTCGTCGTGGCCAATATCTCCGAAGCATCGATCTGGCAGCTTGGCTATTCACAGCACAGACTCCTGCTGGCGAACGGAATGATAAAAATCAAGTTCGATAGACCCCAAACTCAAAAAAAGGAGAATGCGAAAATAGACCTGTCTCCCGAATAGCAAAAGGGCCTGAGTTCTAGCTCAGGCCCCTTTGGGTTTTGTCTGCGTTCGACGGCTGACAAGAGCCACGTTAAACCGTGAGCAACTTACCTGTCAATAGGTAGGAATGGGTCTGTTTGCGCCAAGAAATCATGGTGCGATCTTCTTTCTCGGCATCAACTAGCGGGTGGCTCCCGGGCGCTCGATTGCTGCTTGCTCGACATCAGCGTCCCTGCGCAAAGAATCAGTTGGTCAATTAGATGACTGACTATGGGTACATACGGGTGCTACCCGGATACCGCGCACTAACGCCAAAGGGCGTGGAATGCGTTGAAGAGGTTCTCTCAGGCGTGCCTGTGCGCAGCGTTGGAGAAAAGTCGCTACTGAGCATGAGCGGTGGATACTCGAACCCAAAGTACCGTCACCAGAAAGAGTACGAATCGAGAGGGTGCGAGAAGACATTTATCCTCACATCTATCCTTGACCCAAATGTTGTGGACATCTTTCCACAGCCCACAAAGCTAAAGGTTGTACGACACGACAGGACTGGGCGTCAGCGGCTGGGAGAGTACGTTCCAGATTATCTCAGCTGTAATGTAGATCGCTTTGCATTCGTAGAATGCAAAAATCTTGAAAAGCTTAAAGCAAATGCTGATTCCATGCAGGACTGGGAAGGCTGTGAGGAACGAGGCTGGAGATATCTGCCTGGCGAAAAATCTGCCGCCGAACTCGGGATGGACTTTCATACTTACTACCCCGAAAAGCACACAAAAGCGTACTTGGCTAACTTGCAGATCATTGCTCAAATTCCTCCCGATGATCTGTTGGGAAAGAATCCGGGAGTATTAAAAAGGATCAAGTTGCTGCTGCAAAAGCGCCCACATACTCTCGAAGAGCTATGCTGTGCATACGATGCGGTAACTGGCGCATTTGTATACCAAGGAATCATGCGTAATGAGTTCTATGGGTTGCTGCATCACCAGCAGTTCGACAAAGACTTTCTCATCTTCGCAACCAAGGAAGAGGTGAAGGGTCATGAGACTCAGATTCGGCTATTGTCTGGATGCGGGAACGGCGTGTCGGGGCCCCTTCATGAAAGGCTGCTGCGGTGTTCTCAAACCGAACTTGACCTGACAAATAGTGCAAAGTCCAGGTATGAAGAGCGCAGAGCAGCTTGTCTACCTAAGAATGCGACGGACTATCGCGATGAGGCAAAGCTAAAGGAAGCAAAGAAGGAAGGTGCCCCAGAGCTTGCGGCCTTTGTTCGCCGTGTTGGAGATAGGGGTGGTGAAGGAAATCGACTTCCAGAAGATGTAAGACAACGCATAGCAGACCATGCGGAGAACTACCTCAGGAAAAACGGAGTTCCAAAACTTTCAAAAATAAGGGGCGATCTGACCGTAGATTTCGAGGAAGATGGTTCCTACATTCCAGCTCCCGAAACACAGCGGCGGATAATTCTTGAGAAGCTTTCCCAAGAGAAGATCGCGTTCCTTTCTGGTGGGAAACGGGCGTTCCACGCCGCCCGTCCTATGACCGATGGACGTGATGCAAACCCAAGAATTCATGCGCAGGGTTTGATAGCACATATAGACGGAGTCTATGGGGACGCACTAACCCGGCCGGACGAAGAGGCGATGTACCTACGTCCAATCTTCTACCCATTGATAGCCGAGTCGGGCAAGATTCTTGGCCGCGGAGTAAAAATTGCGCGACCAAGTAGCATAGCTATTCTTATGGGTTTCCGAGATTGCTATCTACGAAACGGATATCTTCCAACTGAGGTCTTTCACGATTGGGGTTCAGAGAATGTGAACCGGGTCGTAAGAGAGGCGACCGCGTACTTCGGTTGCGGATACGCCCAGCGCCCAGTTGGAGCGCCAAGATTCGGCGCACTCGTTGAGTCTTTCAACGCATCGTTCTCGTCATTCCTGCAGACCTTGCCAGGCGGCATGTACTTTGATAAGTGCGGGAGGTCCGCAGATGGAAATAAGAAAGCAAGAACAACGGCAGCGAACCACCTTGAGCAGTACATTCGTGATGCAGATCATTATATGTTCGAGATTTGGCCAAATCTCCCCATCGGGGCAAGCAATAAGACACCGAATGAAAATCACGAACAGTCACTGATAATTCATCCTTATGCTGTGAAGGAGGTGAAAGACGATGCGCTGGCTCGATACAAGACGTCCTATCCACTAAAAGGAAAGAACTTCAATTATCAAAGAGGTTTTAGATTTGGAGGAGTGAGGTACGCGTCGAGAGATATGCCGGCTCTTCTGAGTCGAGGGGAAAAGCCGACGGGGCCGCGATTAGATTGCATGGATCCATCAATGATCCACGTTATGACGAAAAATGGACCTACCACCCTATATAGCCTGGAGACGTCACGAATCCAGGGCCTTGATGTTGCGCAGCGCCTAAATGAGCAGAAATCAATCCTCACTTACAGTACGTCTGCAAAAGACAATCAAAACAAAAGAAATGCAGAAGAAGCAAGGCTAAGGCGAGACTCAGAAAAAGTGGCTGCAGCGATTGCTAGCGCATCCATGGGGAATAGCGGCCCTGATCAAGCGAATGAATTTGATGACTGCCCAGATTTCACGCAGGCAATGGAAACAACTTTGCCGACCTTGGGGCGAATTTCTGGTGCAGGAAAATAGGAGCTCGCATGATAGTAAGCCGCATGCCAATATTTTTGTACGAAGAGTCTAAGCTGGCATACAGACTGTGCGTCAGCTTTGCAAAAAGTGCAGAACCAGGATCTATTGCTTTCGTTGTTGGGCCAGGAGGATGCGGAAAATCAAGCCTCGCAGAGAATTTGCCTAATGAAGTGTTCGGCAATAGAACTACTTGGCCCATGGGAAAAATTCCAGTCGTAAATGTGGTGGCTGACAATGGAGATAGGGGTTTCTTCACAACGAAATCATTGATTGAAAGTTTTCTTAAAGAAGTGATGAGTCCATTCGATGTGTCAGAGTCAGATGTCGCGAAGTGGGATGTTCCAGCGGATATAAGACAAGCTGTGGCCAGCATACAAAGGGGTGCACGCGATGCATCCGAGACAAAGTTAAGAAAGGCATTCATAGGAATTGCAATCAAGCGAGAAGTAAAATTGATCTTGATTGATGAGGCGAACTTATTGGTTCTTACACAGAGTGGGCGTGTCCCTACAGACTACGTAGAAAGCATTAGATTGCTAGCAATGCGTATCGGATGCGCCGTAATTCTTCTTGGTACCGTTGATATGCTTCAACTGATGGGGCACTCAGGGCAGTTAAACAGACGCAACTTGGACATACATGCTGAAAGAATGCGTTGCGAAACTGAAAAGTCTAAGCTTGAGTTCCTATCCTTTCTTGCGGAGCTTGAAAAGATAAATAGTCTACCTAACGGCCTTCTAACTGAGCATGCTAGCGATATCTATTCGGCAACCTATGGAATCCCTGGAGAAATAATTGGAGCTTTAAAGCGTGCCGACATTTATCGCGAAGCAAACGAAGCGGAGACCATGGATTGGGAAACTATTAGGAAATCATTTCACAACAAGATCAAACGCCTCCGAATGAAAGCCGAGGCTGACTTGATACGGGCCGTAATTGAAGGTAATCCACTATCGAAACATCAAAAAGATGCGTTGAAGCAACAGGGACGGCGCAATCGAATAAATCCGCAGCGCCTTTCCGTTGGCGAGTAGTATGTCCGTACTAGTTCTTCCAGAGATACACGGCTTAGGCACTCCTCAGGCTGAGTCGTTGCTATCTGTTCTCCATAGAACTGCCGACATCCATCAAGTTCACTTGAGAGATGTGTTGGCGCTAATGAACTCTTTAGAAACTGGCGGTACGGGTCGCCTTAGGCCTGTCAGTTGCTATAAGAGCCCTGCACAGTTCGTTGGTCATTCGAGTTCTATCGAACGACTAACCAATTCAATTGTAAAGTTGTCTGGAAGCGAAGAAATACCTTATACAACGATGCTTCGTTTATCAGACGTAGTTGCATCGCCGTCGGGATGCCTGTACTCGGAGTATTACAACTGGTGTCCGATGTGTTTGCATCCTGAGAATGGAGTTCCATATGGAATGCTAATTCATCAGCTGAGTGGAGTACATCACTGCCCTTTGCATTTGGTACGTTTGAATGACGCTTGCCTGAGCTGTGGAAGAAATGTATCAATCTCCAAGGGGAGTCCGACTTTTAGGGCATGCTGGAGTTGCGCATCAAACTTGAATGAGCAGTATCGAGAACCATTGAAGATGTCTGAGTTCGAAAGATGGGCTGAGATTCAACTCGGAAAGTTGGTGGCTTATTCATCGGATCAAGATGCTCCTTCTCCCGATAGAAATTGGAACGAGCTCTTTAGTGGTGCAGTTAATAGGTTGAAAGACTCCGACCCAAAGCTCTACGGTAAAAAGGAACGGCGTTGGGTTGGCACAAGGATATGGGTAAAAAGAAAGAACTTTGATGTTAAGCCTTCAATAAGAACAATCCTCAGAATCGCTGCAATTCAAGCGGTTGAAACAGTCGATTTGATACTTGCGCCAATTGACAATTGTTCTTCACGCCTTCTCAGTCTCAGTGAAGTTGGAGTGCCGCCAAAAATTAAGCGTCCGCCACAGCCAACAATCTGGCTGAAATTGAAACAAGATGTGGAAGCACTTCTTAAGACGGATGACAGTATTGTGTTACCCAGCAAAGCAAGGCTCTTCGACAATACTGGGCTTTCGTCGTTCGGGTTTTGGCAACATTACCCGGAACTCTCTATGGATTATCAGAGGGTGCGGACCCACAGACAGAAGATGCTCGGAGAGAAGCAATTGCGATCCGCATTAATTCTAGCAAGGCGGTTGGTTTCTAGAAGAATCAAACGAGGACAGGTAGTTCAAGTTCGCAGAGATGGCGCAGTTCTAATGCGCGCTTTGAAGGTAAGTAAAAGCGTTGCAGAGAAGTCGATTCACTCCGCTCTAGCTATAGAGTGCGCGTTTTCAAAAGCGAAGGAATAGGAATTCACTTCATAAACTGCAGCTTCCGGGCTGAACTAAAATGGGCAGTAATTCATTTTCACTGCAGTGTGAAAGTCCCAGCCTGAAAGCTCGTCGACACCATGAGTGTAGGATTTCATGGTGTCGCGGCCGCCTAAGGGGAAATCATCCGGGCAATGATCATTTGCCTTTCGCCGTTGTTTGTATTCCGTGGTGTTGGAGCGATGGACAAGCCACGCGTGGTCTCCCAGTAATCGACTCCCGGATCCAACATGATTTCCAGCAAACGGCCATCTTGTAGGTAGACCTTGAATTTGCGCTGGTGGGGAGCATTGTTCTTTGCTACTTCGACTGTAGATACTTTGAACCCGGGAAGTGCTCTCTTCAGCTCATTTTCTCGATCAAGGTCGCTTTGCCATTCAGACCAAGTAGGGCGTTGCCCAGCAGCCCTGGTCATAACTGACATGCTGGTTACCCGTACCTCCCGGTTTGCAGGTGCCGTATGTCCAACCAAGCCCTTGATGATCTCTACAAACGCATCTCTGCAACCACTTGAACGCAAATAGCGATCTTCATACTCGACCCGCTCAACGTCATCTTTCAAAAGCTTGGAAACGTCCGGGTCCAGTGCGATTAGCACCGGTAGGAATATTTCATCAAAAAATCTCCCCGGCACTATGGGGCCGTGAGGAGTGATTTCCTTTACGGCCACATCCTTCTGAGGTGCCAATTCCTTAGAAAGAACGTCGCCCGATAGCCAGGAGATTTCTGGGAGCGCCGACTTCGAGCCCCTGACCAGTGCACCCGTCTCCATATCCTTGGCCCAAGCAATGGTGGACGCAGACGACTGCAATTGTGCAATCGGCATCAGGCCGTTTGAAGAGCCGTCCCAAAAACCGAACTGTGCGATGGCGCCAGCTTCGAATAGAGTCGCGCAACGGCGGCGAAAGGTAGGTTCCTGCACGAATCGATCCTTGGATACGATCAACTTCCTGATCAACCCGGGATGATCGGCCTTGATTCTGTCAAACAACTTGATGGCGTAAGACCCTTCTTGCAGCTGGTGATCACCTGGATCGAATATCCAAATCTCGTTTCCGCCGTGTCGCAGCTCATCCAAAATCGCATCTCTTAATGCCCTTGATTCCCAGGCAGCGTCTTCACCCACCATCTCCTTTGCCGACTGTGGAACAACCAATGCGCCAGTGAATGTTTCGCCCAGAACTTCAATCAGCTTGCTTCTATCCAGCAACATAGCGACATCACGGGTGTCATGGGACAGCAGGCACTCTGGACAAGATGTATCGCAATTAGCCGGGCAGTTTGCAGCTTCTTCAATAGCCGCTTTAAGCAGGGATGCTGCGTGACCCTCCAAACTCGAGGAATAACCAGCCCCGCCCGAAATTGCATCATAAAGAAGGACGGCAAGACCCTGGTGGCCGTGAAGCCGCACGTTTTGAGTAGCGAAGCCTAGTTCTCGCGTTTCGATGCCCAACTGACGTGCCGCTACCTTCCTGAGCAGGACCGCCAAGGTCACAGCCACAGAGCGATCAGTTATGGGCGAACCATCGACATTCGGCGCCAGCACATACTCAAGGACATCAGATCGCGTAGTCCCGCCCAGTGCGGCTAGGTGCTTCACTAGCCAGGGATTTTCGAGTGACACGTCGCACTCTCTTCCAGTAAAAGGATGCTTGTGCCTGATATCGCCGTTCCTGTCTGAGGTGGGGAGACCAGGCGTAGACCAGCCACACGCTAAGCAGATCGTGAAGCCTTCATGGTCCTTCCCACGAGACTGGTGGTGGATCTCCGCTCCCCTGCCAACGCGTATCCATGCTTTCTGGCCATTGAGCACACTTCTCGAGGCTGCCGATCCATCCTCATTTCTTATGCTGAATATTGGATCTTCCCCAGGAACATAGGTAGGCCGCGATATGTCGTCATTTGGCTTCGCACCTAAGGGCACTACGAATCCTGCCGGTTCAATATATTCGAACGGTCCAGTCGCACCATCCGGAATCAACAGACCGCATGAAGTGCACTCTTTAGGCCGTACTGGAAGGTCGGTTACCTCCCCGCATTCCGGACACACATGGCGCCAGCGCAAGTTCTGGATTTCTCCCATGTGTCCTTGGTTTGCTGGCGTCTGCCAGTTCATGGTTAGTCCTCCAACGGTGTAGACGGCACCGCCCACGACGACATTCGCGCCTGGCTGATACTCGCGTATCGCAACTGGAAGCTCCCGACTCAGTGATCGGTTCGACAAACGTTCTGATTCGGATTTACCCCGGCCATCATCTTTGGGCTTGACGATAATCAGTTCCCTGACATCGACCGGAAAACCCCGAGCAGGAAGGGCGCCCAGCATGGTCAATCGAGTTAACAGATACTCATCTGAAAGTCGGACCAATCGGTAGCGAGTCGCACGCTTGGCCTGCTCTTGCGCGGTACCCAGAGAAAGCCATTGTTGATTTGCTCCATCCCACTCTGCGTACCACTTTGATGCGGCGTTGGAAAGGGAAATTCGGGCAAGTTCGAGTAGCTCACTCAAGCTTCTGGATTCAATTGTGGACCCGGCGATTAGGTTCCTGACCTCTCGAATCTTGTCGTCGCTATAGTTCCCTGCTTCCAGCAGCCGAGCCATCAGTCGCTGGTATGGCGAATTCTTGCGTTCGTCGGCTCCCGCCTGACCATCCCTTGCAGGAGGTGTGACCGCGAAGAAGTGCCCAATTTCCACCGTCAACGCATTGTTCTGGGAGCTGTCATTTTGAAGAAACTCGCGGAGTAACCAAGCGTTGAGATGCCGCTGTACGATCACTTGGCTGTTCAACTGAACCACAGGCGGTTGTATTGCCGAACCCAGAAATTTGCCCGGGTTATTGAAAATAGACAGCGAGCGAGGCTCATCCTTGCAAACCGTGTATGCCATGGCCCGCGGCTCACCACGTCGGCCTGCACGACCAGCACGCTGCAAGTAGTTTGCTAACGCTGGTGGGGGATTGGACATTGCTACGACTGCCAGGCTGCCGATATCCACGCCCATTTCCATCGTGGTTGAACAACCCAACACGTTGAGCCGACCGCCCTGGAAGTCTGCGGTGAGTTCGTCCAGCTTTGCTTGATTGATCTGGGCGGAGTGCTCACGTGCTGAATAGAACTCGGTTCCCAACAATGCACGATCGAGCGCTTCAGGCCACAAGCCTTGATCAACAAGTACATGGCCCTTCTTGTGTTCTTGCAACCATGCCAAGCGCTCCTGCATCGGAGTCAGACGGCCCTGATCCTCCCAGAAGGCATGCGAGGGCGCTGGGAGTTGAATGGTTGCAGCTTTTAGAGCTTGAGTATCGCCCTGATGATATGGAGAGATGCCTTTGAGGGTCGTGTCCAGCAATCGGCGTGTGATCGGGCACAGCCAGAGTTGGTTGGGGCGGCTTAATGCAACAGTTTCCCAAGCAAGATAGTGGCCTTCGGTTGCACCCTTCTTGAGATGTCCACTCGCCAGCAGTGCGGACCTTGCAGAGATCAATATGTCCGATATCTGCTGCTTGCGAATCCCAGAGAATGCTGCGCGCAGTAACCGTGGTAGCCGAGCTCGTCCGTCATTGGAACTGTTAGGGTCAGATTTCGGCCACAGGTATTTTCCGGACTCGTGCTTGGCCTTTTCATCAACAAGGTATTTTCGATAGAACCGCGTTCCTATCCAGTCTTTCTCATCGTTGTTCAGGTCAACACACGAATTCTCTCGGATGATGAAGTCCAAGTAGATTTTCAAGAAGTCTTTCCACTCCTGAACACTTCCGCCTATTTCGCGCCATTCGCGATTGGACTCGTTGACCTTTTCCACGCCCGGGTAGCGGATCGAGACAAGACCTAATGTTTCCAGGGAGTTGGTGCGCTTTGGACGACGATACAACTCGCGAAGCAATAGCATCCTCGCCACCTTCATCGGGTCCGTGTTTCCATCCATCAGATCCTTGAAGTAGTTGGTGATCGAATGCGCCACATTGGGCTGCACAGCGAGCCGCTCCTGAATGTCAGTCCATGGCACGGGAGCTAAGCCCACTGCTTGACTTTGGGCATGCTGTAATTGCTGTTCGAGGTCCTTGCGCTCGGGGGAAGGTAGATTTCCAGACAGTTTTCCAACAAGCTCATTTACCTTGCGCACGTAGTACGCTGCGTCATCGCTGGATGGAGGCTTTGGCAGTAA
>Ga0075163_10000759_pt1 | contig 42827 bp, 51 predicted proteins | sample JI1023141ADNA_FD_71478 | JGI IMG/M metagenome (GOLD analysis project Ga0075163, IMG submission 71478) | Wastewater effluent complex algal communities from Wisconsin, to seasonally profile nutrient transformation and Carbon sequestration -... | ecosystem: Engineered > WWTP > Effluent > Algae...
AGCGGAAAGAAAGTTACCGATTTCAAACCTATATCCCCTAAATGAATTGGAATACAGTCGTTTGCAAAAGGCGGTTTCTCCCCATAAAATTCCTTCTGAGACAAATGTAACGATTTCTGATAATCTTACTAGGGATTTGACCGCAATAACCGAGTTTCTACATTATGTGGATGCCGAGCCCTATATTACCCCTGAAAAGGCCGAAAACCGCAAACGTGTGGCGTTTAAAAGGAGTTCAGCGACAAATCTATAATCACGCTAAAACTCGCCAAATTTTCCATTTTTAGCCAATATTAGGACATACTACTATAAGATACTTTCCCTTAATAAATACCCATGAATTGAACCACGTTCAATCATAAAGTCGAGTATTGGGATTATTTTGTTCTTCAATCGTATTTCCTCCTTTATTTTTTGCCTATTGATAAAGACATATTTCCTTAAAAATTTTTCTAAGTAGTATAATGTGTTTGCCTCTAAATCACCAAGACGCAACAACCTATTGTTTGACACAATTGTAAAAATCCAATCAATGCCTTCGTCCTTAAAGTTCGTTCCTACTGAATTCAGTACTTTGGCAATAGAATACAATACCGAAGGAATGTTTCCTATTTCTTTTGAAGCATTAGTATAAAGGAACAAATTATCACTTTTTAAGCTGCGCCATTCTTCAATCCCCTCACGCCACCAACGCCATGCAAGTAAATAGTTTATTATGATCTGACTTAAATGATAGCTTCGGGGATCAGCACATAGCTCCTTAATTTTTGGATATAGACAACCCCAAACATGCCAGAATTGCTCCGGTTTAAATTGATAATCTTCTGCACTTACAATTTCTTCGATAAAAGAAGCTGTTTCTTCTGTAGAAGAAAAAGAATCTATAAACGGTTTGATAAATACATCAATTTCGTTTATTTCTCTTTGCAAAATGAAATAAGCGAATCGTTTGAAGATGTGTTGTCTTAACAAATAAATATTGGAATCGTCTCCGAATTCATCCTTATAGATCCTCCTGTCCATTAATAATTGCGGAGCCAGGTAAGGCAATGATTTAGCGTAAATATCTAAATGACTTTTATCTTTTGTATCAGAAGGTATTAATTGATAAATTATTTCTAAATCACGAATATCTAGTGAAGTTATGTCGTTCACATCACATGATAAGTTCTCAAAGCTAAAATCGGGAAGCACCTTCTCCAATTCTTCAAAAATTACTTTTTTAGAGATTCGCCCCCAGCCTATTTCTTTTCTTTTTTCAGAAATGATCTTTTTATAAAGGGGTTTGAGTTTAATATAGCCGAACAATATTGACTGGGCAATCTTATGATTTCGCTCCCAAAGCTTCGAATTATGAACGGCTTCAATAACATAATCACAAACTCTTTTGTACTGGCCAATAGGCATTTCATCAAAAAGAGTGAAAACCATTAACAAAACAAAACTTTCCGTTTCGTCGGGATACTCATTAACTAAGGTAGGAATCGCATGAATTGAGGCCTCGACACCATCACTTATTTGATAGTCGTAATTATCATCAAAAATATTTGATGTTGTGGAAAGAACAATGTCTTTGCAAAAAAGTTTGTCTTCTTTTGATAGTTTATCCGTATGTTCAATCAATAATTTAGCACAAGAAAATGCAGGTATGGAGTAATCCATTATCCCCATAGCGTTTCGGCCAGAGTTTAACTCATCAACAAGCTGTCTTGTTTCTGATAATGCAAAGAGTGGATTCCCATCATATTCTTCATGTTTTGCAGTTTTAGTTTGATTTCTACCCTTCATTAAAAAATCCGACCATATTCTCAAAGAGGAATATTTAAAAACTTCTTGATACTGATTATGCGCCTCTTCGCTTTGCTTCTTGAGATCATCTGAAAGTTCTTTTGGGCTAAATTCTATTAGTAGCTTGTTGTCGTCCTGTTCAGTTATTTTGGGTATCAAATTTCTTCTATCCATCCTAGCCAACAAAATTCCAAATGATTTAGCTGTTGTAGGATTAGATTTATGCTTGTCAATTATTTTATATAGCTTTTCTATGAACTCTGCATTTTGGTCTTCTGTAAATCCTTTTACACCAAAAAGCTGATAGTTTAAAAACATTGATTCTAGATTTGAATTTCTATGCTTATCCTCTAATGTTTTTATTCTTTCGTCTGTATATAGAATATCTGTGGTTCTATTCATTCCATACCCTATGGAATATAGAGATTTCACTTGAAACTCATTTGTGCTTCTTATTGTATCTAAATGAAATAGTTCAATTGCTTCAAATAAGATCAAAGCTGCATCATAGAATTTATCAGGGTTAGCAAGTACAATGCTACAAACTACAGAAGTAAGAGAGGTAGATTTTGAGCGAAGAAGAATTCGAATGAGGATTTTTTGAACTATTTCGGATTTTAAGATTTGTGCAAACTCTAAAAGAATTTTTTCCAATGCCATGTGCATTGATTGAAGCAAGTTGGGAACAACAGGGCTACCATTACCACGATACATACTCCAAATAGCCCAGCTCGAATACTGCGATACTTCAGTTTCATTTACATTTAATGCAATTTTTACAACATCTTTTTTTCCGAAATCGGATTGGCTATAAGATTCAACTGATCTATTCGTAAAATCTATGATAAAGTCAAGTGTTTCATAGAAGGCTATTTGCAATAGCCATCTTATTGGTGTCTGGTTAGCACTTGACGGAAAGTAATTAAAGCTGTGTTTTTCTGCTAAGCCATATTTACTTTCCATAGTATCTCTATCGTATTCGTATATACCGGCTTTCTTAGGCTGTTGTTGCCAAAACAAATCACACAGTTGGATAACAGATAATGGATGTGTTTTTATTAGTTCAATAGCAATGTATGGTTTTTCCAATACTGTGGAGCAAAGCCCTTCGTATGGATCTCTGTGATGAGTCCATTTGTTAGCAATCACTTTATCAAATATTTCTTTTAATTCCGTTTGAAGCTCGCTCGCTGCATTATAAACTATTTTTAGTAATTTTTCTTCTGCGGCATCTTGAATAAAAAAATCTTCATTTGCTTCAGTTTTTTGTATCAAACTCAACGCTAATAAACCCGCATATTTTGTTGTTTTCCCTTTCTTGTTAAAATCACACCAATCCGTTAAAACCGGTAGAATTGTCTTCAAATTGTTGTCAAAAAAAGTCTCTTGATATTTATTGATAAGGGCGATTACTTCCTCCCAACCTTTGCCTTTAGGTTTAATAATTTCAATATTTTGAATTGCTGAAATGTCAGTGCAGGCAATCCTTAACAGAAATAATATTCGCTTTAATATCCTAAAATCATTGGCAACGATTTCTTTCTCAAAAAACTTAAAAAATGCCTCCGAATAATCAGATAGCAAAACTGATATTAAAATCTCATCCTTCCAAAATTGTGTAGTTTCATCGCTTGCAAATGCTCCCTGAATAAACCCTTCTATTTCTTTACTATTGTCGGATAAATGATCAGATAACCATAATCTAAAAGCTCTCCGAATTGGTAAGGAGTTACCTAGTTCATCAAAAAACTGTTTAGTGTTAGAATGATTTGAAAAACTGCGGGAAACAATTTTATCTAAAGTCCATTCCTCATAAATGTCATGAGTGATGAAGTATCCACTATGAGTATCATTATATCCAAGTATTTCATCTTGTTTTAAATGGAATAGTGCGGATTGCGGTAAACTATCAGCATTTATATAAAACCGACCAGTTTCACACCTTTGCTTGGCAATATAGACAATACACTTTTCCCTTTCAAGATGTAAATTGTCCTTTTGAACAGTGTTGTTTTGTATTCGCTTTTTCCAAAGTAAATCTATAAAATCCTTGAAGTTTCCTTTTTGATCAACGCTTGAATGTTGCTGAACATATTCACTCAAATAAAATAGGTTGCGAAGTCTTTCCAAGAATTTTTGATTCTCAGGAAGTGGGAACTTGAACTCTTCGGATAGTGATTTTAGTTCATCGCCACTAATTAGAGAAATGTCATGCACATCAAAGGATAATTGATAATTCTCTTTAATATGAAAAATTAGATCGTTAAGATATGCATAACGGGTTGTGAATATAATATTCCAACCACTTTCCTTTAGTTTTTGTATCAGAGTAATTAGAATGTCATTTTTAGAAATCTCTGCAAGCTTTTCTGCCGAATCAATTACGAATATTTTTATGGAATCATCTTTGAATGCATTGATGAACTGTGTAAATGTAAACTTGTGGTCAAATTGAAAAATGTCGTTTATGTGATTAACATTAAGCTCATTTGCTTTAAAAACACAAATTGGTACTTTTTTGGAATTAGCATTGTAAAATTCCTTGAAAATGGCCGTTTTTCCGCAACCACCTTCACCCGAAATAACTATGTTAGATTTCTTTTGGGTAGCATTTGCTATTGCTTCAACAACAGAACTCCGGTCAATTTTAATTAGTTTGTTACCAAAAGATATTTCCGTTTGAATTGCTTGTAAGATAGTATCATTGTGCTTGTAAACTTCGTCAATCAAATCTCCTTCGTGCGGTTCAAGACTGAAGAAAGTATCATGCAGATATTTGTTTTCAGGTAAAGACAATTGTAATTCAAAATGACTTGGAACTCGCCATTGAATACTTATTCCAACTGCTTTAGCAGCATTCTCAATATCTAACTCATACTGTGGCTTTTTCTTATCCTTTGCGGTGCTTTCGGAAAGTTCTTGATTAATATAGATAAATAACTCGTTTAACTGCTTGTTTTTGGACTTAGCTTTTTGAATTGAATCAATGATATCATCTTTATTATCAGCAATTGAGGTGGTGTAGTATTTAGATTGAAAGCCATAAAACTTTCCATCCTTTTCAATAGGTTCAGTCTCAATCCCAGTTTGATTCTTGTAACGAAATAAACCAATTCTGTTGTTAAACTCCAAACAGAAAAGCAAATAAGACAAGTGTTCAAATGCCCAGGTTTCTCGTTTATCATATTTTAGATTAAAAACTTTCCAATTCATTTATTTGTATCATTTAAGGGTGAAAAATCAAAATTTGTGTACTAATTAACCGCTATTCATTAACCGAAAAATCCCGGGAGTCCAGAAAAAATTCATCATCATTAAAATAGAAACGAAGCTTAAATTCTATTCCGCTGGATTTCATTGTCTGCCGGAAGTTCACCAGCTGTATATTGAATCTTGTTGGGTTTCCAGAATTAATTATTATTGGATTGCGAAGCGCAAAACTATTCTTAGCTTTGGTCATATCTACCTTTAGCTGTATTTGACCAATAGGTTTCAGTAAAAAATTATTCGGTATTCCACTTATCGCACTCCATTCTTCAGTTTTTATGACTTCGATTCTTGACAATATGATCGGCGAACTTGATGTATTTTGAAATGCCAAGTCCGCAATAACCTGTCTATTGTTGAACCTCGAGAGAACTATTTTAAATTCATCTGTATTGTATTTAAATAAATCCGCAAAACACATTTTGCCAATGTGGGGAAACCTTAAAGCTAATTCAGTGATTTTTCTATGCCCAAGATGCACAATAAATGGTTGCGATGACCAAAAGCCCCTTCTTCCACCAAAGTATTTACCGTACTCGGAGTTTAATTCGTTGAACCAAATAACTTCATGTTGAAAAATATCTTCAGGAGTAACTATAGTTAAAGAATTAAGTTCGTTGTCTTTTACTAATGACTTTTCAATAGATGTTTTAATGGAAGATTTATGTGATGAATTTAATGGGGAAGGATAGAACTTAAACTGAAAACCTTCTTGCGTTCTTCCGTTTTTGATAATCAATAAATCAAGCCCCTTATAATCTCCGGCGCCATCATTGAAACTAATTACTTGCCAACCATTTTGCTTTGCCTCTGCAATCAAAAGTAAATTCATAAGTCTCGCAAATTCATTACCTCCTTCGCTACCGCTATGAATTCTTTTATATAAGGTTGAAATGTTTGGTACTGCCAATTTTATTAATTTTTAATTATAACCTTGTATCAAAATGGGTTCTCCAAATTTTAATGGATTTTTCTTTATCTAGCTCCTTAACTGCTAAAATAGCATCATCTACTAATTGTTCAAAACAGGAAATAAAAGTTTTTAGCTGATTCGAAGTCAATCGTTCTATAACATTATTGAAAGGTTCAACAGGTTTAGAAATGCCATCACTGCAAAATAATGGACAAAAATGATTATTGAAAGCGCGTCTAATTGTTTCTTTAAAAGCGATATCATCTCTAATGTCTGGAATATAATTTTTTGCTAATAAAATAGTTAAAGCCATTCCGCTCGGAAATGTGGTGTCGCCTTTAATAAAGTCTTTCCACGCTTTAACATATTTAACTAAACGAATCAATTGTTTTTCGTCACTTTTATTTTCTTTACATCTTTCAAAAAACCAGTTTGTTAATCCAACGGGATCAGACTTAAACCATCCGCCATCTTCACCAATTACACCGATTCTAGTTTTTGTTTCGCCCCACCAATTCTTATATTCACAATATAAAGGTAGATCTACATGGTATGCAACATCTTTATTATTTGTAATCGGCTTGTACTCTATCCTTATACATCGTCTTTTATTAATTGGAGGGGTAGAAGTATGGTTTTGCAATGCATTTATTAACCACTGAGAAGCTGTTTCCGGTTTTGGCCAGCTATCTTGCCAATTACCATAACCTCTTAAATAAACCCCTACATCAATATCATAATCTCCACTTATGGGTTTTACAATCGTGCCCATTGAAAAGGACCCTTGACCAATAAACTCCACCTTGGGGCATTGATTATTTTCACTGAAATATTTTTCGATTTTTCTTTCCACAGCAGCTTGCGCGTTAATTAAATAATCATGCTCCGTTGGATTAAGAGTTATGGACTCATTGTATTTTAAAAATTCTTTAGAGCAATCTGCCATTTCAATTTATTTTTCGTCTAAATAGTAAGTACTATCCATTTCCGGATTTGAATGAAAATCCTCGTAAATAATTCTCATGCTCGTATCCTTATCCCTTTTATCTATTTCGGATTTAAGTCTGTTTATATTTTCACATTCTCGGTTAGTAAGATAAAACTCCCGATTTTGCAGCCATTCCATGGCCTTATTGAAAGTTCCTCTATCATACTTTTCGTCAGAATTTAACTCTTCAAGAATTCCAATAACTTCAAGAATTTCAGAATGCTTTATTTGTGATTTAAGTGCCGGTATTATGTCAACCATTCCATCTTCAGAAACAACTACAATCATAGTAGGTTTTGTTAACCGATTATACTCTTCATATGTAATAGCGGAATTATAACGAGATCCTCTGGCTGCGTTGCCTGCATTTCCAACAATACCATCTAATATAACTCCATGAGCATATGCTATACCATCAATGTTTAACAGTACTCCTCCATCTATTGACGTGAGTGTCTGAACTAAATTCGGTGTTAATGGTATTGGTTGAATACAAATAGATTGCTTTTCCAATCGCTCAGATTCTTCTTTAGCAGCAGAAGATACAATTAACATAGCGCCTTTTTCTTGCTTTGTAGCAGAAATAAAAAGAGAAAAGAGATTTTCAAACTGTTTTGAGGTAATGCCCGGAAAAATGCGTTGGGCATCGCTAAACACCTTTTTTTTATTTATAGCTTCGCTGAATATCTGAGGGTTTCCATACCTCATTTGAAATAAATTCTTTCCATAATGATCGATATCCCAACAATGGATCCCTTTAAAATGTATTTCAAAAATTGATTCCGAAGACGGCAGATAGCTTTTTTTCAATTTACCTAGGCCCAGAATTTCATATGAATTGCAAACAACTCCAATTTCACCATTCGTTAATTGCAATAATTTTCTAGTTTTACGATAATCATGAATTGAAAAAGTAGTTTCCAATGTTAATGTCATTTCAATATCAGGATGCTCTCTCTTAGCAACAATTAAATATCCGTTATTTTCTGATTTTTCGTATCGGGAAATGGAAATTTGATCACAGGCTGGATATAATCCGTGTAAACCATTTCCGTTATGTCCATTTACAGAAACCGTGTACATAAATAATCGCGAAGCAGCTTTTAATAATTCATCCGTATTTCTTGAATCTCCGCTAAGATTTTTACCAGGATCTGGCATGAATAGATTTCTCTTCATCTCTTCTTGATAAACATTAACCGAGGCCTCAACTAAAGAACGGAAAATAGTAAACCTATCCCACATTCGTTTTGTTAAAAGCAAGTGCGAGTCGTAAGCTTTTCGATCTAACTCAAGAATCACATAAACTGAGTAATCCCCAACAATAACTGGGGTAGTTGCAAAGCAAATTTTTTCTTTGTTATTCTTGGACTCATTTAATATTTTTTCGATCGCATTTTTATGCGATCTCACAAGTAATCGTTTATCCATTTCTTCCTGCATCCCTTCTCCTGAATAAAGCATTTTCTTATCTTCACTCTCTGTATAAAGACGATGCGCGAGCTCTTTAACTGACTGAAATTCGTCCAAAGAGTATCCGATCTTTTCAGGATCAATACATATTGCTGGTGATGTACTTTTTTTTCCTTCCAACAAAAAACCTATTAAAAAAACATTAGGTTTAAGATTTCTATCCAATTGATTGAATAAGCCTTCTGCGGTTGTCTGACATGAGATTCTATAGTAGACTTGCCAAGGCCACATGAAATACTTTAATGATTGTGGGTAACTCATGATTTTTTATTTAAATCGAATAGCGTTTCTATCTCTCTTTCATATTTTGCAAATGATTTTCGACCTAGTCCGCTTAATTTATTCAGTTTTTCAGGATCAGACTCTATCATATTAGTTCCATACTCAGGTTCAGCAAATGTGTCGCTAATACGAAGCTTTTGAAGTTTAGGATATAGCAAATGAGCCGTTTGCACATTCGTGTTTGTATTTGCTGAAAGCACACGTTCAATAAATTGATTTCTATCAAATATTTTCAAAAGATTATGTTTAAAGCCAAGAGATTTTTCTATATAAGAACCTACGCCAACATTCAATAATCTCACTTCAGTTTCATCCAATTTGAATGCCTTGTGAGCATCAATCATGGCAAATAGAGTCGAATTATTAGCAATAAACCCTCCATCGATGGCTCTAACCTTTGTTTTTGAACCAACATTAGTTAACTCTATTTCTTTAATATCAAAAATTGGATATGCAGAACAAGAACACTGTACGGCTTCTGAGATTGTACAACCAAAACCAATTACAAAAGAACCTGTACTTCCGTGTGCTTGGGAAACATCTGTCTTAAAAATTAAAGGTTTTTGTTCATCAAAATTCATTGCAACTATTCCAATATGGGTTTTAAAAGCGTTGAATGTCATTTCGCCAAACACTCTATCGGCTTCATTTTTCAAGTTTTGACTTTTACATTTACTTGTAAACCCACTCATTATTTTAGGGATTAATGCCATATAAAGCGTTTCGATTTCAGGAATTGTTTTCCCAACACCAATTAGTGCGGCTATAATTGATCCTGTGCTCGTACCATACATTAAATCAAAATGTTCATATAGTTTACCTCCCAATTTTAATTCTAATTCTTTCAGAACTCCCAAAGTATAAACACCTTTTGATCCCCCACCATCTAATACTAGAACTTTAAGTGGTTTCTTATTCTCTTTTTCCATGTTTGCTTAATTTAAAACAATATTCTGATAGTTCTGCTTAGCTTGTATATTCAAGATAATTCCACATCTGCACTAAAAAATTATTTACGTCTTCCCGAGTCCATTTATAACCAGAACGAAATAAATAGAAATACTCGCTAACAACACCCCATTCCTTGCATGTGGAATCTTCCTTAGTATTGTTGTATAAAAATACAATACTGTCTTTAAGAACGTCATTCCATGAAGTAGCAGAATTAAAGACAGAATTAGGTGTATTCCATAGTAAGCATTCGATAAGATAAGACGTTATGCCTTTTGGAACAGGCTTTCCATCCTCAATCATTTTATTTCGGATACGTTTGTACAGCCTTACCGTTCTTTTAAATTTTCGCGCCGTATCGGTGTTTTTTTTGATCCCACTTTGAATATGAACTTTAGGGTAGTTAATAACAGGTGTTGAGTCAGAGGCAAAAAATTTAATTCCCTCGACAAAATTCTCTGATTTATTTTGCGTATCATTTTTATAATTTCTATACTGAAATGCAGGAATAACATCTGCTTGTACTCGATAAGTATTAGATTTTATTTGAATGGCTTTATTCCCCACGGTAATATGCTGAACCCCAAATTTTTTTATTAAGGCTTCAATTATCATTTTTTTATACCCATCAAATGAGTTTGAACCATCGACAAAACCATAATCTTCCTTTTTTGCACCTTCTCTGTATTCTGAATAGAACGTGTCTTTAAGCATAACGCAGATGTCAATATCACTATCAACTTTTATATTAGTATTATTTCCATAAGAACCCTGTACAATAAATTCCGTGCTTTTATTTTTCAATGTGTCATGTGCGTTAATTGCATCTTTTATCATTGAAATAGCATTTGAAATTTTTTGCTCTTCAGTTTCACTTGCTGGCTTTCTCCATGCATCTAATGTTTCTTCAGTATATTTTGCCATTTTATAAATTTACCCTTTTATCCTATCAAACATAGTTCCTAATAGATTAGGCGGTCATTTTGGCAGATAAAAACAAAGAAAGGCGGGAATTCCCGCCTTAAACCTGCAATTTTACTACTATTTATTCCACCCGATGAATCTTCTTAGCCTCATCAAAACCAACCCATTTCCCTTTGCTATCCTGCCCTCGGTTTGCCAGCTCCCTGCGAACGAGATAGATTAGGTCAAAGTCGCCTGCTAATGCTTCTGCAAGAAGTTTTGAGCTAGTAAGGCTAAAAATGAACTGTGGATTATCATCGTCTTTTCTGTTTGAATAAAACCGTGGATCAAACTTCTCTCGTGATTTTTCGGAGCGTTTGTTTTTGATATCCCATTCATTGAGTGCTTCGCGCATGGTTATTAAAAACTCTTTCAAATTTATGTCAATGCTTTTAATACTATCAGCAAACTTGGAGTTTCGTGCTTCTGCAATATCCAGTATTTCAATATACTCGGCATCGGTCAATTCTAAATCCCACTCGCGTTCAATAACTCCTTTCAAAGTTCTTACACCACCTGTAAAAACAATTCCAGGCTTTTTTTGTTCGGATTTTACAGGAGGAGATTTGGAGGCTTTCAATTTTTCTTCTCCCGTTTTTGTTAATTGGCCACCCATCTTTTTCCAAATATAACCCGGTATCTCTTCACGAATTACCGTATCGCAATTCATAGCGTGGTTCATCGCAGATTTAAAATCTCCTTTGTCAACATACTTTTTAATGGTTTTTAAATTCTGCCAATCTGCTTGGTTTAACCATTCAGGTTCTGTCCAATCGATTTGCTTTGTAGTTTTTTTCATTGCTTTATTTTTAGTTCCGTCTAACAACGGTAAATTACTCCGAAAAGTCAAGTTATGTTTTAATGAACTGGCTTTTGTTCCGCTAACACCCTCTTTGTCCTGCCACACGTAATACAAATCCTTGTCTTTACCGGCTACCTTTCTAAGTTCCTCTTCTAAGCCCGAAATCCTCAAATCATAATACGACAAGCCTTCTGATTCCTCATCTGCTTCATCATCGTTAGTCATAAAATAAACATCATCCACTATTACTTGTGCATCAGCTTTTTTGATTTGTTCTTCAGCTAGTTTTTTCACCCATTGTTCCGATTCAAATTTATTTCCTCTAATTGCCTCCTGAACGGATTCGCCACGCTCAATTAAAAAATCAAATTCCTCTAATGGGACACTATAGGTTGGTTTAATGCGGATTGTTTTTTCATCTTTTGAAAGCCCATCCATTTGTGGGTTTTCCCAATCATAATTGAATAGAAAATCTTTGTCGGCTATTTTTTTGAGTTCACTTTTAGTCCCTTTTAATGCGGTATCAAAATACGCAACACCTGTACTCAGTTTTAGTCTATCCATTTGATTGAACTTTACCTTTGTAACAGTAATGTTCATTTTCTGATTCGAAATAAAATCCACGATCAATTTCCTTACAACCTTATCAGCCTTTTCAGAATGGTCATATAACAAGTTCACAATTTCTTCCAGTGATTTTTTAGGAGAAATCATTTCCATTGCTAATTCTTCTAACGGAATGCTAAACTCGGTTTCAATTTCTATAATTGGTTCGGGTGTGGACTTTTTTTTTACTTTTTTGATTCCAGATAAATCACCCTCTCCCGTTAGCTCGTCATTAAAAATATTCATCTCGCCACCCTGATTAAAGCGACCATACTGAATTGCCTTACCTTGTTCCGGTACTTCAATCACCACATCCACATCGTGCTGGAATTCATTTGTGCCTCTGAATTTCCCTTCTTTGGTGGTCTGAAAAATATAAATAAAAGAAACGCCTGGATTATCCGTTTTTAGTTTTGCTAAATCCTGAGGATTCAGACCCAATTTATTGACGCTATCCAGAACCACAAACTGGTATTCCGACAGGTTTTTAGGCAGGTTATCCGCTACAAAAAGGTTTGGGTGGGCAACGTCCTTATCCTTCAATTTCTTCTGTAAAGTGGCGTCCAGTTTCTCTTCCTTGGCCACATAGAGGACATTCCCGTGATTTCTTGCCAAATAACCCGCAAAATCTACGCACAGATAGCTTTTTCCCATCTTTGGGCGTCCATATACCATAGCCGTGAATCCGGGCGCAGGATCGCCTATAAAATCAAACCATTTATCCTTCAGGCCAATGGTGCTAAATTGGAGGTTGGCAAAATCCAAGCTATTCATGATTTTGCCCTCATTTTGAATGCCGTTTAAACCCACAGATTTTTTCTTGACTTTGGTGTAAGTATCATCAATATCATCGTAGGCATTTTCATACTTTTCAATGATGCTTTTGAAGTGTTTAATGGTGGTTGGCTTTAAAACAAAATGTTTAGCATTCTTCATCGTGTTGAAAGCAGATAATGCTGCCGTTTGAATCGCCACAATATCTTTAGCAACAGAAGATTTCTTGGTGATTTTCTTTTCCTGAATTGCTTTTTGTAATTCATCTATAAAAATCTCAAAGGTTTTTTTGTAAAGTATTTTATCATGAAAATCTAAAAAGCGTTGAATAAATTTTATTTCTGTTGAAATTTCAGAATAACGATTTTTCTTTTTTTCCGGCATTGCCTCTTCGTTCTTTTGATTTCCATTTAAAACAGTTGTGTCTTCTACACCTTTAAGTCCTTTGCTATTTGAAGCTATAAACTCCTCCAGTTTTTTAAAAACCAAATCAATCATCCGTTTGAGATCCGTATCATTTTTATACTTATTCCAATCTTCCCCATTAACCGTTTTGGTCATTATGACGGTATGCGATTGTTTTAAAACCAATGGCAGATTTTCAAAACCGATTTCATTGATGGTTTCAAAATAGTTGGCAGTTGTTATTTTCTTTCCCTTCATTATGCTGCGAATTTTAAATGTTTGAGTTTGGACTCTAATGTTTTTACTGAGATGTTTTTTGTTTTGGAATATTCTACCGGAGCTTCTATTTTGCTTGGCTCATAATTCATGACAAGCATTTCTGTTTTCTTTTTATCCGTATGCTTTGTTACTGAAACTGATTTTTCTACCTTCTTAATTTTCCATTTGTATTTTTTGATGTACTGTGATAAAATAGGAGAAGGGTAAGAACTCAACAAAAATTTACCTTTTAGTTTTACCAATCTATCAAGTAGTAATTTGTAGTCGCTTTCTGAATAGCCTTTGTAATGTCCCATATCTGAACCGATGTAAGGAGGATCGGCATAAACAAAAGTGTCTTTTGAATCACAACGATCAATCACTTTTACAGCATCGTTGTTTTCAATTTGCACCATGCGTAAGCGGTCGGCATATACTTTGGTAAACTCGTCCCGTTTATTGGCGAGTGCTTTTTCTTTAGCGTTCTCTTTTCCGAATCCCCAGGAACCAATCATACTGGCAAACCCTTGATTGGTTAATACCCATAATGCCCAAGCACGTTTTACATCGGTAAATAAATCAGGATGCTCATATACGACCATAGCTTTTTTATAAAGTTCTCTGCTGTGAAGTGTACCTTGTATTTCTTTTTGAAGCTCGGCGAATTTTGTTTTAACGACTTTGAAAAAATTAATCACTTCTCCGTTTTTATCGTTGATGACTTCAACTTCTGATTTTGGTTTGGCAAAAAATAATGCGCCACCACCAAAGAATGGTTCGCAGTAAATGGTATGTGCGGGTAATAGCTCTAATAAATGCTTTATCATATTTTGTTTGCCTCCGTAATAAGTAATTGGTGTTTTCATTTTAGGCGGCTTGTTTAAAGTTTAATAGTTCCAATTGCAGTTCAAGTGTTAGGGTGTTTACCAAATCGTTTGTTGAATTATTTTTTGCAGGAACCGCAACGTGTATTTGATTACCTAACAATCTCTCTGCAATGGCTTTCACAACAGGAACACTTACAGCATTGCCTAATAATTTGTATCGTTGTGAATCTGATATTTCAATTACTGTTCCGTTAAATATTCCTGGTCTCGTCCAGTTGTCGTTAAAACCCTGTAAGCGTTCACATTCAATGGGAGTTAATCTTCTTAAGTTATTTTTAGCAAGCGTGTATTGTTGTACACCTGTATCAATTGTTCCTGCAATTCCTTTTCCCACACGTCCTCTTCGTTTATTAGCTTCGAGGTAAGAAAGATTTATACTGTCACCTCGTTTAGCAGTTGCATAACCCTTTTGTGTATCTTCAGGAATATGAAATACACCGTTCTTAGTCCAGTCATCGGGAAAACCTTGTAAACGTTCACACTCAGTTGGTGTTAATCTTCTGATTTTTTTATTGACTAAATAATTTCCGGTTTGAGATCCGCTTCCATGACCAGAAGATTTTATTGTTTTTGAAATGCCGTTTTTAGAATCATACAAACGATTGTGTTCTGATTCATTTTTTGTGAGCTCGCGCAACATCACCATACTGTCCTTTTGAACAGACGTTAATTGATTGGCGTTTTTATCTTTTCTTAATTCAATTTTTCCACCTTCGCCTTTATAATTTCTTGTGCGATAAGCTGCGCCACTTGCAATGAGTGGTTGTCGAATCCAATCCTGTTGCGTATTCAGGGTTGGGCTTTGTTTCATTTTGGATAAATTCCATTTGGTAGACGAGCCTTTCCAATGCAATACATAGGGAGAACGATGTGTACTTTCTCCAACTTTGGTATCAATGGTTGGGCTTATAGTTTTCCTTTGAGATTCTTTTTGATGGAGCGCATCACTCCCTTGAGTGCTTTCTCCGATAGGAAATATTTGTTGTTGGGTTTTGCCTCTAAGACATCCGACAAAGTAAACCCGCTCTCTGTTTTGGGGTAGAAACCAGCTAGTATTAAGCAGTTGCCATTGGACGTCATAAAGCCCAAGGTCGGCAAATGTTTGCAGTATGACCTCAAAGTCTTTGCCTTGGTTACTGGAGAATAACCCCTTGACGTTTTCAAAGATAAAAACATCGGGTCGGCATTCGTGAATGATTCTAACTGCTTCAAAAAAGAGGTTGCTTCGTTTTCCCTTAAGCCCTTTGCGTTTGCCAGCAATGGAAATATCCTGGCAGGGCGAACCAAAGCAGATAATGTTTGGGTGTTGAATTTTTTTGGTGTTGATTTTTGTGACATCGCCTAAGTTAATTGCGTTCTTAAAATTGTATTGATAATTAGCCACCGCATATTTATCAATCTCCGAAAAATAATGCTGTTTGATTTTAAATCCTGCCTCCTCAAATCCTTTTGCAAAGCCTCCTGTACCGCTGAATAAATCAAGAAGTACAATTTCCTTCTTTGCAGATTTCGATTCGTTGATAATAATTCCTGATGATGAGTCTGATTTATAAAAACCATCTATGCCATTCATTCCTTCTTCAGCAAAGGAGAAAGAACTTTCTTTTGTCAGGATAATATGATCTATTAATTCAAGCTCCATAAATTTAGCAGCTTCTTTTAATTTTTTTGTGATAGTGATATCCGATTCACTTGGCTTTAAATTTCCGCTCGGATGATTATGCGAAAGAATGATTCCAGTACTTGCGCTTTTTAAAGCTCCTGATAAAATTAAACGTATATCAACGAGGGTTCCTGTTATGCCACCAACAGAATGTTTAGTATAACCAAGCAGTTCTCCTGAATTATTTAAGTAGAGAACTATCATTTGTTCCCGTAACTCAATTTCATTCTTGTCAAAAATCTCACGCAACACTAAAGTGGCTTCTTCTGCCTTTTTAATTCTGATGCGTTCCGATTTTTTAACCGGATTGATATAACTTAATTTGATTTCAGGTAATTTCATTCATTTAATAATAAAAGCAGGATGCAAATGCATCCTGCTTTAGATTAATTTTTAGCTATACACTAATGTTCTGCGGTTATCCCAAACTTTATCAAAGTTCTTGTTACCACCAGCCCATTGGTAAGTTAAAACACCTTTGGTATTAGTCACTTTTTGAATTGCCCAAACTGGCTCATTTAACGGAGCATTTAATGTTGCAAAGCCATTGTAAACCAAATTTGGGTTAGTCTCATCTACGATAGTTGGCTCAGGAACAATCTTATCATTTACAATCATAACCTTATCACGTAAATCATTAACCGATGTTTTTACGTTTTGCAACTCCGTTAACTGCTCGATTTGTTTTGCCTCTGTCGCAAGTCCAGCCGCACTGCTTGATTGCAACATTTCTAAAATCTGGTCGCGCAAATTCTCTACACTTGTAGATGCGGGAAGTGTTACCTCTAACTGATTTACAAAAACATTGTACAAAGCCCCTTCGCCAATATCTAAGCGGATAATTGTATCTCGTACAATATCCACCTCTCGGATTTGAGCCTTCATAACAAATTTTGAAACGCCATCGTTTATGATTTTTAAACTGGCTCCTGCATTAATTATTTGTGTTGTCATATTTTGGTTTTTAATGGTTCATTTATCTTCCTTATCTTTTATCGCCCCAACAACTACTTCGCCTATAACTGCTCCAATAAAGCCTCCTATCATCACGTAGGGAACTACATCTTTTGATGATTCCTTTGCATAGAAATAACTAATTAAAGAAGCAGCGAGCGTTACAGTTGATACAATTGTTTTTTCTTTCATGCTTTATTGTCGTGATTGAATGATTAAACTTGTTGTCACCCCCGAAAGAATCAGAAACCCTGCCGCAAGGAATTTATTCTGTATCCTGCTCGTTCGTTGTTGTTTGTAAGCGATTTTCAGATCCTCGGTCAACTTGCGTTCCCTTTGCGAATTATCATCATTGATACTTTTGAGTTGGGCATAAGAAATTTGACAAACTACAATTTCGGAATCCTTGACGGCTACTATGTTGTTGAGTTCTTTGATAGTAGTTTCATAACCACTCTGCGTACTATCCACCCAAATAACATAATCGGATACTTCCTCTTTCAACGAATCACAGTCTATTAATTTTTGCTGAACACTTAAGCCGGAGGTATCTTTCTCCACTAAACTCACTACATCAAATTTGGATTGCTCCAGTTTTATTTTGGTTGCAATGAGTTGTTTTTGAGTTTTGTTCAACAACTTTTCTAAACTATCAGCATGAGCTGTTAAGTTTATAAAAGCATTTTGGTAATACTCTTCAACCAAATTCGCTTCATGTTCTGAACTTTTGATTTGTTCCCTGTCCGGCTTTAAATGCTCCTTATCATTGGAGCAAGTGCTAAATAATAGAAATAGCCCGATGCACAAAGCCGTGATTAAAATAACAATTGGTACTTTTTTCATAATGTATCTTTAATTTTTAGAGTGAATAATTTTTATTTTCTGAATGGGCCGCTTTTGGATTTACGTTCCAATGAATAACCAAATGTTCCTGCTCCAATCATGCTTATGAAGGCATAAAACATATATTCGGGAACGGCTACTCCAAAGAATTGCTGACCAATCCAACTTACTATTGACATTAGCACGTAGAGCATGGTAAAGACTTCTCTGAGTGAAAAGTTGCCGTCTTTGTCTTTTAGTAATTGATGAATAATATCTTTAATTTTCATTGTCCTGTTTTTCTTTGCGTTTAAATAATTGGGCTATCTTTTTTCTGCTTTTAAAAGAAAAATATCCGACAGCAATCAATCCAAGAGTTCCTATTCCGTATGCGGTGCGCCTGATTGTTTCTCTTTTTACTGCCCTGAAATCTATCAGAGTATAAGTAAATTGGTTGCCATACAGTTGGCGGTGGCCCTCGCATAGTTTTAAAAACTCCTGAAAGGCTTCAGCGTTTTCAAATACCTGGCATCCTGCCGAATACTTATCGACTGTTCTCGTTGTACCTGTTTTATTGGCTCTGTGGATATTGATTCCGTAAAGCCCTGTTGTTTTCGTGCCATTGAGAAAATCGAGTTTTGCATTTCGGTCGTAATCACGAATCACCGTCACGGGTTTGCGTTGTACTAAGGCTTTGTATTTTCCCTGATGCATTCCTAACTGATAGGTATTGAGATACTGTCCTTCTGAGAGGATGGCAGTGCCTTGTTTTTGCAATGGGTTTTTTAACCAAAAAGTACCGGGGTCGGTTGTGGCTTTGAATACATGATAGTTCCATTTGATCGGGCTAATCTTATAGAACACATGGATCTCGTCATCAAATTTGTTGGGCTCTGTGCTGTTTCCACGTAAGCCTACAATATTGAGTTCGTAAGGACGAGTATAAAGCTCATAACGTTTGTGACGAAGTATGGCTCGTAATTTTCCAAGTATCATCTTATGCTGCGTTACCTAAATCGGGTTCGTAATTTTTTAACCAATCTTTTACATCAAAGCAGGGGCAGGCTTTGTGTACGTTTGGAAAATCACGGTGACCCAATACTTCAGCAGAAGGATATTTTTCAGTGAGTGATACAATCAAATCGAACATCGCGTGTTTTTGCGAATCGCTTCGATTGTCAAGTGGTTTACCTTCTTTATCAATACCTCCTAAGTAGGCAATATTGATACAGGCGGAGTTATGCAGATACACACCGTTGCTGTTTTTCTTTTCGTCCAACAACTGAACAACTGTTCCGTCTCGTTGGATAAAATAATGGTAGCCGGGTGTGTCTCCCCATCCCCGTTGTTCTTTCCAATATCGTTTGATAGACTCAAGTGTCGTTTTGGTTGGTGTTGCAGTGCAATGCACCACAATGTATTTTATGTTTCTAAGGTTATTCATTTTAGTTTACTTTTTTCGTTTCGCTACAATAATTTTCATCCAGTCGCTGTACTGCCCAAACTCGGCTTCTGTTTTCATGTCGTCAAGCATATTTGTTCCGTATAATTTTTTGAAAGAGACTGCCGTTTGAATAAAAGCTGTTTGGGTTGGTATCTCATTAAATACCGCAACAACTGCATCACCGTCTGTACCCGGTAAAAAGCCATAGGATTTATCAAAAGCAGCTTTTAATCGTTTTGCCCAAGCATCGTAAGTATTAACCGTTGATGCTTGCCCTTTCTTTAAAGGTTTTCCTGCAATGATCTGTAGCATTTCATTGTACTCGGTGCTTTGCAACTCATCTGCCATATCCTTTAATAAATTTGAGTTGTAAAGTTTTTGATAGGACTTTTGAATTTTCGCAAATTCATCTTTACTACTAATTTGTCGAAGGGCATTTCTCAATGCAGTTGTATTTGTGCCGAACCATCCATCATTTTCAAAAGCCATTTTAATTTGCTTGGCGATTGTTGCTGAAGATCCGTCTTCAAAACTTTGATTCTCTTCTTTGTTCGCCACCTTGTTTAAAATCAACTTCCTTCCGAAATACACGCCACCTCCCAATACTGCCAAGCCAATAGCTGAGTAAAGGAGCTTTTCCTTTAGACTCAATCCTTGTTCTTTTGAATTTTCTGTATGATTATATGATACTATTTCCTGCATTGGGTTTTAATATTATTTGTCTGCGGAGGCTCTCAGCTTAAACTCCTAACGCTTTTTTTGCGAGTGATAGTTTTACAGGATCGTTTTTGACGATGTGTGCGAGTTTCTCAAGTTCCTTTGAGCTAAGGCGTGAAGCCAATACTGTTAATGCACTCATCTTGGTGTCCGCCTCTTGTTCTGTAGGTGCTTCGATGCTGATGTCGTAATTAAATCTTGCCATGTTGTTTTTGTGTTGACACAGTTTTCCTTTAAGCAGGCTGATTTTCACAGCCTGCTTAAAGATTTCTGTATGAATTAATGATTTAGTTCTTGTCGATATTTTTCAGAACTTCTGTTACATTGATGTTTAATAATTCGGCAACAGGTTTGAGTTGAGTGGTATCTTCTTCCAGTTTGGTAATGACCTGAGTTAAAATAACGATCTCTTCATCATCAAAACTTTCAGCAATACCACGCATAAAGTTTAAGTAGCCTTTTTCTTCCGCAGTTAATTCAGGAGTATCACTTTTCTTTTTAAAACTTACTTCTGTTTCCTGAGTTGGAGTAGTAGTGCCTCTTTCTTTATTATCCTGCTCAATGATTCCTGCCAATGCTTCTCCTCCGGGTAACTTGGCAACCATTTGTGGGTTGCGTCTTACGATCCCTTCCACAACTACAGATGCTAACTCTCCAAGATTGACATTTCCCCAATGCAATTTTTTGCCTCTATACTCTTGTAATTCTGCCGCTAACTTTTCCGCATACTCTTCTGATTCTTTGAGTTGCTGTTTGGTTTCTTGCAGTTCTTTTACAAGGGCTTCGTGTTCCCATCGTTCTCGATGTGTTTGAAGCTTTTCTTCCATTCGGTTTTCCATTTCGATACCGCTTAATCCTTGCTGTTGAACAATTGTTTTTTGTTCATCTTGCTTTTTCATGCGATAAACATATTGGTCGTTGCGCGGAGATTGAGAATTAGTAGAGTAAACCAATATGCGGATGCGGTCTGTATCTTCTGTCATATAATCTTCATAAGAATCAAACTCCTGGGTGTCGTTTGTTTTGTGAACTGCTTTTAAATTATCGACATAGATTTCATAATAACGTGCTGCATTTCTATCTGCCTGTGTTTGCAGATATAATTTAAGTTTGTCGATTTTTAACTGGTCGTATGTTTCGCTTGTGATTGCCATCTTATTTTTTCTCTTCCGTTTTTAAATGTTTCGGTATTACTTGGATAAAGCGTAAGTGATTTGGAACTGAATCGTAATTATTGATGTAAATGACACCTTGATGTTCGTAGCTCTGCTCATTGGTTTTACCAAAACTCAAATCATACATTCCAAAATCCGATATAACACTAATAGTGGCTGGTGGATCTTCTACTAAAATGTAGAACTGATTGTAGGCTTCGAGCTCTAACAATTCTCCTGCTTGTAAAGTCAAGTGTCGGAAACGGATATAATAATTTTTACCATAACCTAACTCTTCCATTCTGCGGGGGATGTATTCCAAGGCAAGTGCTGTTGTCATTTTTCAGTAGATTCTTTTTCGGTGTTTAAAAATTCAAACATTACTCCATTTTGATTCTCGTTTGTTTCAATCCAAACAAATACTTTAAGTGTGTAGCTGATATCCTGCTTATAAAATTTTCCTAAAGTATCATGATATAAGGCATTAATGATGGTGGACTCAACGGGTACATCTACTTTTTTCGGAGCCGTTTTTCCCCTAATGTCTTTTAATCCTGAATGAATCTCAAAAGCCTTTGGCTGTTTAAATCCTTCATAAAACACAGAAGCTTTGACCCAATCCGAAAAAAAGATGTTTTCCTTTTCCATGCTCTGCAATTTCAGTTTACCTGCCGTGTTGCTATTTACCGTTTCTCTCGGTACACTTCCTGTCGCATCTTGTACAGGTACACCTTTAATTTGATGCGACTTTAAGAATACATCCGTTTCAATTCCAACAATTTTAAAAGCGTGTTTAGAAAGCTTGATTTGAAAGTGCTTGACTTGTCCCGCTCTGGTAATACTTGTTTGAGCCACTAAAATTCTTACCCTGCTCATATCTCGCTTTCTCTTTCACCATCAACACTTAACGACACGATGTAAGGTGCGAACACCGTTCTACCATCTTCGCTATCGGTATATTCAAATGTTATTAAACCGTTACTGATAGAAATTTTGCCGATAAAAAAACAACGTTTGTTTGGCTCAACATTCTCCGATGACATGATTTTTTTAGTAGAGTAGCCCTCCGGATAGATTTCATCCTTGTTGATCTCCAATCGGAATGATCCTCTGTAATAAGTCAAGTCATCTCGGTTAGAAAGGATGCAAACTCCATAAATGGTTTTCACACTTTTATCTACCTCAAAGGTTTTCTTTACCGTTTTTCCGGCTTCGGTTATCTGCACATCAAATTGCTTGGAATAATATTTTAGCATCTTTTTCCTCTTAAATATTTTGATTTAATGAAAGTGGTTTGCTAATGAAAGCAAACCACTTTTTTGCTTTTTTATGGAGTTGTAATCGTTCCGTGCAATCCCACATAAATATGTGTTTTCGGGTCTAAGCCATCCATCGAGCCCAAGTCAATGGTCGCCTCTACCAAAATATCATCGTGGATCATGCGAGGGTTTGCCAGTTTGTAATAACCAACCGGAACGGTGTTCATGGTTTTGGTTTTGAAAATCGTATTAACCGTTTCAGGCATAATGATTTTCTTATTACTTTTTAAACTGAACTCTCCATTGGCAAGCGCAGCAAAATCTTCCAAACCATCAAACTTCGATCCTATGATTTTGTCTTTGTTTACTTCTGTTGGCACAGCAGCTAATACAAATATTCCACTTACCAACATCGCCTGGTTCTTTGGTAATTTTGCATTACTGATATTACGCAAGCCCACTTCTTTGTCATCCTGCGTTTCAAACATTTTGATTGTTTTTGAATTCACTGGTTTGATGCTGTAGATAATCGTGTCCGCTAAACGCAATTCTCCTTTTAATAAACCATCCTTAATGTGTTTTGGTAACTCGTTGAAATGTTTTTCCATTTCGCCTCGAGAACCTTTACTTGGCGGTACTCCTCCTGCCATTTTATTCATTACACGCATACGTTGAATGGGATTCATGCGTCCTAAAACTCCAAGTAACTCTTCTGTTTCAGGGCCGTCAAGTCCTAATAGTGCTCCTGAGTTATTGTATTCTTCAATTCCGTCTAATGCTCCTAACATAATTTTTTTGTTTTTTAGTTTGTAATTAATTTTTGTTTTGATGATTGATGATAAGGGGTACGGGGGTTATAAAATTGGTTCCTCACCTAGTTCTCCGAACCCACCTGAAAAGGATTGTTTGCGTTCAAAGTTTTTTGCTGATTCTGCCACTTGTCTTTCGATGCGGTCTAGATCATCAAATGCGCCTTCAAGTTCTTTCCCATTCGGATAAGTAATGTATTGCACTTCACCCATGCCGTTTGTTCCATCTTCCTTGTCTTTGCTTTTAATGATTTTATCCAAAAAGAGTTTGCGTTTGAACTCATCTTTAAATGCTGCCATGCGGTCTTTTATTCCTTCAAAGCCATCTCTTTCAGGACCATTCATTACTCCTGCAACTGCTTGATATCCTCCTGATGCCATCATGCCTACACCGAATGCTGCCGCACCATTACTGCCCATGTAATGTCCGACACCGGTTACTGCTATTCCGACAAGAAATGAGGAACGTCCCACCACCGCACCTGCTAGTCCTCCGCCAATAGCTCCGATTAATACATCTCGTCCAGTTTCAATGGCGGTCTTTTTAAAATCACCTTTGGCATGAGGAACTGCTCCGTTTAGAACTTCATTCTTATGAGCTTTTGTCACATACCTATTTTTACTTTTTCCCATTTTTCTTTTATTATTTAATTGAAGTCAAAAATTATTTTCCTTACAGTAATGCAACTGATTCTTTTTTGTGCTTTTTACTTTTGAAATGTTTGTGCTTTTTGCGTTTCTTACTACTCTTTGGTACACCCGATAAAGCAGGTTGTGTAGATGTAGGTTTTTTATGCGTGACGATTTTGTATCCCGCGAAGAGGAGTCCTAAACTTCCTACACCAATTGCCACAGGTTTTAGCCATTTTTTATTCTTGTTCCAAAAACCTTCGGGCTTGTCATCGTCAGCGGCATCTTTTTCTTTGCTTTTACTTTTTGCTTTTCCGTTGATATTGGAATCATCTGATGAATCGTCAAATGATTCACCACCTTCTTCCGAATCTGATGAACCGGAGTTTTTGCTTTTCACGCTAACGTTTCCGCCACCTTCTTCACTTGATCCTCCACCTTCTTCAGAAGAAGAACTTCCACCGCCTTCTTCGCTTCCACCACTATCTCCTCCTGACTCTGAACCTTCGCCTTCTTTTCCTTTTCCTTTTTTTGGAAAAACATTACCTACACTTTTTAGTAAGGCAGCGATGGCTCCGATAACACCTGTTGCAGAAGCAATCGCTGTAGTAGTGACAACTCCCAATTCCCCGAAATCATCTTCCACTCCTGATAATTCATCATGGTACATATCTGTTCCCAGGATTGCAGAAGCATCCGATGTTTCATCCAGTCCATCTAAGGGATCATAATTTGAACCTAAACCACTTACTTCTTTGTTTTTATTTCCTTTTCCTGTAAGAATTGCTTTCTTTAAATTTTCCGGCTTGCCTCCCATACCGTAAAAAATCTTTTCTAATTTCTCTCTAATGGATTTGAGTTTGGCGAACCTTCCCATATCCAAGCCTTTACTTCTGGCCGCTTCATCGCTCAGGTATGACCATTTCAAACGTTCCCCGATCTTCATCACGTTTAGTTTTGCTGAGAGTAAAACACCTGCACGAATAGTTGCTGTTGCAGGATTTAATTTATTGGTAAAGTGCAGTCCCTTTTTTAGTAGTGTTTTTAATTTACCTTTCTTCTTTCCACCACCGCCTTCTGAGCCTCCACCAGAACCTCCTCCCCCTTTTGCCTTTCTTTTGAAAAGCTTTCCTAGTTCCGACATTGCTTGGTTATCATCAAAGATGCCTATCAAGTCAAGTGTGTCAATGTTTTTGGAATCGTAGATTCCGTTTAAATATTCTAAATCCATGTTTGTATCTTTTTTTTCGCTGTAGGGTTCTTCGTAATTAAAATTTCTTACCACGCAGTCAATTGTTATGTAAGTGCCATCATTTAATGGTACAATGGGGTAGATGTGCTGAAAGCGGTCTTCTTTGTATTTAGTGATCCGAAGTTTGTGTCTGATATTTAAATTACTCAGTATACTACTTATGAAAACCGTGTAACAATCACAATCGACGCCTTGGATATTTCCCCTGTCGTGCCAAGCTCTTGCAGGGCTTCGTACTTGTTCTTTTCCGTCTTCATCTTTTTTGTAAGCGATGTGATCGTAAACAAATTGCCAAATGTTCCTGCACGTTTCTCTTACATCTCTTCCTTTTAAAACTTGTGCGATCCTTTCTGTATGGAATAATGTTTCTCTTACCACTTGTGGAATGAACCGAATAGTGTCCGCTACCGTTGCACCTTCCTTTTTAGTGATGGTAGTGAGCATTGCCCTTGGAAATAAGTGGTCGTATTCCTTTCCACTTTTTACTCGTATGGTTTCTCTTCTTTCCATATTATGCCTTTCCTTGACTAAGTGTAATGGTATCAGCTTTTGTGTAGGGGACTTTTTTCCAACCGATATCAATTGTCGTTATTGTTTTAACTTCTAGTTTTACCGGCTCTTTATTTTGAATGGCTTTGATTAATCCTCCTGATATAGAAAAAATATTCATAAGCGGAACTTTGATCATCATTTTATCAATGATGGCTTCTCCAAAAGCAGGTATCTGAATGTCTTTATCCAATACTTGTGAAGAGCCGACCGTTGTTCCTTTATACACCAATTTGATAAATGGAAATTTAATTTTGAAAGCTGTGCGAGTCGGATTCTTTAATTGTACATCCACTCTTAGCGTCAGTCCTGAAAAATCAAGTTTGTGAATTTTTACCATTGGTACAGTTTCCAGTTCCGCATTCATTTTGTTAAGTCGTAACAGATAAACAGTCCCACCGATCAAGCCCCCTCCGATGATTGTCCCCACAGTTATTTTTTTCCAAGTCTCCATTACTTCTTTTTTAATCGTTCGCTGATGTAATCCCCTGCGATTCTAAATGCCATCCAAATCACTCCGCCCACGAGTGCCTTGACTGCATAATCTGCCAGTCCTGAGTAGTCCAGGTTAGCAAGCAGAATCGTTCCGGTGAGGAACATATTGCTGCTGCTATCTGTACTGCTTTGATTTTCTTTCATTGTGCCCTCCTTTTTTTAATTGTGCGTATTGTTTACGGGAACAAAGTAATGGCAGTGGTTTGACTCACTTTCCGAGAACAGCGGTGTAAATAGAATTTGTGCTGTTAAAAGCGAATTAAATTGAAATGGATAAGATCATAATTCAATCACTCCTGGTATTCCTAAATGATTAATGATGATCTGTATTTGCTTTGCATTGTAGTAACGGCCAATTAACTCGCCTATTTCCGACTGTATAGGTTTTATCCATGCTTTGAACACGATTTCAGATACACCGTACAAGGCTCTGATTTCCTTTGGAGAATAGGCCTTGAGAACAAATTTTCCATTCTCTGTTTTACTGCTCATGATGATCCTGATTTAAAAAGTTAATATGAATACTCATGTTGTAAAATAGTTGTGTGAGCTTATCATCCTTGTATTGGGTGAGCTTTTCGTTGATTTCTAAAAAGAGTTCCACTTCAGGCGTTGACACATAAAGCATCATTTTTTTAGCAATGGATCTTAATCCCGTAATTTTATTGAAGTGATTCTCTTCTCGCTCTTTGTAAAGAGCCATGTATTCGTCTTCACCCTTCATCAATACTTTATTATAATCCTCCAAACGTTGTGGATTCATGTTCGCAAAGCTTTTGTAAATGCAGAGCTCACGTTCGATGATGTTAGTGCTGTAAGTTTCTGATTCCTGCGAATTAGAAATCACATTACGCAATACTTCGTAATGCGGTACTAATCGCTCGAAGTAGAAGGCCGGATTGATTGCCCTAGCTACTTTTTGCATCAAGCCTAATGTCTCAACGCAAAGGTTAGCAAAAAACAAGGCTCTATGTTCTTGTTTTTCCTGTCGTTTCTTTTCCCTTTTTAGGAAATAGTAATGTGAGCGTTTTGAAAATGTTTTGTGAGGATGTTTACCTCCTTTGATCACTCTTAGTTGCGGGTGATAATGCTGTTTTAATGCCGTCATATTTTTTGGTTTTAAAATTTATGTGGCAAAGGTGAGGCAGCAGCATTTGGCGACTTCCGATTAGCGCAGGTTTTGCAGAGTTGAGCAAGAATGCGTTGAAATTGCAGATTTTGTTGTTCAAATTGAATGTAACTCTAGGTAAGAAAACAGGCTAATTTTCTTATTTTTGCGTCACACACAATTAAGGGAATGAAATTGATAAGTAAAGAATTGTTATTGGAGTATGGCTTCGAGGAGAATAAAACCAAATCATCAAATAACGCACTAATAATGACACGCGATAAAGTAGATATTGCTATTAAAACAGATGGGACGATTTGGTACTCTAATATGGGTTTTGATTATCCGTTAAAGGATTTTGCTGCGTTACGCAAGTTGTACAAGGAAGTGAGAAATATTGAGTTGAAGCCGATTCAATAAATTCGTTTTAATCTCCTGGCAAACCAAGTTTTTCAAATATGATTCTTACCTGTTTGGGACTATAATACCGGCCATGTCTCACGCCAATTTCCCTTCTAAATGGCTCTAACCATGTTGTCATCGAGCGAACTCCGATTTCGTATAGGTCAGCGAGCTCTTGTTTTGAGTAGGCTTTGATTTCGATAATTTCAGTTCTTGCCATTCTTGTAATATTTGTGAATGGCAAAAATGAGTTTAATCGCATTTATAAACTATACATGGATATAGACCTGTATAAAGATTGTTACTTTTCTTTAAGCTTTACGAGTAATGCCTGTCTTAAACTATCTATAAATTTTGTTGGATTTGTTTTGCGTTCTTTTATTTGAAGGAACATTTTATATAAGTCATCAATCTGAATATTAAACTGTTTTTCAAAGAGTGCTGTTAATTCTTTTAAATCGACATTACCATTATTTACCGACTGAGTGAGATAAAGCGCATAAATAAGCTCCACGCAGTCGGTCTTGGACGCAGACCAGTTTAATCTGGATTTTGGGTATTCATGGATTTCTAAAAGAGTTTCCTTTCCATCAATACTTGCTAACTCTGCTTCAATAAAAACCTGTAATTGGTCGTGCGCAAGAATTTTTGCGACTTTAAAATCATGTGTTGTACTAAAACGTGTGTCATTCTCAAAAACGTGACCATCCAAAGTTAATTGAAGATCATATTTCTCACGAATAAAGTATTTTTGATCTAAATAAGTCGCTGTACCTCGATAATATCTATAGAAATCAAGGTTATAATCGAAATAATGCTTTAACTTTTCGAGCTCTTTGGATAAATATTTTTTGAGTATCTCTTTACCGCCATTTGGCTTTTTTGTTTCCAAGTTATAAATCATAAGATGATACACTAACTTGGATGTAAACTGTGGTTTTATTTCTTTAAAAAACTTTATCTCCTCGTTTTCAGACTTGAATTTGTATTTTAAAATAAACTCTTTTAATTTTCCGATTATTTCTTTAGTATAATTGAAAGAAAATTCAGAGCGTTTAAGCATACTATCATTAGCTTGCTCAATAGAACGCAACTCCAAATCCATTTCTGATAAAAGTTTATTTGTGAAAATCAGCATTTATAAGCGGGGTAAAAAAATCTATGTGTGTGCATTTTAATTGAAATATTATTTTTTCAAGATAGTCTAGAGAAAGGTTCACATGCCCCTTTTCAATTCTCCATATATATTGCCTGTCAGTGCTAAGTAAGTTAGCCAAGTCTTGTAGAGACAGTCCTCTTTCCTTCCTGTGGAGCTTTATCAGTTTCCCTACAAGTCTTCTATTTGTATGTATTGCTAGTTCGCTCATTTTTGTATGTAGTCATATTATGACTACAAATAAAAAAGCCCCCGAATCATCGAGGGCTTTTGAAATGTTTATGTGGCAACTTTTAGTAACTGCCATGCTTTTCTATTACTAAATTCTTCATTATTCTTCTACACTTTGTAACCACTATTTATTTTTGGCAATACTCTACCAGTTTTGCTCATATATTCTTTATAAGCTTCTCCAAACTTACCAAGCATCATTGACTCTTCATTTTTTACCCGGGAAAAGTAAACAATTGTCCAAGCAACGAATCCTGATAAACCCGAAATTAAGTTTGATGTAACCAGAAATTGAGCAATGACCCAAAGCCATATTTGTGAATACATAGGATGCCTGATATTTTTGTAAGGACCACTTTTTACTAATTGATGGTCTTTGCGAATTTCGAGTACTGGTGACCAGTTTTGGCCTAGTGTTTTATGCACCCAGTAAAAGAAGAAAAGACTAATTACTATAAGGAGTATTCCTATTATTCTAAGCCATTGAGGTAGGTATAGGTTAAAACTATTAAACCAAGGGGAAAACATCCAAATAATAGGAAGAAGTACTAGCCCAAAAAAATTAATTAGCACTAGCCCTTTTTCGGCATTTTCTCTAGTAATCGATTCTTTTCGATTCTGCTTATACTTTTTATCGTGTGGCACACGAATAAGAATGTATATCAACCATAAAGTGCCAAACACTATTTTGTAAAATAACTCACTCATTTCGTTATTTTGGTGTTTATGAATTTTTTAATTTCTTCATTTACTATGAAGGCTTGGTCTTTCCATGCAAATGTTGCGGAATTATCAATGTCTTTAATTTCAATGCGTGCGTTTATATCCTTAACACCTTGCCAAGAATCAATAAACTGAGGTTTTACATAATTATTTACACTAGAGTCTAATACTGTACTGTTAAACATGGATCTTAAAATTAAAACAGGGCACACGATTTTATCTAAATCTACTTTAACGTCAGTTGAAGTGAATTCACATAAATAGCGAACCATCACTGGTACAGGAATTGCAGCTACTTGCTTCCAAAGACTATTGCCCATTTTTTTGTTAAGCGAATAAATTTCAGGCAAGTAATTACCATCATCCCAATCCTTTTTCTTTTTGCCCTTAAATAGCAATGGTGCAGAATACTTATCAGTGCCTATTATCATCGACTTCAATGGGTAATCCATTATTCTACCATTTTGTATTGCAATGAATTTTGCTTGACCTCCTAGTGCAATTACACCGCTGATTTTTGTGGGATAGTCAATAGCCATTCTGAGAGCTAACTGTGTACCTAATGTAAAATGTCCAACAATAATTGGTTTTTGAATTTTTTCACTTTCAATTAGTTTAAGTATGCCTTCTGTAACTCCTTTGCTCCAAGTTTGACTACCATAACTAACAGATGAATCGGGCATTGGTGGAGCGGCTGTTTTACCAAAGCCAGGAATTGTAATAGCATACATTGTATAATTAGATCTATTGGATTTAATAAAATCGTCAAACACACTTGCGTCAAATCCAATTCCCGGTATCAATATTAACGTTTCAGCACCTGATCCCTTTTTGACGAATTTTGGAATTTCTCCTAATTTACTAACCTTATAACCCGGTGTATGAAGCAAATTATTTATTGCAGTATCAACCTTGCATGAGTTTTGCGCATAGGTAAATTGGCTAAGGAAAGCAATCGTAATTATTAAATTGATTTTAAATTTCATATGTATATATTATTGTTTTTAAAGGTCATATGGTATAGCCATGTTATCTTCATTTGTGTATATGCTGGGGCAACATGGCTATTTCATAATGAGATATTTTAATTATGTTAATCCTTTTCTAAATACTCTATTACTTCAGTATTAACTTGATAATTATACCAGTAATAAGTCCCCCAATATTAAATGCTAGATGGCCGAAAATTGCCGAAAGCAACCCATTCTCTTCTTTCAGTTTTCCGCATACCAATCCTAGGAAAAATGTGAAGAGCATAATAGTAATGGCTGTGTAACCACTACCACCTGAAAAATAAATAGTCGAATGCATCAAGCCAAAAACAGCAGCTCCAATAAGAACAGGTTTTGAAATAATTATCCCAGCGATGGAATAACAAGTGCGCTGGTCTATAACAAGATTTTGGACTAAGCCGCGACAAAATATTTCCTCACAAACAGTTGAAAACCCCCACACAGCTATTATAATTTCGATTGGTGATAACTGAGCTAATAGCTTGACGCGTGGAAAATCGAATACTTGCATACATAATGTTGCAATTGCTCCTAGAATAATTGCAATTAGTAAGTATATACGAGAATTTACTTGCTTTTTATTTTGTAGTAGTGAAAATTCAGAAACTGGTACTTTGAAAACAAATATGCCAAACATGACAGAAACAATAGCTAAGATGGTTTTAAATGTTACTTGTTTTAAAAAAGCAAAGTTAGATGCATTAATAAAGAGAAGTTGACTTGTAATGTTGGAAACAAAGTACGCGCAAGCAAAGAGGAAAGTGCTGACAATGAATATAGTTAATATGTTTAATTTTCTGACCATTCTTCCTAATTGCTAGGGGTTTAACGTACTTCTATATTAAACGCGATATGTCAAGTAATATGGAAGCTTTAAATTTTTACTCTTTTCTTTTAGTGAAAAATGCGCGAATCCCTGCAATCAAAAAACCTAGGGAAGCAGCAAAACAAACATATTGGATATAGGTCTTGTGTTCGTGTAGATACAAATAACCAACAAGTGAAAGCACAAATGATTCAGCTAAGAAAACAATTGCTTTTGCATTTCTTATTTTGTGTTCTATTTGATGATGAAAAATTCCTAAAGCTAAAATGCCAAGCCCAATAAGGATTAGTATTAATCCAAACCAAAATTTTTCAATGTTTTCTATTTTATCAATTCCTTTTAAAGCAACCGTAATACCCGTTAATGTATGCGTAATTGCTTCTTTGTCAATTTTTTTTGATTCCGACTGAGTGGCCATTTTTTGTGTAATTATAAATTATTTACAAATATAGTAGTATATTTATATACTATTATTACATTTGTAAAATAAATTTGAGAAAAAATTAGCATGACTTCAGAAGAATTGTTTGGGCAATTGGGTTTTAATGCATTAGAAGCCGAAGTATATGTAGCCTTGTTAAAGAACGGGCCACAAACAGCATACAAAATCGGTAAACTCTTAAATAGGCCAACAGCTAATGTTTATAAAGCTGTAGATGTTTTAGCAAATTGTGGGGCTATAGAAATTGAAGAAGGTGATATAAGGGTATGTAAAGCAATGCCAATTAAATCTTTAGGACAGCAACTGCAACGTAATTATAAAAACAAAATAGACAGTGCTGTTGAAGAATTAAGTAAAGTGAAGCTGGAAATTAATGATGAAGGTATTTTTAAACTACAAACAGTTGAATCTGTGTTTCAACGGGTAAATGAAATGCTTAAACGTTGCACTAACATTGCTGTGATTGATAGTTTTCCGAAGCCTCTGAAGATAATTGGGAATGACTTAAATAAACTTGCAAAAAAGGGAATAGATGTTTTTGTTGAAGCTTATGATGAAATTGAATTGGATAAAAGTATTTCAATTTCTATGCCCATTGTTAGAAATGAATCGCTTAAATATTGGAATGCACAACAACTGAACGTGGCAATTGATGGTAAAGAAATGCTTGTAGCCATTTTTAATGCGGATTTAACAGAAGTAATACAGGCTACATACAGTAATAGCAATTACCTAGCCTGCATTATGTTTATTGGATTACTAAACGAACATAGAGTGCATAAATTTATGAATGCAAAAACCTTGAAAGAATTTGAAGAAGTGAAAAATGGACAGAAATATTTTTACAATTCAAAAATACCTGGAGTAGAGTCACTCTTTAAACTATATAAAAAGGAATAAATGGAAACAACTCTAATAAGATTAATTGGCTATGTTATAACCATCTCGATACTTCTATTGGTTTTGAAAATCAAAAAATTACCAATACAGGAAACTCTAGGATTATACACGCCAAAATTAAAGGATCTAATTATTTATGGTTCGATATTTATAGGATGGATATTTTTAACCGAATATGCAACATACAAATTTGGTTTACTAGAAACCGGCCAGTGGAAAGGTTTTTCGTCAGGCCACATACTTCTCAGAGGGCTTAGTATTTGCCTTGTTGCCCCAATAGTTGAGGAAGTGGTTTTTAGAGGGCTCTTATTCACTCGCGTTAAACAACGCTTTGGCGTTAAGGCGGCCATTTTTTTACCAGCAGTTTTGTTTGCCTTATTACATTTAAAGTTAAGTGAAACAGGAGTTGAGAATATTTTTGTAATAACAACTTTTATTGATGCGATATTCTATGCCTTCATTAGACATAAAACAAACAGCATTTACATAACCATTTTATTACATGCGCTTGGAAATAGTATAGCATTAATTGAAAGGTTATTATAGAGTTTAAAAAAGTATAAAAATGAAATCACTTAAAAGTTTAATAAGTTGGGTAGAAATACCTGTAATAGATATGGCTAGAGCCACTGCATTCTATGAAGCAATTTTAGAAACGAAATTGCAAATAGCTCCTATGGGGGAACTAACGATGGCCTTTTTTATGGTGCAGGATGGTGGAATTGGAGGAGCCTTGTGCAAACACGAAGGATACTACAAACCATCTGAAAATGGCATTGTGATTTATTTAACGGCTCAGCCTGATATTAAAACTGTTTTGGAAAGAATTAAACTTGCAAATGGTAAGGTAATAATGGAAGAAAAATTAATTTCTCCTACAAGTGGAAGTATGGCTATGTTTTTAGACACTGAGGGCAATAGAATTGCATTGTACGATAACTCAAAACTAGCATAAAGTATCTTGTTAGCGGCAAGCGCGACAAACATTCTATAAAATTTAAATGCCATATGGACGACACAGAATTTATTGTTTTTAAAAAACAGATGGAAAAAGAACTTAAGACACTTAAAAGAAAAAATAATTTACTTTTATTAATTATTGCCTCCGGTCTTTCGTTTCTGACAATAACTAGTTTTATTTCAAAGAAAGCAGAAACCTATAACTCAATTCGGACAAAGGAGTTAATTGTTGAGGACAAATACGGTAATGATAGAATTATTATTTCACCTTTAATTTCATTATCTAAAACGAGAATTCGTAAAGACACTTTAAGCGGAGTTCTTGTACTTGACGAAAACGGGAATGATAGGGTAGTACTTGGCGCATCTCCGACTGTCAATATTGACGGGAAAATCATTAAACGTTCGACAAATGGACCTTATGGACTTGCATTTAATGACGAGTTCGGAATCGAAAAAGGAGGGTTTGGTTACTATGCAGACAAGGGACTTTCTGTTTTAGGTATAGACGGTCCGGGTGGTGAAGGAATTGTTCTTTTCGTTCCAAAGAAAGAATTGTTTGGACAAAAAGCGGGAATAATAATCAACGATCCACAAAATGGCGGACAACTATTTTACATTGGGGCAAACGTAAAAGGAGAACGAATAATTAACATGGATGTACAAGGGAAAGGGCGCTTTTCCATTGAAATGGATTCGACATCGTCTACAAATATCAAATATTTTGATTATGTAAAAAGCACAGAGAGAATGTTATTAAAGTCGAAATAATTTAAAAAGCCATATCGCTAACAGCACCTACTAAACGCGGGATCAGATATTGGCCAAATGGAGTTCTATCTTGAAATAGATAACATTGATGAACTTTGGGGAAATATTCAGAATCGAATTGTTGGGTTAAAAGTAAAACCTCTTTTTAAAACAGATTATGGAATGAAGGAACTGCATATTGAAATACCTCAAACAAATGCACTCATGTTTGTAGGGGAGAAAATTACTAATTAGCAAATTGAATCGATTATAAGAAGTAAAAGCTTCAACAATATTAAAATTATTTAAATGAGAATTACTAAAACCACATCTACACTTTTTATCGTCATCATATACACGATGACCTTGTTTACTTCTTGCAAGAGCCCGCAGCCTACAGCAGGTTCTGAAAGTTGGAATGGAACTTTTTCTACTAAGGATCAAGGAGAACAAAAAGTAAACCTGTTTTTACAATTTAAAGATTCAAATGGAGTATTTAATATGCCTGACCAAATACCATTTGGATTAGATATCTATAGTCTAAAACGGTGGAATGATTCCTTACTTTTTAAAGTTGATTTCAGAACAGGAACTGTTACTATGAAGGGTAAGTATGTACATGGCGATACGATAAAGGGTGTTTCAATTCGGACAACAGGCCTTACTTTGCCATTTATACTCTACAAAAGTACATCAAGCAATAGCATATACAATTTACCTAAACCCAAAGCAAATGAACCATTTACTATTAACGTAAAAAATAACTCCATTACTGAAAAAAAGAGTAAAGAATTGCTCAAAAGTGTGATTGCCAAGTATAAGGTTGATAAATACATATACACTAAAACAGTAATGATTCAAGATTCTATGATACCGCACAGTCACCCTATATTAACCATAAACACCTCTGACACCACAGACGAAAATATGATTTCAACCTTTTTGCATGAGCAAATGCATTGGTTTATTCTATCTAAAAGTGAAAAAACTAAGAAAGTTATGGTCATCTTAAAAAAAGAGTTTCCTGGCGCGAAAATAAATTTTCCGGACGGAAGTGGAGATATTCAATCCACCTACGAACATTTGATTGTTTGTTATTATGAATATCAGGCTTTGAAAGAGCTTTGTGGACAGGAAAAAGCTGATAAAGTAATGAACTACCTGAAGGGAAGGCTCTATAAATGGATTTATGCTACTATGCTTCAAAACGAAGAGAAGATCAAACAAATTTTAATTGATAATGAATTAATCTTATAAAAAATAACTATGAAAAAATTAGCAGTATTGATTCTAGCGATAGCGGGAATTTCAAATGTATCGGCACAAGTTATAGATACTATTTTATTAATAACGATAACGTGAAGCAAGTTTCACCCAAATAAAAGTGATTAAAAATGTCTACAATTAAAATAAATGCAATAGTACCATTGTTACAAGTGTTTGACATGCCTAGCTCTTTATCTTTTTACAGAGATAAATTAGGATTTACTGTTATGCAGCAATCGCCAGGAGGTGATAATTGTGACTGGGTTTTACTTGGATTGAATCACACAGAGCTAATGTTGAATACAGCATATGAAAAAGAACAGAGGCCAATGACTGCTGATATTGCGAAAACAATCCATCATGCCGACACCTGTTTATATTTTTCTTGCCCCGATGTGGAAGGAGCCTACAAAGCATTATTGAACTTAGAATTAAAACCAAGTAAACCAGTAACTACCAAATATAATTTTACCGCATTTGAACTAACAGATCCTGATGGCTACATTTTATGCTTTCACTGGCAAAATAATTAAACAAAATAAGATATGGACTCTTTACTTTTTATAGCAACCTTTATTACTCTCTTAGTACTATCTATACGATTAATAGTTAAATTAATTAAAAGAAAACAGGCAACTAAAACAGTAAAGTATATTGCCGTGGTCGCAGGGTCGTATTTAGCCATTTGGTCTTTCTTTTACTTGACAAAGAAGGACATCCCTACTGCATTTGGCACTGACATTTGTTTTGATGATTGGTGCGCAACTATTACTAAAGTTGAGCAAGCAACAGTACTAAAGGATAAAGATGGTACTACATTACCAAAAGGATGTTTTCTTATTGCGCACATAAAGATGAGTAATCATGCACGCGGCATTGCTCAAAAGCCTTCAGAGCCAAGAGTTATTATTAAGGATGATAATGGAAAGATATATACTTATTCACCTGAAGGACAGAAAGCCCTTGAAAATATAAATGGTAAGCAAATACCTTTAGATGCCAGACTTGAACTGCACCAATCTCTAGAGACTCAACTAGTATTTGACATCCCTATAAACAACAAAGGAATGAAGTTAATAATTGAAGAAGGACCCTTCATTACAGAGTTACTACTTCACAGAAATGTAAATATATTTTTAATTAAATGACAACAAATAAGTACATATCATCTTTGCCTACCTCAGAAGCAAAGATCATGAAGAATTTTAGGAAAATAATTCTAAATGGGGATAAGAGTGTTGTAGAGAAGTTCGATAGAATAATGAGTATCCCAAACACATTGAATTATTATGAAGATGGTGTTTTTAAATATGGGCTAGCTGTTACCAAGGAATATGTTTCTTTTCACTCAATGGTAATGTATGCATACCCTGAGTTGCAAGTAGAATTAAAACAAAAACTAAAAAAGGTCAAATTTCGTAAAGGATGTATAAATTTTAAAAACCTTGATGATTTCCCAATTAAGGAATTTGAAAACCATATAAAATTATCTGCAGAACTTGACTTTACAGGAATTATTAAACATTACAAGAGTAAGAATCAATGACAAAGAAATTGCTACTATCATTGCTTGCTATTATTGTAGGCATGATAACAATAAGTGTTTTATCAGAATTTATTGAAATGCTTGTGGTTAGTCTATCCTCAAACAAAACCATTACCGAGTTAATGGATAATCAAGGAGAATATTTTGAAATTAGGAACCGTTCAATTAATGTTGTGTTAAAAATTATCTATAACACCGCTGCTTCATTTATTGGAGCTTGGTTTTGCTTGCTAATTGCCAAAAGAAAGCCCATGAGGCATGCTATCCTATTGACTGCATTACAAACATTAGGTTTTGTTTACGGTATGAGTCTATCAGAATATTCGAATACTACACCCATTTGGTTATGGATTGTACTAATACTTGTGTCGGCAGCTGGGATACTTATGGCAGCATATTTAAAAATGAGACGCGCCTCGTTTACATTAATTCACTCAACAGATGATAAAATTAAACCCAATGTGCAATGATCTATAATTTAGAAATGAAAGTAAGAACCTTCTAAAAGTTTGTGGAATAGACAGAGGAAATGCTTAGCCGTAGGTAGCAAATGTAATGATCCCTCAATAGTGAGAATAATTTAAATGAAAATACTCATAACAGTACTCGGACTTCTTAATGGAAGCTATATGCTTCTTGACGGAATATTTGTAATTATCAATGGTAAATTCATGGGGCCTGACAAACCAGGGCCTTGGGCAAACCTCTTTTATAAATTTAATTTGGATGTCTACAGACTTGGGCCTTTATTTATTGTGTTTGGAATTTTATGGATAACTTGGCTTTACTCGCTATGGGCGCAGCAAACTTGGAGCTATCATTTTGGACTCATTTTAAGTCTTTCGACACTTTGGTATTTACCAATTGGGACACTATTTTCAATTGTGATTTTTGCTGTTTTATTTTTTCTAAAACATAAACTTGGGCTATGAATATCTTTGTAATTAACTTTCGGACAGAGACCTCATTTTAAATGAATTTGATAAAATATTGTTTGATTGGCTATAAACTTCAAAACAAGAAATACAAATAGATTTGGAGATTATTATCAGGGAGGTACAGGTTTATTAGTTATCGTAAATTAATATTAAATGAGAAATCTTAATCTAACTGGAACACCAACCTCTGTAAAGGAAATTGTAACTGATTTAATTTCGGAAATAGATTCTATTAATGAAACTTTTATTTTAGGATTCTATTTAGTAGGTTCAATACCGCTTGGAGATTTTCATTCAAATAAAAGTGATATAGATTTCGTAGCAATTTGTAACGAATTACCGAATAAAGGCATGACGGAAAAACTAAGAAAAATTCACATTAAATTGGGCAAGAAGCGTCAAAAACCAGATTTGAGTGGTTGTTATTGCACCTTAGAAGGGCTTACTAATGCCTCAATTAAAGACATCCGTGCACTTTCTTTCCATGAAAAAAAAATGCGTTTTGGTTACTTAGATATGGCTCCAGTTACGTTGTATGAAGTAAAAAACTACAGTTACACCGTATTAGGAACCCAAGCATCTGAACTCCCAATAGAAATTACCGCAACCACCTTGAATGAGTTTATGCATAGAAATATTAATGAATATTGGAAAAAGTGGTTCCAAGATCACTCAAGTTTTATGAAGAGGCGCCTAATATTGTATTTGTTTCCTCGTTTTACAGAATGGGGCGTGTTGGGGGTGGCTCGGCAACTGCTTACTTTAAAGGAAAACAAAATTTCTTCAAAAAGAGAAGCTGGAGAATACAGTCTTACGATGCTTCCGAAAGAATTCCATTCGATAGTGAATGAAGCAATAAGCATTAGGAACGATAACAGGACATATCCTTTTGTGATGTCTTATGCTATTCGCCCCTCCTTTAAGCGAACCAAAGAGACCCTTAGATGTATGAATTTTATTATTGGGGAGTTTAATACCATTTTTGCAATGAAAAATGTATAAATGTTCTCTTTTTCAGAAGTATAAATACAATGTACCACATAACTTACACATGACATCGCCATGCTTACCGCATGATACATGCCATAACTACTCCATGATGTACACTATCAAATCAGATGACTAAAACAATCATCTACTTTAGTCTATTTTGATTTTCATTAATTAATTTCTCTTTTCACTCATTTGGTAGTATGTTTTCGGAAAGCACCTCAAACTACTGGTATAATTTAGCTCCCGATGATGAGGCAAATTTTCAGGGTAATTACCATCTTATGTTTTGTAGGGTTTGTACCTATAAGTGATTCGTAATTGATAGGTAAAAAGGAGGCTTTACCTGTATGCATAATTAATTTGAAATGTCCAAGTCTATTCGGCTTTATCTACCGAAGCGGATAACTATTGCCACAATCAGGAGGTATTTGGGAAGGAAGTATTTATGTTGCAGTAGCTATTGTGACTGGGGCTTCAACCTCCCAATATGTTAGAATTAAAATAATAAAGAAAAAATGTCAAGCGAAATTAGAAATATAAAAACGCTCAATCCAAATAAAGAAGATTTGACAGTTGATAAACTAAGAACCTTTAATGGACTCGAAAATTTAAATGATACGGAAGCTCAGGAAACAGTATTTGCAATTCAAACACTTGCAAATATACTTTACGATTTTACGAGAGAACTAAATAATAAAAAACAACAGTTAAAAATGGCAGCATGACAACAGATACATTATTAACACAAAAATTTGGACGAATGCCTGCAAAGCAGGTAATCGAAAAGATTGATAAACCCAATGTGGTTATTTACACTAGAGTTTCAAGTAAGGAGCAAGCCGATAAAAACTTATCACTTGAAACTCAAAGGAAAGTTATTCAGGATTACGTTGATAGAACAAATCGAAATGTGCTACAATATTTTGGAGGTACATACGAAAGTGCAAAAACTGATGGAAGAAAGGAGTTTTTGAGAATGATTGAGTTTATCAAAAAGAATAAAGGGCAAGTAAATGAAATTATGGTTTATGCTCTTGATAGGTTTAGCAGAACTGGAGGAGCAGCAATTAAACTTGCTACTGATTTGAGAGAAAAATATGGAGTAATAATTAATGCAGTTACCCAACCAGTTGATACTAGCAATCCAAGTGGGGTTCTAAGTCAAGGGATGCACCTACTTTTTTCTGAATTCGACAACAAATTACGAAGCCAAAGAGTCGTTGCTGGACTTAAAGCAAAGTTTGAAAAAGGAATATGGGCAGTAAACGCTCCGCAAGGTTACGATTCAATAAAAATAAATGGCGAACGAAAACTTGTTGTAAACGAAGAGGGCAAAATAATTGCAAAAGCATTTCAATGGAAAATAGATGGAATGAAAAATGTTGATATAGTTGATCGATTGAGAGCTTTAGGATTAAGGAAAATGAATAAAATGCAAGTTCAACGAATTTTAGTAAACCCTTTTTACTGTGGAATGATTGCGCATGGTATGCTTAATGGAAAAGTGATTGAAGGGCAACACGAAAAGATGATTACTAGAGAAATGTTTTTAAGAGTAAATAACATACTTGAAAAATCGTCAAGGTTTAATATTAGCCATAAACCAGACGATATTAAACTACCCCTAAAAGTCTTCATGTGGTGCGTAGACTGCTCTCAGCCAGTAACAGGCTATAAGATAAAGGTAAAAGTTAAAAAGGGCTCAGAACCATCATTCCAGTACTATTACAAATGCAGAACCAAAGGGTGTTGTTTTAATAAAAACGTTAAAGATATTCACGGCAAATTTGAAGCACTTCTAGCAAATATTAGGATAAAGCCGGAATTGTTAGAGCCTTTGGCTTTCCAAATGGAAAAAACCTTTGCTGATCTTAATTCTGAAAATAAAGGCAAGGAAAAACACCTAAAAGAATTACAAACGGAACTTCAAAAGAAAGTAGATGCAATTGAAGAAAAATACTTTATAGGCGGTGAAATGAGCAAGGAAACTTACGATAAATTTATAGCACGATTTGCCTCTGAAAAGTTTGAAATTATCAAACAACTGGAGACTTGTTCAGTTTCGAGTTCGAACCACAAATCAACTATAAAAAAGGCATTGGATTTTGCCTGTAACCTTCTGAAAATTTGGCAACTGGGGAGTGTTGCCATAAAGGAAAAATTACAAAAACTCTTATTTCCGGAAGGCTTAGCCTACGATAGAGAAATCGGGGCATTTCGAACCGATAAAATAAATTCGTTAATTGCTGTAATCGCCCGTTTATCGGGCGATTCGCTTTTAGTAGAAAAGCAAATGGCCCCCTTTTTGGGAGGCCAGTCACATTCAGCGGAGAAAGAGGGATTCGAACCCTCGGTACAGTTTCCCGTACGCATGTTTAGCAAACATGTCCTTTCGGCCACTCAGGCATCTCTCCGTTTTTGCATTGCAAATTTAATTAATTTTTTATTAATTTTTATAATTTTCTTCTAAATATTAAATATCGTCTAAATACACGTCTATCAAGCCTTCCGGAGCATTAAAAAACAGTTTTTTTGCATTTTCATCTATCTTTTCTATAAAAGCATCCACCAAAGGCAAAATTATTTCTTTCTCACCATGTTTAACACTTAAGAGTACCTGGTGCCCATTATCACTTACATTAAAAACCGTTCCTAAAACGCCGAATTTTTTATCGATGATCTCAAAGCCCATCCAGTCAAATTCTTCTTCTGTTTTATAAATTAAGGCAGTGTCAATTGAGACTTCTTTACCAATTAATAGCTTTGCTTTTTCTATAGAATCAATATCCTCTAAATGAACTATAAATCCATTATTATTTTCCGAAAAAACTTTAACAAAATAAGGTGCAACACCGGTCTGTGTTTCAATGAAAACAGCGCGCACATCTTCTAAATAAAAATCTTTATTTGCTTTTAAGATCAGCTGACCATTCACACCGTGGGTCTTACTAAAATATCCTATAGCCGAAAGATCCATTAACCCAACGTTGCTTTCACGAAACTAACAAATAATGGATGTGGATTTTCAACTGTACTTTTATATTCAGGATGAAACTGAACGCCCATAAAAAATGGATGTTTAGCAATCTCGATGATCTCAACCAAACCACCGTCGGGATTAATTCCTGAAAGTGTTAAGCCTGCTTCTGTGAATTGCTTTTTGTATTCATTATTGAATTCGTAACGGTGACGATGGCGCTCATTTACCTGCGTTGCATTGTATGCTTTATGCGCAAGGGTTCCTTCTTCAACAGTACATTTATAAGAACCCAAACGCATGGTGCCACCCATATGCGAAATTGTTTTTTGATTCTCTAAAAGATCAATAACAGGGCTACTTGTAGCGGGGTTCATTTCGCGGCTATGTGCATCTTTTAGATTTAAAACATTCCGTGCAAATTCAATAACTGCACATTGCATGCCTAAACAAATTCCTAAAAAAGGAATATTATTTTCGCGTGCATATTT
>Ga0075163_10000760_pt1 | contig 42825 bp, 29 predicted proteins | sample JI1023141ADNA_FD_71478 | JGI IMG/M metagenome (GOLD analysis project Ga0075163, IMG submission 71478) | Wastewater effluent complex algal communities from Wisconsin, to seasonally profile nutrient transformation and Carbon sequestration -... | ecosystem: Engineered > WWTP > Effluent > Algae...
GAGGACAGCCCCGTCCGACCTGCCCCCCGGGACAGCCGACCTGCCCCCGAGGACAGCCCCGTCCGACCTGCCCCCCGGGACAGCCGACCTGTCCCCGAAGACAGCCCCCTCCGCCGGCCCCGCGCTGGCGCTCGGGGCCGTGCTCGCCGCGCTGGTCGCCGCGACCGGCGGGGCCGCGCTGACGCGCCTCGTGCAGCGCTGGCCCACGCTCGCGCCGGTGGCCCACGGCGACCCCCTGCCGGGCTTCAGCGCGCCGCTCCTGGACGGCGGCGCGCTGCGCAGCGCCGACCTGCGGGGCGCGCCGCACCTCCTGATCTTCTGGACCACGTGGTGCGGCGTGTGCCGCGGCGAGATGCCGATGTACCGCGCGCTCGCGGACCGCTACCGCGAGCGCGGGCTCGTCGTGATCGCCGTCGCCGCCGACCGCGACGGCGACGTGCCGGCGCTGGTCCGGGCCTACCGCGACGAGCACCGGCTCCCGTTCCCGATCGCGCTCGACAGCGGCGGCGCCGTGACGCGGAGCTTCCGCGTCAAGATGTACCCCCACCTCGTGCTCGTCGACGCCGACGGCCAGATCCGCGACGTCCGCCAGGGCCGGACCTCGGAGTCCGGCCTCGCGGCGGCGATCGAGGCCGTGCTCCCGCCTACTTGAGCTGGCTGCGCGGCACCCGGGTCTGCCACTCGCCGTCGTCGAGCGTCATGCCGCTGCACTTGGGCAGCGCGCAGCCGACGTCGACGTCGCGCAGGCGCGTGGTCTCGAGGCACAGCGCGCCCTTCGCGGTCCACACCGCCTCGAGCGAGCCGAAGTTCGTCGCCTCGACGGTGCCGTCGGCGTTCTCCCAGGTCAGCGGCGTGCCGTTCTTCGTGTAGCTGTGGCCGTCGCCGCAGTAGTCGGCGGTGATCATCTTCAGGGTGGCCTGGCGCTGCTCGAGCGTGGCGGGGTGGCCCTCGCCGTCGAAGTCGGACTGCGGCCCGTAGTTGAGCAGGCGCAGCTTGGCGGCGGCCGAGCCGGCGCACGCGAGGGTCAGCCAGCGGTCGGCGGGCTTGACCGTCTTGGTCTCGAGGTCGTAGACCTCGCCGCCGAGCACGGTGACCGCGCTGGTGAGCGTGTCGAGCAGGTCGCCGGTACACACGTTGCGCTGGCCGATCAGCGCGTCGACGTCGGGGTAGACCATCGCGTAGGTCGCGACCGGCGCCGCGCCGGCGGCCCACGACGGGATCTCCTGATAGTTGAGGATCGTGATCGGCAGCGGCAGGCTCAGCGGGCTCGAGTCCTGGACCAGGATCGTCGCGCCCAGCAGCGCCACGCCGCGCAGGTCCTTGCCGATGCCGTTGGCGTCCCTCGCCACCAGCTCGTCGTCCTCGGTCGTCAGCTCGTAGTCGCCGAGGATCCCGGCCGGGGCCAGAAAGCCGACGACGCGCATGCCGTCGTCGTTGGCCTCGCCGTCGAGGTTGAGGTCGTGGATCGCCCGGCCGTTGACCTCCGCCGAGTTGTACCCGCACTGCCACACGGGACAGGAGCCGCCCTCGAACTGGCGGTCATGGGCGCCGGCGTCGACGACCGCGGCGTCACAGCCCACGAGCGTGACGAGGGCAACGGAACCGACGAACGTCTTGAGTGCGCTGGAGGAGTAGTTCATGGGAGCGAGCCGCCTTGCCTCGTTAAAGTCGGGTGTGAAACCAGTAGGCGATGCGCGCAACCCCGGCGCAAGCCCCGGAGCACGATAGGGAGGTCGGTGTAGGCCTCACTGCGTGTCAGTGCGGCGCATCAAATCACGCAGAGCCGGCATTCGCCACGCGTAACCGTCGCCAGAACTGCGATAAAACTGCTCCGCGGCCGTCAACAGCGCCGCGGCTCGACGGCGTTCCTCGGGGCCCGCAGCACCCGACAAAGAGTGCGCCGCCGACGCCACGCGGGCGGCCGCGAGCCGCTGTTGTAGCAGGACGTCACGCGAGCCCGCGGTCGCCACCTCGAAGCCCGTGACCGCGCGCGACAGCGCCGCGCCCGCCTCGTCATTTTGCGCGAGGCGCTCGAGGTGCAGGCCGAGCAGCAGCTCGAGCTCGGCGTTTTGCCGCTTCTGCCACGGCTCCGCCGGTGAAGGATTCTCGGCCAGGGCCGAGCGCAGCAGCGTCGCCGCCGGGCGGCTGCGGCCGGTGTACAGCGCCGCCCGACCGCGCAGCGCGGCCGCCTCGGGCGTCGGCATCGGCGGCGCCTCGGCCCCGCCGAGCAGCTCGTCGACCTCGCGCAGGGCCTCGGCCGCGGCCGCGTCGTCGCCGGCCTCGGCCGCGTGGTGGGCGAGGAAGCCGAGGCAGCGCGCGCGGCGGGCCCGGTCGTCGGGGGAGAAGCGGCCGAGCGCGGCGCAGCCGGGGGCGAGCAGGGAGCGGGCCTCGCGGGGGTCGGACGCGTAGAGGCTCGCGGTCTGGCGCACGTCGATCGTCTGCGGGTGGGCCTCGCCGAGCTCGTGGTCGAAGATCCCGAGGGCGCGCTGCAGCAGGCCCATGCGCTCGCCCGGCTGCTGCGACACCATCGCGAGGTTGACCAGCGTGAACGCGACCTCGAGGTGCTGGCCGCCGAGCGCCGCCTCGCGGACCGCGAGCGCCTCGCGAAACAGCGCCGCCCCGCGCTCCGCGTCGCCGACCGCCATCGCCACCGCGCCGGCGTTGTTCAGCAGCAGCCCGCGCACGCGCCCCGGCGAGGGCAGCCGCGCCACCATCGCCTCGGCCACCGGCAGGTCCTCGAGCGCCCGCGTCGCGCCGCCCTCGGCGCGCCCGCGCACGTACAGGCGCAGCGCCAGCGCCTCCGCGGCGGTCTCGTCGAGGCGGCCCGCGAGCGCCGTCAGGTACGCGCGGGTCAGCAGCGCCTCGGGCTCGGCCAGGCGCCCGGGGCGGTGGATGCCGAGGCGCCCGCGCTGCAGCAGCGCGTCGGCCAGCATGGTCGGCTCGCCGAGGCTCTCGGCGGCGCGCAGCACCTCGTCGGCGAGCGACACGGCCGCGGCGCCGAGGCCGGCGTTGTCGAGCGCGGGCACGCGGAGCAGGCGCGGGCGCAGGTCCTCGACGGCGGCGCGGACCTTGGGGTCGGCGGGCGGCGGGACCTCGGCGGCGAGCGCCTCGAGGTCGGCGCAGCGCTCGAGCCCGGGCAATTGGCTGACGACCTCGAGCGCGTGCAGAGCGACCTCGGTGTCGGCGTCGGCGAGCACGTTGACGGCCTCGCCGAGCGCCGACTTGCGGCGGGCGAGGCAGGCCATGCGGCGGTCGAGGAGCACGTCGGAGGTCTCGCCGCGGCGATGGGCGAGGCACGCGTCGCGGTGCATGTCCTGCCAGCCGGTGGCGTAGCGGTCGAGGTCGGCGGCGACGCGCGGCCAGATCTCCTCGGCGAACGCGGGGCCCGCGGACACCAGCGCCTGCTCGGCCGCGCCGCGCCGCGCCACGCCCCACACCTCCGAGATCTCCGACGCGCCGCCGCTGCACGGGTCCTCGACCAGACCCTGGCTGCGCGCCGTCAAGAACCCGCCGAGCCCCGCGACCGCCGCCAGCCCCGCCGCGATCGCGAAGGTGCCGCGGGTCCGCGTGCCCTTGCGGTCGAGCGCCCGCAGCAGCGCCTCCATCGACGGGAACCGGTCCTTGACGTCGAGCCGCAGCCCGCGCTCGACCGTCGCGTGCAGCCACAGCGGCACCCGGCTGCCGCGCGGCGCCGGCCGCAGCTCCCCGCGCGAGATCGCCAGCGACACCGCGTGCACCGTGTCGCCCGCGAACGGCAATTGATCGTACAGCGCCTCGTACAGCGACGCGCAGAAGCTGAACTGGTCCGACGCCGGGCCGACCACCCCGCCGCGCAGGAACTGCTCCGGCGGCATGTAGGCCGGCGTGCCGACGACCTCCTCGCGCCGCGTGATGCGGACGTCGATGCGCCGCTCGCCGCTCGTCGACTCGACGGAGTCGCTCGCGGGCTCGTGGAAGCACAGCCCGAAGTCGAGGACGCGCACGCGCCCGTCGTCGCCGATCATCGCGTTGCTCGGCTTGAAGTCGCGGTGCACGAGCCCGGCCGCGTGCGCCGCCGCGAGCCCGCGCCCGGCCTGGATGAACGCCTCGACGACCTGCGCCCACGGCCGCGGCTCCTGGCGCAGCCACTGCTGCAGTGTCTGGCCGCGGATGAACTCCATCGCCACGAACACGTCGCCCTCGTGCGTGCCGACGTCGTGGACGACGGCGACGTTGGGGTGCGCGAGCCGGGCCATCGCCTGGGCCTCGCGCAGCAGGCGGGCCTGCGCGCGCGCGGCGATGCGGCCGTCGCGGGCGCGCAGCAGCTTGACGGCGATCCTGCGGTCGAGCTCCGGATCGTAGGCGGCGTAGACGACGCCCATCGCCCCGACGCCGAGCCGCTGCAGCAGCGTGAAGCGACCGATGCGCTGGCCCGGCGGCAACATCTCGCGCTCCGGCGGCGGCCAGTGGCCCGCGCCCGACAGCGTCGGCGAGGCCTGCAGGTCGCCGCCGCTCGGCCGCGAGCGCGCCGCCGGCTCGCGCTCGCCGCGGGCGATCGCCCCGCGCACGACGTTGCGGCGCGCGGCCTGCTTCTCGCCGCCCTCGCCGCCCTCGAGCGCCGCGTCGACCCACACCTCCGACTCGCGGTCGACCGCGACCGAGCGCGCGAGCGCCTCGAGCAGCGCGTCCCACCCGGTCGTCGACCCGCCGCCCTCGACCGCGCCCGCGTCGGCGCCCGAAGAGCGCCGCACGGCGCGACGGATCCGCCGCTGGGCCGGCAGCGACAGCGTGTGCTCGAGGTCGCCGTGGCGCAGCAGCCCGCGGATCGCCGCGATGTCCTCGGGGTCGTCGAGCCCGGCGAGCAGCCCGTGGAGCCGGCGCGCCGCGACCTCCTCGCGCGCCGCCGAGTCCTCGCTCGCCAGCGTCGCGCTGGTCCGGATCATCTCCGCGATGAACAGGATCGCGTCGAGCTCGCTGTCGAAGGTCCGCCGCGTCTCCGCCGCCGTGCGCGCCAGCAGCCCGTCCGGGTCCGGCGCCGGCTGCTTCAACGCCAGCAGCCGCGCCGCGACGTCGATGCGGTGCAGGTCGACGTCGCTGCAGCGCGCCGACAGGAATTTGTGCGCCTCGGAGCTGCTGCCCACGCGCTGCGGTTCGTCGACCATCTCGGGGAACGCCTCGGACTCGAACAGGCCTCACGCTACCCGCGAGGACCCGGCGACGCTCGGTGCATGCACACCGACCGCGCCGCCCCACGCGCCTCCAAGGAGCGCGCCTCCCCCCGCCCGGTTTTTTCCCCGCCGCCGAGGGTGAAGCTTCGGCAGCTTCGCCCGGGTAGCCTGAGACACGGCGCACACCCGGCCAGTGTACCCGCCCCGCCCCCGACCCCGCGCCGCTGCGAGCCGGCGAAACCCTCCCTCCAGCGACCTGCGCAACCGCCGCAAAAGCCCGCCCTCCCCGCTTGCCGACCACCGCGCGGACTTGTCCCCCGCGCGCGGCCCGCTACCATGCGCGCGTGCGAAGTTGCGTCGTCCTCGCGCTGCTCCCCCTGGCCTGCAACCCCGCGCCCGCCGACACCGACGGCGCGGCCAGCGACGCGACCGGGCCGGCGACGACGAGCACCAGCGAGGCGACGACCGGCGACGCGACGACCGGCGACGCGAGCGACGACACGACCGGCGCGCCCACGGCCGACCTCGACCGCAGCCCGGTCGAGTTCACCTGCGCCCCGGGCGAGGGCCCGAGCGACCGCTTCATCGACTGCGTGGAGTCGTTCAGCCCGCAAGGCGCGACCTTCGGCCAGGACCGCTTCCCCGCGGTCGTCTACGGCCCGCCGATGCCGGGCCCCGCGAACATGGGCAGCCTCGACGTGCTCGCGCTCGGCTGCGACGGCCAGATCACGCTGTACTTCGACGACCCGGCGATCGTCGACGGCCCCGGCCCCGACCTGGTGATCTTCGAGAACCCGATCCCGCTCGGCGACGCGACCTTCGCCGAGCCCGCGCGCGTGCTCGTCAGCGCCGACGGCCGCGAGTGGCACGCGTTCCCCTGCGACCCCGCGGGCGACCCCGCGCTGCGCGGCTGCGCCGGCGTGGCCCTGGTCGACCCCGACGCCGACCCCGACGACCCCGCGCACGCCGGCGGCGACGCCTTCGACCTCGCCGAGCTCGGCCTCACCACCGCCCGCTACGTCCGCCTCATCGACGTCGGCGTCGCCTACCACGGCGGTCGCACCTGGTGCGGCGGCGGCGGGGGTGGCTTCGACCTCGACGCGATCGCGGCCGTCCACGCGCCATAGCCCGCGCCCTCGCGCTACCCTGGCGCATGATCACGGTCCTGCACCGCCGCGCCGCCGCCTCCGCCGCGAAGCTGCACCCCGGCGCCGCCGTCGTCGACCTCACCTCCCGCGGCCCCGACCCGTGGGTCCGCTTCAGCCCGTTCTTCCCGCACGGCGACATCCCCGTCCCGTTCTCGCCGGGCCGCGTCGGCGCCAGCGTCGAGGGCATCTGGCAGGCGCTCAAGGTGTTCGAACACGCCGACATCGACGAGCGCAAGCTGACGATCACGACGATGAAGGGCCTCAAGCGCGGCGGCACCCGCAACGGCCGCGTGCTCGGCCACCGCGAGGGCCTCGCGGGCGCGCGGCTCCTCGACTACATCGCCGCCCGCCGCGCGATCTACCTCCCGAGCTACGCCTTCGTCCTCGCCCACCGCCTGCGACCGGAGCTCGACCGGCTGCGTGACCTCGCGTCGGCGGGCCCGCTCGTCCTCCTCGACTTCGAGACGAACACGGACGTCGACGACCGCTCCAAACCGCTGTCCCACGCCGGCCTCGTCATGCACCACCTGAACGGCACCTGGCCCGCGTGAGGCCGCGTCCCGTGGATCAGTGATCGAGCGGCGTGATCGCGACGCCCCCGCGTCGCCGGCTCAGGGGCGCGGCGGATCGATCCGCCGCAGCGCCGCGACGACCGCGTCGTACGCGATGCGCTCGGCCTCGGCGCGCGGCAGCTTCCCGTCGATCTCGCAGATCGCCGCCCGCTCCTCGAAGCGCAGCCGCAGATCGTCGCGCGCCTCGTCGCCCTGGACCGCGCCGATCAGCGCGGCCGCCTGGCGGGCCCAGCGAGAGGGCGCGACCTCGCGTGTCGTCGTCAACCCGGCCGTCATGCCGGGCCCGCGCGCGGCCGGCAAGGCGCGGCGTCGCGCGCCGCAATTGTCGCCCCGGTGGCCCGCCAGCCCGGCGAATTCGTGGTCTGCGCGAAAGCACCCGCGGCGTGTTACAAGCGGCGCCATGTCGCGCCGCGCCGTGTCACGCTCGCAACTGCTCCTCGCCCTCGCCCTCGCTTGCGCGCCCGCGTGCAAGGAGGGCGCGCAAGCGAGCAGCGCCGGGGAGTCGGACACCGGCGCGAGCACGGGCGGGGCGCCGACCGACGGCGACGACCCGCAGCTCCCGGCGATCGGCCCGATCGCGGGGCCGGCGGGCGCGGGCAGCTTCCGCTTCGGGGCCGCGAGCGCGGCGACGCAGATCGAGGACAACAACCCGACCGTCGACTGGTACGTGTGGACCGCGCCCGCGCCGGAGGGCCTCGCGCGCGGGCCGTTCGTCGGCGAGGCCGCGCGCGGCTACACGCTGGCGCTGGAGGACGTCGCGCTGCTGCAGGCGCTGCACCTCGACAGCTACCGGTTCTCGATCGAGTGGGCGCGGGTCGAGCCGCAGCGCGACGTCGTCGACGAGCAGGCGCTGGCGCACTACGACGCCTTCATCGACGCGCTGGTGGCCGCGGGCATCCGCCCGCTGATCACGCTGCACCACTTCTCGAACCCGCTGTGGGTCGACGACCCGCGCGACGTCGCGTGCGTGGCCGGGCCGACCGACGCCAACCTGTGCGGCTGGAACCACGCCGAGGGCGGGCCGGAGGTCGCCGCGGAGTTCGCCGAGCACGCCGCGCTGCTCGCCGCCCGCTTCGGCGACCGCGTCGACGAGTGGGCGACCGTCAACGAGCCGATGAACTACCTGCTCGGCGCCTACGGCCAGACCACCTACCCGCCCGGCAAGGACGCGATCCTCACCGGCACCGCGACGATCTTCATCCCCGCGGTCCGCAACTACATCGCCGGCCACGCCCTCGCCTACGACGCCCTCCACGCCGCCGACACCGTCGACGCCGACGGCGACGGCGAGCCCGCGCTCGTCGGCTTCACCCAGGCCGTCGGCGACTGGGTCCCCGCCCGCGACAACCAGCCCAGCGACGACCCCGAGGACATCGCCGCCGTCCAGCGCATCGAGTACGTCTATCACGCGCTGTTCGTCGACGCCGTGCGCGACGGCGGCTTCGACCCGCAGCTCGACGGCAGCCTCGACGAGCCCCACCCCGAGTGGCGCGGCAAGCTCGACTGGCTCGGCGTGCAGTACTACTTCCGGGCCGGCGTCACCAGCCAGCCGGCCGTGCTGCCGCTGGTGAACGTGACGCCGTGCTTCGGGACGGTCGACTTCGGCGCCTGCGTGCCGCCGGTCGACCCGAGCTACCGCGTCCCGGCGATGAACTACGAGCATTACCCGCCGGGCCTCTATAACGTGCTGACGGACTTCGGCGCGCGCTGGCCCGACCTGCCGCTGACCGTCACCGAGTCGGGGATCGCCACCGAGGTCGGCGCGCGCCGGGCCGAGGTCGTCGTCCGCGCGCTCGAGCAGATCCAGCGCGCCCGCGACGAGGGCGTCGACGTCCGCGGCTACTACCACTGGAGCCTGTACGACAACTTCGAGTGGGCCCTCGGCTTCACCCCGCGCTTCGGCCTCTACACCGTCGATTACACGACCTACGCGCGCACCCCCGGCGAGGGCGCGACCGTCTACGGCCAGATCGCCGCGGAGCGCCGCATCGGCGCCGAGCGGGCCGCCCAGTACGGCGGCGACGGCCCGCTCACCGCGGAGAAGTGACCGTCACGGCAGCGGCCCCTTGCAGATGTACGGCCGCTTCTCGCCGCAATTGGCGTCGACCCACTTGTTGGCGACGACCGGCGTCGTCGGCGACGCGAGCCGCAGGCAGTCCGTATCGTCGAAGCCCAGCGGGTAGCCCACGCCCCACGGCTGGAACCCGCCGATCGGCGCGCCGTCGATCCACTTGAACATCGCGTTGTCGCCCTCCGTGCGCCCGCCGAGCCACCACGAGCCGACCCCCGCGCCGAGCTCCGTCAGCCGCGCCAAAAACCAGTCGTGCTGCGCCTGGTCGAGGTCATCCGTCAGCGCGGCGCCCCGATCCACACACTTGGTCTTGGCGTTGTCCCAGCTCTGCGTGTCGCCGCAGAAGTGGTACAGCAGGCCGTCGCGGTCGAACATGTCGCAGCCGCAGTCGACGTTGATCGGCGGGTTGTACTCGTCGACCTTGCCGTCGCAGTCGTTGTCGCCCATGCCGCAGATCTCCGGCGCGCCCGGGTGGCTCATCTTGTTGCCGTCGTCGCAGTCGGTGTTGTCGACCACGTAGTCCTTCGGCTGCGCGCAGGCCATCTTGACCTGGTCCTTGTCGCCGTAGCCGTCGCCGTCGCCGTCCTTGTAAAAGGTCATCTCCATGCAGCCGGTCGAGGTCGAGGCGTCGCCGGTGGAGCTCGAGCCCTCGCCGTCGGTCGTCGAGGTGGTCGAGGTCGTCGTCCCCGATGGGTCGGTCGTCGAGGTCGAGGGGTCCGCGTCGGTGGTCGTGGTCGGGTCGACCGGGATCGTCGTGCCCGGGTCGACCGAGGTGGCCGGGTCCCCGCTCGGGTCGGCGGCGGTGGTCGGCTCGGGGTCGACGGTGGTCTGCGCCCCCCCGGTGCTGCCGACCCCGGTGCTGTCGACCCCGGTGTCCGTCTGCCCCCCGCTGCCGGTCTGCCCCAGGCCGGTGGCGTTGAACGAGCAACCCGCCAGGGTCGCCGCCGCGAGGGATCTTCCGAGGGATCTGAGGACGCCGAAAGCCATGCCTGCTTATGCCCCGACCCCCTTGCCGCGGCAAGCGGCCGTCATCACCTTCAGCCGCGTCGCCGTCGACATCGCCGCCAAAGGCCCTGGCACCCTGGCGCGACCCTGGACGAACTCGAGTACACTCGCCCGCATGCGCGTGACCCTTCGCAGAGGACTCCCCCTGGCCGCGGCGGCCGCCCTGCTGCTCAGCTGCAGCCCGACCACGACCACCGCCCCCGGCCCGTCCCAGCCGGGGCCCGCCGGACCCCAGCCTCAGCCGACCCTGCAACCATCCCCGACGCCCGCGCCGGCCCCCGCGCGTCCGGCCGTGGCCGAGACGCTCGAGGAGCGCCACGTCTCGAAGTCGCCGGGCGCCCCCGGCGGGGTCACGCTGCTGTGGCCGCGCATCATCCCGCGCGACATCGTCGACGAGAACCGCGACCTCGCGGCGGCGCTGCAGCAGCGGATGAAGGGCATCGTCGAGAAGCACCTCCCCGGCCGCCCGGTCGACTTCCGCCCCGAGCCCGAGCGCGTGTGCCCGAAGACCGGCTGCACCGGCGTGTCGGTCGGCCTGCTGCTGTCGCGCCAGGGCCAGGGCTGCCTGGTCCTCGCGCTCGTGTCGCGCCCGGGCGTCTCGCCGACGCGCATCGTCCCGTGGGTCGGCAAGGTCCAGCTGCGCGCGGACACCGTCGGCTTTCGCGAGTGGCCCGAGTCGCAGATCACCATCGCGGATTACATCCCGTGCAACTCGTTGCTGACGACGATGGACTCGCAGGAGGCCGCCGTCGCGGCCGCGCTGCAGGCGGCGGCGCAGTAGCTCCGGCGGCGCCCCCGGGCCGGGCCCGTCACGCGTTGAAGCTGGCGGGCACGCGCAGCGTGAACGTCGAGCCGCGGCCGAGCTCGCTGACCACGCTGACCTCGCCGCCCATCATGCGCGCGAACTGGCGGGTCACGCTGAGGCCGACGCCCGCGCCCTCGTACGCGCGGCTGGCCGCGTCGTCGACCTGCGTGAACGCGTTGAAGATCCGCTCGAGGTCGTCCTCCGGGATGCCGATGCCGGTGTCCGAGACCGAGAGCACCAGGTGGTCGCGGGCGTCGAGGCGCGAGCGCTCGGCCGTGACCATGACGCGGCCCGCGAGCGTGAACTTGCACGCGTTCTCGACCAGGCTGTGCAGGCAGTAGCGGAGCATCGAGCGGTCGGTGTAGACGCTGCCGATGTCGGGCGGACAGGCCGTCTCGAGCGCGTCGCCGCGGGCCGCCGCGAGCGGCTGACACTCGCCGAGGACGTCGCGCAGCAGCGCGCAGACCTCGACGTCGGCGCTCTCGAGCGCCGACGCGCCGCTGGCGAGCTTGGACAGCTCGAGCAGGCCGCTGAGCGTGCGCAGCAGGTTGTAGGCGGCGCGGCGGATGCGGGCGAGGTCGGCGCCGAGGGTGTCGTGGTGGCCGAGGTCGAGGCTCTCCTGCATCAGCTCCGAGTAGCCGATGACGGCGTTGAGCGGGGTGCGCAGCTCGTGGCTCATGTTCATGAGGAAGCGGGCCTTGACGCGCTCGGCGGCGACGGCCTGGTTGCGGGCGCGCTGGAGGTCCTCGACGAGCCGGGCGTTCTCGACGCAGATCGCCAGCTGGGCGGCGAGCTGGCGCAGCAGCTCGAGCCGCGCCGGCGTGAACACGCCCTCCGACAGCGCGTGCTCGAGGTACAGCACGCCGGTGCAGCGGCCGTGGTGGACGACCGGCAGGCACACGACCGACTGCACGGCGCCGGCGACGATCACCGGGTCGCCGCGGAACTCGCCCTCGCGGTCGGCGCGGGCCAGCAGCACGTCGCGCTGGCTGCGGGCGACGTAGCGGACGATCGACAGCGGCAGCTTGTCGTGGCGGTCGATCGGGATCGCCAGGCCGACGCGGATGTCGAGCGGGTCGGCGTCGCCCTCGGCCTCGACGCGCAGGCCGTCGCCGACCGCGAGCACGACGACGCCGCGGCGCGCCCCGGCGTTCTCCATCGCGACCTCGAGCAAGATCCGCAGCAGCCGCGCGAGCTGGATCTCGCCCGACAGCGCCCGCGCCGCGCGCATCAGGCTGCTGACGTCGAAGGCGTCGGCGCCGGCCGGCTCCGCCAGCGCCGTCCGCCGCGTCCGCAGCCCGCGGCTGCGCGCCAGCAGCTCCGCCTTCGCGGCCGCGCCCCAGCGCCCGTAGACCTGCACGGCTGTCTGAAAGTACATGTCCGAGAGGACATCATCGCCCAGCGCTGCAGCGTGCTCGCCGGCGAGCTCGCAGGCGCGGGCCTCGGTGCCGGTCTCGCCGTGGCGGCGCGCGGCCCGGATCGCCTCCTTGTAGCCGGCGGCGGCCTCGTCGTCGCGGCCGCGGGCGCGCGCGAGCTCGGCGGCGAGGAGGGCGTGGCGGGCGGCGAAGTTGGCGGGGCAGTCCGCGGCCCAGCGCTCGAGGCGGGCGAGCGCCGCGGCGACCATGTCGAGGGCATCGAGCGCGGGTCGGGGCCCGGCGCAGGCGACCAGCGCCGGCAGGTAGAACGCGTCGACGGCGACCGGCGTGGTCATGGCCCGCAGGCGCTCGGTCGCCTGCGGCGGCAGCGGGCGGACGGCGGCGTGGCAGCCGAACAGGTACAGCAACTGCGTGCGATAGATGCCGAGGTAGAGCCCGAGCAGCGCGGTCGGCTGTTCGAAGCCCGCGTCGAAGACCTCGGCGACCCACGCGTCGGCGGTCGCGGGCGTCGGGGCCGGCAGCTCGCCAGCGAGGACGCGGCAGTAGCGGTCGGCGAGCTGGAGCACCTCGCTGCCGTGGACCTCGAGCGCGCGGCCGGACTCGCGGCGCATGGTCTCGACGTCGTCGCGGACCGCGTCGACGCCGGCGCAGCGGGCGAGCTGCAGCAGCACCAGGCTGGTCGCGTTGTAGCAGGCGGCCGCGAGGTCGCCGGTGCGCAGGCCGAGGCGGTGGCCGCGGCGCAGCAGGTCGAGGCCGGCGTCGAAGGGTCGGACCCAGCCGACGATCAGCGTGCCGACGAGCTGGTGGATCTTCGCGGTCAGGGCGTCGTCGCCGGCGCGCTCGTTGAGGCGCAGCGCGAGCTGGCCGAAGGCGTCGGCGCGGACGACCCGGCCGAGCGCGCACGCGAGGTACATGCCGTAGCCGGCGACGCCGTAGCCGGTCGCCCGCGTGACGCCGTGGACCAGCGAGAGCTCGACGATCGCCATGAAGATCGAGATCGCCAGGCGGCCGTGCACGAACATCGCGGCGGGGCCCATCGCCATCAGCAGGCGCATCGCGGCGGCGGCCAGCGGGTCGAGCGCGAGCGGCAGGCCGGCCAGCTCCGCCGGCTCGCGCCCGGCGAGCACGACCTCGAGCGCGGCGTGGCGGCGCACGACCTCGTCGGCGTCGGGCCGCTCCGCCAGCGCGACGCCGAGGCGCGCGAGGCCCTCGACGCCCGCCGCGATCGCCTCGTCGTGGCGGCCGTGGAAGATGTCGAGCCCGACCTTGAGGTCGCACAGCGCGGCCCGCTCGTGCTCGTCGGCCGCGCGCGCGAGCAGCGGGGCGTACAGCTCGCGGCCCGCGTCCGGCTCGCCGAGCATGTAGCTGGCCTCCATCGCGGCCCGCCCCAGCGCGTACTCCAGCGCCGGCGCGCGGGTGCTGGCCGACCCGAGCGCGGCGACGCCGGCCCGCGCGTAGCTGGCCGCGGACGCGAAGGCGGTCGCCGCGAGCGCGCGCTGGGCCGCGGCGAGGTTGCGCGCGGCGAGCTCGCGGCGCTCGCCGGGGTCGGTGACCAGCGCGGCGCCGAGGTTCAGGTGGTGCACGACCTCGAACTCGCCGCCGCCCGCGGCCGCGAGCGCGCGACCGATCGCCAGGTGCAGCGCCTGGGCCCGCGCGGGCGCCAGCGCGGCGCTCGCGGCCTGCTGCACGCGCTCGTGCAGGAACTGATAGGCGTCGTCGACCGCGAGCACCAGCCCGCGCCCCTCCGCCTCGCGCACCGCCGCGGCGACGTCGGCCAGCGGCGCGCCGAGCAGCGGCGCCAGCAGCCGCAGCTCGAAGCGCGCGCCGATGCACGCCGCCGTCGTCACCGCCTCGCGCGCCGCGGGCGACAGGTCGCGCAGGCGCTCGGTCAGCAGCGCGCCGAGGTCGTCGGGCAGCTGGGCCTGCGCGGCCTGCTGCGGCCGCCACTCCCACGCCCCGAGCTCGCTGTCGAAGCGCAGCGCGTGCTGCTCGTGCAGCGACTGGACCAGCAGGCGCATGAGGAACGGGTTGCCCGCGGCGCCGGCGTGGACGAGGTCGACGAGCCCGGAGAGGTCCTGGTCGCACGGCCGCAGCGTCGCGGCCAGCCACGCGGCGACCTCGTCGCGCGCGAGCGGCCGCAGCGCCTCGCGGTGCACGGCGACGCCGCGGGCGGCCAGCGCCGCGAGCGTCGCCGCCAGCGGCCCGCCCGGCTCCGCCCCGTCGCGCAGCGTCGCCAGGACCAGCAGGTGCGGCGTGTCGCCGGCCGACAGCGCGTCGCTCAGCAGCTCGAGCGTCGCCTGGTCGCACCACTGCAGGTCCTCGAGCACGACGACGAGCGGCTGCTGCGGGCGCGCGAGGCCCCGCAGCAGCTGACGAAACACCCGACGAAACCGGTTGGCGCGCTCGACCGGCGGCAGCGCGGGCACCGGCGGCTGCGAGCCGAGGATCAGCTCGAGCTCGGGGAGCACGTCGAGCAGCAGCCGGCCCTCGCCGGCGAGCGCGGCCTGCAGCAGCGCGCGCCAGGCCTGCAGCGGCGGCCCGGACTCGGCGAGCGCCTGGCGGATCAGCCCCTGCACGCCCTGCGCGAGCGCGGCGTAGGGCGCGTCCTGGTCGAGGCGGCGACACGCCCCCGCCGCGATCCGGGCGCCGCGCGCCGCGATCGCGGTCTGGACCTCGCGCAGCACCACCGACTTGCCGATGCCCGAGGGCCCGGTGAGCAGCGCCAGGCGCGGCGCGCCCGGGGCCGCCGCGACCGCGTCGAACACCGCGATCAGGCCCGCGACGTGCTCGATGCGCCCGAGCAGCGCGTCGGGGACGCTCAGCCGCTCCGACCTGTCCTCGAGGCCAGGTTCGAAGTCGAGGTCGGCGCCGCCGCCCTGCTGCCAGACGTCGCGGCAGCGCTGGAGGTCGGCCCGGATCCCGTGGGCGCTCTGGTAGCGGCCCTCCGGGGTCTTGGCGAGCAGCTTGAGGACGACGCGCGCGAGGGCCCGCGGGATCGCCGGGCGCAGCGCGTCGGGCGGCGCGGGCAGGCGCACGATATGCGCGTGGATCAGGCGCAGCGGGTCCTGCTCGTCGAACGGCGGGCGCCCGGTCAACATGCGATAGAGCACCGCGCCGAGCGCGTAATAGTCGCTGCGGTGATCGCAGCTGCGACCGGTCCGTCCGGTCATCTCCGGGGAGATGTACGGGGCCGCGGCCGCGGGCAGCTCGGCCGCCGGGGCCTCGTCGGCGATCACCGCCGCCGCGAAGCCGACCAGCGCCGCCTGCCCGCGCGCGAGGTCGACGAGCACGTGCGCCGGCCGCAGGTCGCGGTGCAGCACGCCGGCGGCGTGGACCCGCGCGAGCGCGCCGACGAGCGCGAGCGCGAGATCGATCGCCATGTCGATCGGCAGCGCCTGCGAACCTATCAACTGCTCGAGCGCGACGCCGCCGGGGTCCTCGAGCACGAGCGCGACGCCGGCGCCGTCGCGCTCGAGCCCGAGCGGGTGCGGCGCGGCCCGCCCGTCGCCCTGCGCCGCGAGGTGCTGCAGCACCGCGAGCTCGTGTTGCAGGCGCTGGGCCCGGCGCCGCGCGGGCGCCTCCTCCGGCAGCAGCCAGGCGATCACCTCGCGGCCGTCCTCGTGTCGGACGCAGCGCAGCAGCAGCGCCTCGCCGTCCTCATGGAGGACCTCCGGCAGATCGTAGCCCGCGAAGCTTATCACGCCGACCTCAAGCACCCGTACCGCCGGCCCACCCTAGCATGGGGACGCGCGGACGGAGGCCTGATATCGTCTACGCCATGCGCGTCGATCTGCCAGGGGGTATCGGGATCAATCTCCACACACGGGGCCGGGGTGACCGCGTCACCCTGCTCATCCATGGCTGGGCCGTCAGCGGCGACATCTGGGCGCCGGTGCTCGAGCGCTGGCCCGAGGACGGTCCGCGCCTGCTCGCGGTCGACCTCCGCGGCACCGGCTGGTCGAGCAAGCCGCGCGACGGCTATACCCTCGACGCCTACGCCGAGGACGTGGTCGGCGTCATCAATGCCCTCGGCCTGCGCGATCTGGTGCTCGTCGGCCACTCGATGGGCGGCACGATCGCCATGAAGGTCGCCCTCGCCCGCCCGCAAGCGCTGCGCCGCCTCGTCCTCGTCTCGCCGGTGCCCGCGTCGGGCGTGCCGTTCAAGGACGAGGAGCTGGCGTTCTTTCGCAGCCTCGGGGGCAGCCGCGAGGGCGCCGAGCAGGTGCTCGGCATGATGATGGCCAGCCGACCGTCGCAGGCGGCGTTCGACCGCGCGGTGCTCGGCATGGCCAGCGTCGTGCCGGAGGCCTTCTACGGCGGCTTCGACGCGTGGCGCACCGCCGACTTCGCCGGACGCGTCGGCGAGATCTCGGCGCCGACCGTCGTGTTCGGCGGCGAGGTCGAGCAACCGCTCAGCCCCGCCGTGCTGCAGGCCGCCGTCGTCGCGCCGATCTCCGGCGCTCGCTTCGAAGCGCTGCCCGGCGTCTCTCACTACCCGCAGCTCGAGTGCACCGATGTGCTCGTCGCGCACTTGCGCGCGCTCATCGCCGACGGCGACGCTGCGGCCTGAGATCCGCGTCCTGGGCGGCCCAAGACGGCCGCGATCGCCCCGCGATCGCGGCCTTCGGCGCACGCTCTGCGCCGCAGCGAGTACGGCCGCGTGTAGGCCGACGGCGACGATGCACGGACAGGTGCCGGCGCCTGCTCCCCGGCCCCCGCAATCTGACACCGGGCCGAGAATCTGACACCAGGCCGAGAATCTGACACTGACGCGCCGGCGCACGCCGCGTGGGAGCCAGGAACACCGGCAGATCACCGTTCTGCTGGGTTAAACCCGATCGCCGCGGTCCTTCACGACCGTTGACACTTCGGCCGGAGCCTGGCTATCTGAGCATGTATTGTGATGACCGATCCGCCGCCTTGGCGGACGAGTATGCGTGTCGCTGGTACATGACAGGAGCAGGACGATGCTGAATCTGAAATTCGCAGGAGTTGCCCTCGCCTCGATGATGACGCTCGCGCCGCAGCTGGCCCAGGGGGCGACGCCCGTCGTCGTGAAGGCGCTGGACCCGGCGCAGGGTCAGTTGCCGGAGTCGATCACGACCGACGAGCAGGGCAATATCTACCTGTCGATGGGCACCGGGATCGGGCGGATCACGCCGTCGGGCCAGCTCAGCACCTTCGCCAGCCTGCCGGTGCCGCCCGGCACGTTCACGAGCGGCCTCAAGTTCGACGAGGACGGCTACCTCTACGCCGGCACGGCGGGCTTCACCCCGGACCCGGCGGTCGCGTTCATCTGGAGGATCTCTCCGAACGGCCAGCACGTCGAGGAGTACGCCGAGCTCGACCCGCACGGCTTCCCCAACGACCTCGCCTTCGACGACGACGGCAACCTCTACGTCACCGACCCGTTCCTCGGCGTGATCTGGAAGATCGACGGCTGCGGCGACGTGGACATCTGGCTCGCCGACCCGCTGCTCGAGGCCAACTACGCCGCGCCGTACCTGGTGGTCGCGCCGTTCGGCGCCGACGGCATCGCCTTCGACAAGAACCACAAGAACCTCTACGTCGGCAACCTCGACTACGGCCGCATCCTCAAGATCGAGGTCGACAAGCACGGCGAGGCCGGCGACGTCGACGTCTTCTACGAGAACATCGGCCTGATCGGCGGCGTCGACGGCATCGCCTTCGACAAGAAGGAGACGCTGTACCTCGCCGTCCACGGCCAGGACCGGATCGTGACGATCGACAAGAAGGGCAAGGCCGCCGTCGTCGCCCAGGGCGCGCCGCTGCAGCAGCCCTCGAGCCTGGTGTTCGGCGCGACCAAGGCCGCGAAGAACACGCTCTACATCGCCGACTTCTCGATCCTCGCGGCGCTCGGCGTCAAGCCCGGCCCGCCGACCCCGGCGCTGCTCAAACTCGCGGTCCCGAACGAGGGCCTCGACCTGCCGTGAGCCGACAGGGCGCGCGGCGGCGGGGATGGAGGCCCTGCGCGCCGCGTGGTAGCGTCGCGTCGTGGGTCTGAAGCAGGCGGTGAACGGCGCGCTGAACCGCGCGATCGGTGCGTGGCTCGACGACTACTTCGTGATCCACTTCGACGATCGGCGGCCGTGCTACGAGCTCTCGGCGCGCGCCGACTTCGGCGTGTACGAGGACCGCGAGATCCGGCCCGGCGTCGCGGAGGCGGCGGTCGCGGACGCGGCGAACGGCCTCAAGCGCCTCGCCTTCGACCACGTGTTCCCGCCCGGCACCGAGCTCTTCGCGGTGCTCGTCGAGCGCGAGCTCACCGCGCCCGCTCCGCCGGCCCCGTACGAGCGCATGGAGGAGGTCTCGTACGACTGGCTCGGACCGAACGGCAGGAGCATCGTGACGTACACGCGGCTGGTCGCGGGCGCGCCGGGCGTCGACGAGTGGCTCGCGGCCCGCGACGTGGACGGCTACTTCCTCGAGCCGGGGCGCGGGACGCTGCTCGAGTGCCGCTGGCTGGGTCTCAGGGTCTATTCGCGGCAGCCGGAGGTGGGCGCGGATATGCAGCGGCGGCTCGCGCCGGCGCTCGCGGCCGCGCGGGCGCGCCTCCAGGGCCCGGCGGGCGCGCCCGGGTGATGTCCGCGGCCGCGACCCGCCCGCGCCCCCGCGCCGCGATCCTCATGTCCGAAGGGCCAGGTCGTCCTGTCCCTGCGGACATGTCGGATCACCCCGACGTCGGCGGGGGACTGCGCGGGCTCAGGTCTCGTCGACGACGCGGTCCTGCGGGAGCAGGTAGATCTCGACGTTGCCGCGCCCGTCCGGGCGGACGAGGTCGGCGCGGATGTTGGCCTCGCGCAGGTGGGCCCGCAGCCGCCGCATGTTGCGGTCCCAGTTCTGGCGCATCACGTTGCGGTCGCTCTCGTCGCCCCAGATCTCGCGGGCCACGGCCTCCCACGAGACCAGCTTGCCGATGGTGACCAGCTCGCTGACGATGCGCGCGAGCAGCCCCGAGAGCACCGCGGGCGGGCGGCCCGGCGTGTGGATGTAGACCGTGTCGTAGCGGGCGACGATGGTCAGGGGCGGGTCGTTCTGGCCGATGCTGCGCGTGCTCAGGGCGCCGTCGCCGAGCGGGCGGGCGGTGACGCGGAGCTTGTGCGAGCCGAGCTGCCACTCCGTGCCGGCCTCGACCTCGACCGGGCTCGCGTCGCCGACGCGGAGCGTGAAGCCCTCGCCGTTGCCCCACAGGTAGGCCTCGGCGCCGGGGACGTGCTCCGGCACGACCTTGAGCGACTCGCCGCTGCGCAGCAGCGAGTAGACCGACTCCGAGAGCGTGCAGACCTCGCGGTCGTCGGCGGCGAGGACCAGCAGGTGGTCGGGGAGCTCGACGGCCTCGACCTCGAGCACCACGGTCTGCGAAAGAAAGACGCGCTGCCCGGGGCGCAGGGCGATGACCGAGCAGCGCTCGCCGTCGAGGATGATCCAGCGGCGCAGCGACAGCATGTGCAGGTGGTGGCCGCGCATGCTGATCAGCGCGTGGGCCTCCGAGACCTCCGGGTTGGCGATCTTCAGCTCCGCGCTCGAGGCCCGGCCGATCAGGCCGCCGGGCGACACCTGCGCGGTCGTGCCGTCGGAGAGGCGGAAGCGGACGAAGGGGATGTAGCCGCCGGTGGTCATGGTCGCCCCGAGGATCTCAGAAAGCGGGCCACGGCGGGGAGTTGACGCCGGACGGCGGGCGCGCGGACCACTTGCGACAGGTCATACACTCCATGACCTTCGTGCCCTCGCCGGGGGGCGCGAGGTCGGCGGTCGTGCCGTGCGACTGCGCGCGCGCGGCCAGATCCTCACAGGCTGGGAGCAGGGCGAGGGCGAGGGCGGGCAACACGAGCTTCAGGGTCTTGCGGATCATGGCGATACCTCCAGGTTTTCTTTTGTTCAGGGTTTAAGCGATGCAGTGACGCGATCGCGGTGAGCGATCGCCTCGCTGCCGAGCGGCAGGAAGAATTCGTCGGCCCCGGCGCGCAGGGCCGGCGCGCGCGGGTCGCCCTGGCGGGCGTACAGCGCCGCGAGGCCGAGCTGGGCCTCGGCGAAGTCGCGGCAGCCGCAGGGCTCGGCCTGCCACAGCGCGAGGGCCCGGTTCAGCGCGGCCTCGGCCCCGGCGTCGTCGCCGGCGCGCAGGGCGATCAGGCCGAGGGTCTTGTGGATGTAGGCCGTGTCCTCGGCCTCGCCGGCGCCCGCGGCCGTGAACCGCTGCAGCGCGGCGTGGAGCTGGGCGCGGCCGGACTCGGCGTCGCCGAGCGCCGTGAGGGCCTCGCCGAGGTGGGTCTCGGCGCGGGCGAGCTCGAGGGCGTCGCCGTGGAGGCGGAAGATCTCGACCTCGCGGGCCGCGGCGGCGCGGGCCGGCTCGGGCTGGCCCGCGAGCAGGTGGGCCTCGAACGCGGCGCTCGCCAGCAGCGCGTCGGGGGGCAGCGCGTCGGCGCCCGAGGTCGCGGCCAGGACCGCGGCCGTCGCCGCGGCGACGCGAAACTCCATCAGGTCCGCGATCGCCACGCCGGTGTGGGCCGTGCGCAGCGCGCCCGCGTGGCTCGCCGCGTCGGCGGCCAGCGCGGCCGCGCCGGCGGCGAAGTCGGCGCGGGCCGCCGCGAAGTTGTTCTTCCACTGCAGGAACTCGCCGCGGCGGACGCGGGCCTCGGCGTGGGCCGGGTGGTCCGACCAGGTCGCGGCCCGGAACGCGGCGACCGCCTCGTCCCACGCGCGCGTCGCCTCCTCCTCGGAGACGCTCTCCTGGACCGCGACGGCGCGGTTGAGCAGCAGCTTGGCGCGGGTGAGCGGGTGCAGGCCGGGCTCGTCGAGCGCGGCCTGGAAGTCGCGGGCGGCCGCGGCCTGGTCGCCCTGGCGCAGGTGGACGAGGCCCTGCATGAGCGAGGGGTGGACCTGCTGCGGGTCGGTGCCGGCGGGGGTGCGCCAGGGGGTCCAGCCGTGCTCGTCGAGGAACTGGGCGAGGCCGCGGTCGCCGTCGCGGCGCAGGCGGGCCTGGGCCGCGCGGGCGCGCCGCAGCGAGGCCTCGACGGTGGCGAGGTCGGCGTCGCGCGACAGCGCCGCGCTCTCGACGAGGAAGCCCCACGCGTCGGCCGCGAGGCGGTCGTGGTGGTGCGCCTCCGCGTGGTCGATCGCCGCGGCCAGCGACTGCCGGGCGCGGCTCGACGCCCCGCGGTAGTGCTCGAGGCGGGCGCGCTGGTACAGCACCTCCGCCAGCAGCGGCGGGTGGGCCAGCGCCTCCGCGGCGCGCTGCACCGGGGCCAGGGCCGCCAGCGCCGCCGTGTAGTCGCCCGCGACCTCGAGCGAAGCCACGCCGGCCAGCGCCTTGCGCTCGGCCTGGACCGCCGCGGCGTGCTCGGGCGGCGCGGGCGTCACCGACGTCAGCGCGACCGGGTCGTCGCACACGTCCGTGCGCGAGACCTGGGCGAGCAGGTAGTCGGCCTCGTCCGGGGTCGCGGCGGTCCGGGCCTGCTCGGCCGCGGCGCGCAGCTGGGCCATGCGCTGGTCGAGGCAGGCGTCGCGGGCCAGCCGCAGGTCGGCCGCGAGGCGCTCGCCGGCCTCGCAGTTGCCGCGCTTGCGCGCCGACCACGTCGCCTGCAGGGCGTCGAGCTGGGCGAGCTGGGCGCGCGCGGGCGTGCCGGACAGGCGGGCGTGGAGGGCCTCGGACTGGGCGCGCCAGGCCGCGTCGTCGGCGGCCGGGGCGGCGGCGCAGCGGTCCTCGCCGCGGGTGGCGGCGATCATCGCCCCGCCGGCGCCGAGCAGCAGCCCGGCGGACAGGCCCCAGTGCAGGCGGCGGGGCGCGGGCTCGGCGAGTGCGGCGAGCAGCGCGTCCATCGTCGGGAACCGCTCGTCGGGGTCGCGGGCGAGGCCGCGGCGGAGCACGGCGGCGACGCGCGCGGGCACCGGGGAGCCGCGTGGCGGCTCGGCGGGCGGCCCGTGGAGGACCGCGTGGCGCAGCGCGGGCAGGTCGGCGCCGGTGAACGGGCGGGCCTGATAGAGCGCCTCGTAGAGCGCGACGCAGAAGCTGAACTGGTCGGAGCGGGCGTCGGCGGGGCGCAGCAGGTGGCGCTCCGGGGCCATGTACGCGAGCGTCCCGATCGGCCCGCGCTCGCTGGCCTGGGTCGGCGTCGCGTTGCCGCTGCCCGGCGGCGTCGCCCCCGAGCCGCCGACCGAGCGCGTCACCGTCGACTCGCCGAGCTCGCCGGAGATCGCCGCCGCCGTGCCCGCGGCGACCCGCGCGAGCCCGAAGTCCGCGACCTTCACCACACCGTGCGCGCCGACCAGCACGTTGTCGGGCTTGAAGTCGTGGTGCACGACCCCGGCCGCGTGCGCCGCGGCCAGCCCCTGCCCCGCCTGCACGAACGCCGCGAGGACCTCGCGCCAGTCGCGGACCTGTCCCTTGAGCCAGGTCCGCATCGTCACGCCCTCGACGAACTCCATGGCGACGAAGACCCCGCGCTCGCAGCTGCCGACGTCGAACACCGCGACGACGTGCGGGTGCGTCAGCTTGGCCATCGCCTTGGCCTCGCGCGCCAGCGAGGCCGGCAGCGGGCGCCCGCGCGTCGAGTCGCGCAGCACCTTCACGGCGACCTTGCGGTCGAGGTCGGGGTCGAACGCCGCGTAGACGTTGCCCATCGCCCCGTGCCCGACGTGGTGGAGGATGACGTAGCGCCCGGCCCGGAACGGCTCGCCCGAGGTCTCGGGGCCCGGCGTCGCGACCGGGCCGTAGCCCCAGGTCAGCTGCCGCTCATCGACATACATCCGCCCGAAGTCCCCGGCGGACCCTGCCGCCACCGGACCCGAATCGGCGCGCTTCCGCGCCTGGACATCTGCCGAAACTTCCATTCCTAAAACTGACACTACCACAAAACCTTTCGCAACTTCATCGGACAGCGATCGGACCTGCCGAAACTTCCCCTCGTCTGCGAGCCATTTTGAGTGTGTCCTGGCCGGGTTATTCCCGCATCCGACCGGGATCCGACCCCCGGGAATAGAGGTCCGAGGCCCCCGATCGCGCCGGGCCAGGCCGACCGCGTCCGCGTGCCGACCGCGACTCACTTCTTCGGAGGCTGGCCGGTCACCTGGCAGTACAGCTCCCACTGGACGACCTGGGTCTCGGGCACGCTCCAGGCGTCCCAGGACTCGTGGCCGGGCCAGCGCAGCTGGTACCACGGCGCGCCGTCCGCCGCGGCCGCCTCCGCGACGGTGATCTCGGCCCACTGGCACTTCTTCGGGCTGCCGTCCGGGGTCGGGAAGTCGTACTTGAGCCACAGCTTCTCGCCGACCCGGTGCTTGAACACCGTCGGCTTGCGCGGGTCGGCCGGCGGCTCGTCGACCGCGGGGCACCCGGCGTCGATGTCCGCGAACGCCAGCTCGCGGGTCTTGCCCTGCGCGCCCTGGCGGACCGTCACTCGCTGGCGGGCGTGCGAGACGGCGGTGACCTCGGCGTCCTCGCACGCGGCGCCGGGCCGCGGCCGCGCGCGGATCGTCGCGCCGACCAGGATCGCCGGGTCGAGCGACGACTTCAGCTCGAGGCCGTAGCCCCCGTCCGTCCTGGCGCGCGTGAACGCCTCCGGGGTCACGAAGCGCTCGCGCTGGAGGTCGAGCACGAGCTGCTGCAGCGCCTTCTTGTTGGCCACGACCACCGGCGCGCGGCAGGCCGGGAGCACCAGCGCCGGGAAGTAGCTCTCCTTCTTTTTGTCGATGTCATCCTTCGCCGGGTTGGTCGTGTCGGGCCCGTGGTGCACGAGGTCGAACTGATAGTCCACGCCCGTGTTCGTCCGGCTCGCCGCGGCCTTCAGGTCGGTGATCAGGGTCGTGTTCATGCACGCGATGAGCTCGAGGTCGCGGTCGTCGGTGAAGCCGAAGCGCCGCTCGAGCGCGCCGTTCGGGCTGTCGTGCCGCGCCCCGCGCGAGACCCCCGCGCGCGACATGGTGAAGAAGATGTCGTAGTCGGCGGTGATCGGCCGCGGCCCGTTCGCGCCCTCGAGCGCCAGCACCGTCACCACCTTGCAGTCGCCGTCGATCACGAAGTCGCGGAGCGCCGCCTCGCTGGCGCTGGCGCGCTGCTTCGCCAGCTCCGTCCGCAGGCTCTCACGCACCTCCGGGCCCGGGTCCACCACATCGAGCGCCTCGCCGCGGGCGCACACGAGGCCCTTCTTGCCGCGCCGGTCGACCTCGACCTCGACCTGCGTGACGTTGTACTCGCCCGTGATCTCCTTGCCCAGGAGCGCCTTGTCGACGTACGCGTTGTACTTCTCCCCGCCCTTGCTGTGGCGCTGCTCGGTCGGGAGCAGGCCCTGCAGCAGCCGGTGCGTCGAGCTCTTGGGCTTGATGCTCATGTCCTTGGTCGGCGCGCCGGCGAGGATCCACGGGGCCGCGGCCGGGTTGACCGGGCGGATCGCGATCACCTCGTCCATCGCGCACGCGACCTTCGACAGCGCGCCGACCTGCACCAGCCCGACCCCCGACTTCGCCAGCTTCCCGTCCAGCTTGAGCCACGGCCTGGCCTGCTGGACCTCCGCCGCCGTCTTCGGGCACGTCGGGTCCGCCGCCTGGACCTCCGCGGCCACGCCCACGTACACCGCTGCCACCCACGCCACGACGCCGTAATTCATGCTCGCCTCCTGCAGCGGAGAGGCGGCCAGGTCCCGCAAGTCGCACGGTCCGCGCCGGATCTTCGCCGGGCGATCGCGCGCGACGACGCGTTCTTCTTTTTTAAGAGGAAGTCGAAAGAGTCGGTGCGACTGCGTCGAGCGCGCTGACTCGTGGGGGTGAGTGCAGCACCTCACCCATCGCATCCTCCCCGCGCTCCTCCTCGCCCTCCTCGCCCCCGCCTGCGACGACAGCCGCGCCGATTACGACAACGTCGAGGTCTCGCGCGAGACCGCGGTCGCCAGCGCGCCCGCGGTGCGCGCCCGCGGCGTCACCGGCTATGCCATCACCCGCGACGCGGGCCGGGTCCACGTCCAGTACCGCGGCGCCGACGAGCCCGGCGGTCTCACGGTCGACACGCTCGCGTCCGGCGTCGTCCACCTCGAGCTCGACTGGCGCGGTCGCAGCGTCGAGTTCGAGGTCGACACCGATCGACAGCCGGCGCCGCTGACGATCCGCGTCGGCGATCGCTCCGCCGTCGTCCACCCCGACCGCGCGGCCGAGCCGTCGGCGCAGGCGCTGTTCGCCGAGGTCCAGGGCGAGTGGGACATCGCGCGCGCCACCTTCGTCGAGCTCGACCTCGTCCCCGACCTCTTCGACAAGGTCGAGGCCCAGCTCGGCGACGGCCTGCTCTTCACCGAGGACCTGGCGATCAGCCCGCGGCCCGCGGCGGACGACGGCTGCCCCAACGTCTGCTATCAAAACGGCTGCGCGTGGTTCTGGGACCAATACTGCCACACCACGCCGCGGCCCGGCGGGCTGTGTCAGGTCGGCTACTGCGGCTGCGGCGACTGCTGAGAGATGTCAGCGACGCCCGAGCACGCGCGTGATGCTGAGGTCGAGCTGGCTGCGGATCAGGCGCAGGATGCCGTCGGAGTCGGCCTCGCCGACGCCGAGCTGGCCCATCATGCGGGCGCGCGTGCGTTCGGCGAGCTTCTCGCGCACGCGCCCGAGCTGGCGCGCCGCGGTGGCGCGGTGGATCTGGTGGAGCGCGGCGATGCGATCGATCGACAGCCCGTCGAGCAGGTGCTGGCGCAGCAGGTTGCGCTCGCGCTCGTCGAGCTCGTCCATCGCCGCGTGGAACGCCGCGCGGAACGCCTCGTGATACGTCGCCTTCAGGTGGCTCAGCTCCGGGTCGGCGCCGGCCGTCTCGTCGGCGATGTCGAGGTTGTCCGGCGGGGCGTACCGGGCCTCGCGCTGGGCGAGCCGCCGGGCCTCGCGGGCGATGACGACGTACAGCCAGCCGATCAGGTCGCCGCGGCCCGAGTAGCTGGCCAGCCGCGGCCCGCTGCGCTCGGTCGCGACCAGCAGGATCTCCGCGGCCTTCTGGCGCGCGTCGGCGACGACCTCCGCCGGCAGGCCCGCGCGGCGCAGCTTGTCGGCGACCGGCGCGAGGCAGGTCGTGTCGAGCGCCTGCAGGGCCCGCGCGTCGCCGCCGAGGCACGCGCACGCGAGGTACAGGTCGTCGCCGCGCAGCCGCGCGAGCGCGTCCTGCGGGTCGTCGTCGGCGTCGACGCGCCCGGCGACGAATTTTCCGAAAACCGCCGGCGCCACGGTCAGCTCGGGCCAGCGCCGGACTGCGGCCTCGTGCAGCGCCGTGACGCGGGCCGCCAGCGCCGCGGGATCGGCCGGCGCGGCCGCGAGGTGCGAGAAGAAGGAGCTGAGAAGTTCTCCGGGCATCGCGGCGCCGCGGACCACGGCGATGGATCTTCCTACCGCCGGAGCCGGTCCGCGGCAATCTTCGGCCCGGGCCGCGTGCGGACCCGCCCGACCTCGCCCCGCGCGGCGGCCCGCGACGCCGGGTTATCCTCCCCCGGAGCGGCGCGATGGACGACTGCGTCAGCGAAAACGACCTGATCGAGTACGTCCACGGCCTCTCGTCGGCGGCGGCGCGGCGGCGGGTCGAGGTCCACATCGACCGCTGCGTCGCGTGTCGTCGCCTCGTCTCCGAGCTCGCGGCGGAGCTGACCACCGGGAGCCGCGCGACGCCGACGCAGGAGGAGCAGCCGTCGATCGCCCTGCCGGTCCCGACGCGCGTCGGTCGCTACCTCGTGCTCGACCGGCTCGGCGTCGGCGGCATGGGCGTCGTCCACGCCGCGTACGACCCGAAGCTCGACCGCAAGGTCGCGCTCAAGCTGATCCGCGGCGCGCGCTCGACCGCCGGCGACGACCCCGAGCTGCTGCTGCGCGAGGCCCAGGCGCAGGGTCGGCTCGCGCACCCCAACGTCGTCGCCATCCACGACGTCGGCTTCGTCGACGGTCAGGTGTGGCTGGCGATGGAGTTCATCGCCGGGCCGACCGCGCGCGCGTGGCTGGAGGCCCGCCCGCGGCGGCTCCGCGAGGTCCTGGCGGTGCTGCGCGCCGCGGGCGAGGGGCTCGCGGCCGTGCACGCGGCCGGGCTCGTGCACCGCGACTTCAAGCCAGACAACGTGATGATCGGCGAGGACGGGCGCGCGCGGCTGATGGACTTCGGCCTCGCCGGCGGCCAGGCGCGGGCGGCCGCCCGCGACGTGTCGACGCTCGCGATCACGGCGTGGCAGACCCGGCTGACGCACACCGGCGTGCTGCTCGGGACGCCGGCGTACATGGCCCCGGAGCAGTGGCGCGGCGAGCCGGCCGACGCGCGCACCGATCAGTTCGCGTACTGCGTCGCGCTGTGGGAGGCGCTGTGCGGCGAGCGGCCGTTCGCCGGGGACGACGCCGGGGCGCTCGCCGACAACGTCCTGGCCGGGCGACGTCGCCGCGCGCGCGCCGATGTCCCGGGCTGGCTGCGTCGCGCGCTCGAGCGCGGGCTCGCGGTCGATCCTTCGCGGCGCTGGCCGTCGATGCGCGCACTGCTCGACGCGCTCGACGCGGGCGTCATCCGCCGCCGCGTCTCGCTCGGCGCGGGGCTGCTGTGCGGGTCGCTGGCGCTGACGTGGGGCGCGGTCGCCGGGCTCGCGCGCTGGGACGCGGCCGAGCGCACGCGGACCTGCGCCGCGCTCGCCGGCGAGGTCGCGGCGCTGTGGGACGACGGGGCCGAGGCGGCCGTGCGCGAGGCGTTCGCGGCGACGAAGGTCGTGCACGCGGCGACGACCGCCGACCGCGTGGTCGCGGCGCTCGACGAGTTCGTCGCGGCGTGGTCGACCGCCCGCGGCGAGGCCTGCGTGCGCCGCGAGCTCGACCCGACCTGGACGCGCGCGACCGCCGACGAGGCCGAGGCGTGCCTGCTCGCGGCCCGCTGGTCGCTGCAGGACCTGCTCACGGAGTTAGGGGCCGCCGACGCGGACACGGTCCAGCGCGCGACCGCGGCGGCGCTCGGCCTGACGGCGCCGCCGCGCTGCCTCGACCCGCGCTGGCTCGCCGCGCGCCCGCAGGCCCCGGACGGGCCGCAGCGCGAGCGCAGCGAGCAGGCGCGCCGCGGCCTGGTCCGCGCCGCCTCGCTGTACGCCGCCGGTCGCTACGGCGAGTCGCTGGCGCTCGCGCGCGATCTGGTCGCCGCGGCCGACCAGCTCGGCTGGCCCCCGCTGGCCGCCCGCGCCCGCCTCGCCGTCGGCGCCGCCGCGAAGGTGCTCGGCGACGCCGCCGCGGCCGAGCGCGCGCTCGAGGACGGCTTCTTCCTCGCCCTGCGCGGCGGCGACCCGACGACCGCGACGCTGGCCGCGAGCAAGCTGGCCTCGACCGTCGCCTTCGACCTGCGCCGCCCCGCCGAGGGCATCCGCTGGGGCCGCTGGGGCGAGGCGCTGCTGGCCCGCGACGCCGACGCGTGGAGCACCGCGGTGCTGCTCGACAACCTCGGCGCGGCGCACCTCGCCGCCGAGGACTTCGCGGCCGCGCAGGCCCTCTTCGAGCGCGCGGTGGCGGCGACCGAGGCGAGCCTCGGCCCGTATCACCCCGACGTCGCCAACGCCCGCACCAACCTCGGCCGCGCCCTGACGGCCCGCGGCGCCGGCGAGCAGGCGCTGCGCGAGCACCAGCGCGCCGTCGCGATCGCCAGCGTCGCGCTCGGCCCGGACCACCCCGACCTCGCGCTGTTCCTCGACGGCCTCGCCGGCGCGCTCGGCAACATGGGCGAGCACGCGGCCGCGCTCGCCGTGTACCACCACGCGCTGGCGATCGCCGACGCCGGGCTCACCCGCGACGACGGCCTGATCGCCGCCCTCACCTCCAACACCGGCTGGACCCTGCGCGCCCTCGGACGCGTCGCCGAGGCCCGCGCGCTGCACGAGCGCGCCCTCGCGGCGATCGCCCGCCAGTCCGGGCCCGGGCACCCCGACGTCGCCCGCGAGTGGAACAACATCGGCGACTGTCACTTCACCGAGGGTTCGATCGAGGCCGCCGCCGACGCCTATGCGCGGGCGCTGGCGATCTTCGCGGCCGCGTCCGGCCCGGATCACAGCGACGTCGCGCTGACGCAGATCCGCCTCGGCCACGTCGCCCGCGCCCGCGGCGACCTCGACGCGTCGCTCACGACCTTGACCGCCGCCGCCGCGACCCTCGAGGCCAGGCTCGGCGCGCATCACCCCGACCTGGCGATCGCGCACCAGGCGATCGGCGAGACCCAGCTCGCGCGCGGGCAGCTCGACGAGGCCGGCGCCGCGTATGGCCGCGCCCTGACGATCTGGGAGGCGGCCGCCGGCGCCGACTCGCCGAACACCGCGTACGCGCGGGTCGGCCTCGGACAGGTCGCGCTCGCCCGCGACAGCCCGGCCGGCGCCGCCGCGCCGCTGCGCCGCGTGCTCGAGCTGTGCGCCGACGGCGATTGCCCGGCCGACGTCGTCGCGGCGGCAGAATTCGGGCTCGCCCGCGCCATCCTCACCGCCGAGCCGGCCCGCGCCCGCGAGCTCGCCGCGGCCGCCGAGGCGCGCCTGATCGCGGCGCACCTGACCCGCACCCCCGAGCTCGCGGCGCTCCGCCGCTGGCGCCGCGACCACCCGTGAGCGCCGCCCCGGATCGGCCCTCTGCGGCCAGCAGGGACCCCTTGACGCGAAATCCAGCGTCACGCCCCGCGGGCGCGCTCCGCGAGCCAGTCCGCCGCGTCGACCTCGAACCACGCGAACGCCTCGCTCGCCGCGTAGTGCGGGTGCGCCAGCTTGCGCTCGCCCTTGCGCCGCAGCCCGGACTTGAGCAGCACGTGCTGCGACGGCGTGTTCGGCAGATCTGTAATTGCCACGATCTGCGGCAGCCCCAGCGTCACGAACCCGTACCGAAGCACCTCGACGCACATCTCGGTCGCGTACCCGCGCCCCCAAAACCTCTTGAAGAGAATGTAGCCGGTCTGAATGTCGGGCTCACCGTGGATGTGATTTAATAAATGCATCCCGACGGTCTCGCCGGTGGCGCGCTCGATCGTCACCCAGCACCCGAGCCCCGGATACTTATCATAGTAGTCGAGGATCCGCTCGCGCAGCATCTTCTCGCTGGCCGCCCGGTCCTTGACCCCGCCGGTGTAGCGCGTCACCTCCGGGTCGGAGTTGAGGTCGACGAGCATCTCGAGGTCGTCCAGCGTGAACCGGCGCACCGTCAGGCGCTCCGTGGTCAGCGAGTCGGAAGGGCCCTTCACCGCGCCAGGATACCCCGCGCCCGCCCGCCGCTCAATCGTTGCTCGCGACCTCGCCCTCGCCTATCGTCGCGACCTGCCCCGGCCCCCATGTCGATGCACCCCACGGCCCGGAAGCAGCTCGCCACCGCCGTCCGCTCGCTGCGCGCCGCCCTCCTGCGCGACGCGCCCGAGCCCGCCGCGTACACGCTGCTGCAGCGAGCGGTCGTGCGGCGCATGCTCGCCGCCGCCGGGTCCTCCACGCCCGACGCAGCTCTGGCCGAAGATCTACCCGGCCTCTTCGGCCCCGCGCCGGACCTCCCCGCCGCCCTCGAGCGCCGCGTCGCCGACACGCTCGCCGACCCGGTCCTGGCCGCGTGCTGGACCGACGACCTGACGCCGGGCTGGGCGCATCAGTACTGGAACGACCCCGAGCGCGAGGCGCTCGACGCCCGCCTCCACGCCCGCGGCAAGCTCGCCGCGCACGAGATCGCGCGCAAGACCCAGCTCTTCAGCGAGCCCTATTTAATAAAATGGCTGCTGCACAACAGCCTCGGCCCGCTGTGGCTGGCGATCTGCGCCCGCAACGGCTGGACCCCCGAGGTCGTCGCCGACGGCACATGGACGGTTCTGGAAAGCCGCCGCGCCGCCTGGCGAGCCGCCCGCGCGGCCGGCGAGGTCGCGGCCACCGACGCGATGCCGCTGCACGGCGAGCACGAGCGCGACTGGGCCCACTACCTCGAGCAGCCGCTGCCCGCCGACGCCCCCGCGCACGCCCCCGCGAGCGTCCGCGACCTCAAGATCCTCGACCCCGCCGTCGGCGCGGGCCACTTTCTGATCCTCGCATTCAGCCCCTTACAGCGCCTGTACCGCGAGGAAGCGCGGCACCGCGGCCGCACCGACGACCCCGCGTGGAGCGAGCCGGCGATCGCCCGCCACATCATCGAGCACAACCTCCACGGCCTCGACATCGACCCGCGCGCCGTCCAGATCGCCGCCGTCGCCCTGTGGCTGCGAGCCCGCCGCGCCGCCCCCGACGCCCGCCCGCGCCGTCACAACCTGGCCACCCCGGCCGACCTCGGCCCCACCACCGACCCCGCGGACCTGCGCCACGCCCTCGAGCGCGCCGGCGTCCCGCCGCCCCGCGTCGCCCCGCTGCTGCGCACCCTCGCCGCCGCCGAACACCTCGGCAGCCTGCTCCGCCTCGAACCAGCGATCGCCGCCGCTCTTGAAGATCCCACCGACGCGTCTATCTCGAGAGTCCTCGACGCCCTCGCGCGCGCCCTCGACGCTCGCCCGCCGCGCGCCGACCTCGGCCTCGCCCTCCCCGACGCCCGCTGCGCCGGCGCCCGTTATCTCCACACTTTACGCGAATCCACATACGACCTCGTGATCGGCAACCCGCCCTATCAGGCCACCGCCCGCCTGCGCGACGCCGCCTATTTTAAAAGCACATACCCGCGCGGGCGCGCCGACCTCTACGCGGCCTTCCTCGAGCGCGGCTTGCAGCTCGCGCGCCCCGGAGGGACCTCGGCCCTGCTGACCATGCGCGGCTGGATGTTCGCGCAGCAGTACGCCGACCTGCGCGCGTGGTTGCTGCGCACCCACGACCTGCGCGCGCTCGGGGACTTCGCCGTCGGCGCCTTCGAGGACGTGCCCAACGACGTGCTCAGCGTCGTCGCCAGCGTCTTTCGCCGCGCGCCCCCTGACCCATCCCCGGCCGCCGCGCTGTTGCCGAGCCCGCCGGAGGACCGGTCCTACGACCGCGAGCGCACCCGTCGCAAGCGCGCCGCCGCCATCGCCCACCTCGGCCGCCACAGCTTCTCCACGGCCGCCTTATCGATCGTCCCCGGCTGGCCGATCGTGCACTGGTGGCCCGACGATCTGCTGCGGGCCTACGACAACACCGCGCTGCTCGGCGCCACCGCCCCCGCGCGCAAGGGCCTGTGCACCAACGACGACGAGAGGTTCCTGCGCAAGGTCCACGAGGTGAGCCCGGCCGCGGTGCACGCCGCGCGGACCCACGAGCCCCCCTCGCCCGCGACCGCGTGGGTCCCGGCGATCCGCGGCGGCAAGGGCCGGCGATGGTTCGAGCCCCTGACCGACGTCGTCCGCTGGCACCACGGCGGCCTCGAGCTGCAGCTGTGGATCGAAGCCTACCGCGCGCGCAGCCCCGGCCAGTACATCCGCAACCCCGACCATTATTTTCGGCCCGGCATCGCCTTCTCGGCGATCGGCGCCGACTTCGGCGCCCGCGCGCACCGCTACCGCAGCGTCTTCGGCAACATGGGCCCCTCGCTGTTCCCCGCCGACATCCCGGCCACCCTGTGCTCGCTCAACAGCGCGCGCTCGCGCGCTATCCTCCAGTCGCTCAACCCCGGCGTCCACTTCGAGGTCGGCGACGTCAACCGCCTCCCGCAGGTCCCCGTCCCCGACGCCGACCATATCTATAAAGTCCTCGAGCGCGCATTCACCGAGCACGAGGCCCACCGCCCGGCCTCGCCCGAGTTCCGCCGCCCCGGCCCCTCGCCATGGCGCCACGCGCAGGCGTGGGCGCAGTCCGCCGTCGACCGCCCCCACCATTCTCCCCTCCCGCCATACACCCCCCATCACGACCCCGAGCCGGCGGACGACCACCTCACATTCGCCCTCGCCGTCGCCCTCGGCCGCCTCGCCCCCGACGGCGCCGGCCTCCTCGATCCGACCCGCGACGACCTCGGCCACGCCCTCCCCGCCGGCCTCCTGTTCCTCGACACCACCCTCGCCCCCGACGACCTGCGCGACGGCCTCGGCCACCCCGCGGCCCGCCCGCTCCTCGACGCCTGGACCCGCCACTGCGCGCCACCGACCACCTCATCCTTGCGCGACCACCTCGCCCGCGACCTCTTCGCCGCCCACCGCCGCGCCCACGACAACCGCCCGATCTTCTGGCCCCTCGCCTCGCGCCGCCGCACCTTCACCGTCTGGCTCTCGGTTCACCGCCTCGACCCCGCCACCCTGCACATCCTCGTCGCCGACCACCTGCGCCCCGCCCTCGCCCGCCACGACCGCGCCCGCGCCGAACTGGCCACATTCATCGCCGCCATCGAACAATGCGCGACCGCCGGCCCGCCCCCGCCGGACCCGACCTGCCCGCCGCGCGAGCGCGACGCCCCGTACGCCCCCGACCTCGACGACGGCGTCGCCCTCAACGCCGCCGCCCTGTGGCCCCTGTTCCCGCAATGGAAGGACCCCGAGCGCTGGTGGCGAGAGCTGGCCGCCGCCGCCCCGGGCAAGGACCGCGACTGGTCGCGGCTCGCCATGCGCCACTGGCCGACCCGCGTCGATCACAAGTGCCGCCACGACCCCTCCCTCGCGCTCGCCCACCGCCGCCTCTTCCGATACCACCCGGCCCGCGCGTGGGCCTGGGAGCTGCGCCAGCAGGACGAGCACGGCCCGACCTTCCGCATGGACGGGCCCGAGCCCGACGCCACGCTCCACCGCGCCGCCTTCCTGCGCGACCACCCGACCGAGGCCCTGCACATCCTCGAACACGAGGCCCTCCGCCGCCTGCGCCGCCGCGGCCCGCTGCCAGCATTCACCCTCCCGGGTCCCACCCTTCTCATCTCCCACCGCGACGAGTGCCGCGCCCTCGAGGCCCGCATCACCGCGCGCCAGGGCGCTCCGTTCCGCCTGCGCACCCCCGCCTCGGACCCCGGCGAATAGCGCGTTCGAATACCCCGCCGCCACAGCCCCACGCCGCCCGCGCCGCCCCCACGCACACCCCGCCGAGAAAATCAAACAACGCCCATCCCGCCGCCACCCCTGTCCCCCGGCCCGACCCCCCGCCGAAACTTTGATCCCGCGCCCGCCCCAATGATAAGCACCCGATCATGGCCTTTGAACCGAGCCTGCGCGAGCTGAGCCGTTCCGCGTTGACCCTCGTGCTCGCCGGCGGGCGCGGCAGCCGGCTCGGCGCGCTCACCGACCGTCGAGCCAAGCCCGCCGTCCACTTCGGCGGCAAGCTGCGCATCATCGACTTCGCCCTGTCGAACACCATCAACTCGGGTTTTCGCCAGGTCGCCGTGCTCACCCAGTACAAGTCGCACAGCCTGCTGCGCCACCTGCAGCGCGGCTGGAGCTTCCTGCGCGGCGAGATGGGCGAGTTCGTCGACCTGCTCCCGGCCCAGCAGCGCATCAACGAGGAGAACTGGTACCGCGGCACCGCCGACGCCGTCTATCAGAACCTCGACATCTTCCTCAGCCTGCGGCCGTCGCACGTCATCATCCTCGCCGGCGACCACATCTACAAGATGGACTACGGCAAGATGCTGTGGGGTCACGTGCTGCGCGGCGCCGACGCGACGGTCGCGTGCATCGAGGTCCCGCGCAAGGAGGCGACCGGCTTCGGCGTCATGCACATCGACGACCACGAGCGCGTCATCAACTTCGTCGAGAAGCCGAAGGACCCGCCCGCGATGCCCGGCAACCCCGAGGTCGCGCTGGCGAGCATGGGCGTGTACGTCTTCAACGGCAACTTCCTGTTCGACCAGCTGCGCCGCGACGCCGAGGACACCGCCTCGAGCCACGACTTCGGCAAGGACATCATCCCGTACCTCGTGTCGAAGCGCGCCTCCATCTTCGCGCACCGCTTCACCGACAGCTGCGTCAAGACCGAGGCCAGCGCCCCGGCCTACTGGCGCGACGTCGGCACGATCGACGCCTACTGGGAGGCCAACATGGACCTCACCAGCGTGATCCCGCCGCTGGACCTCTACGACCCGAGCTGGCGGATCTGGACGTATCAGGAGCAGCTCCCGCCGGCCAAGTTCGTGCACGACGAGGACAAGCGCCGCGGCCAGGCGATCAACTCGATGGTCTCCGGCGGGTGCATCATCTCGGGCGCCGACATCCGCCGCTCGCTGCTGTTCTCCAACGTCCGCGCCAACTCCTACAGCCGCCTGTCCGAGGCCGTCATCCTCCCGGACGTCATCATCAACCGCCGCGCCAACCTCTCGCGCGTCGTCATCGACCGCGGCGTCGTCATCCCCGAGGGCCTGGTCGTCGGCCAGGACCCCGAGGCCGACGCCCGCCGGTTCTTCCGCACCGCCAACGGCGTCACACTGATCACGCAGGACATGCTAAACCGGCTTTAGACCCCGCCCGCACACCTGTCTCGAGAGCCAGCCTCATGCGCGTCCTGTTCGTCGCCTCCGAAGTCTTCCCCCTCGTCAAGACCGGCGGCCTCGCCGACGTCGTCGCCGGCCTCCCGCCCGCGCTGTCGCAGCTCGGCGTCGACGTCCGCGTCCTCGTCCCCGGCTACCCCAAGGTCCTCGACGGCCTCGACGTCACCGGCAAGGTCGTCCGCCTCGGCAACATCCTCGGCGGCGGCGCGGCCCGCCTGCTCTACGGCCGCGTCGGCGAGCTGCAGCTCCTCGTCCTCGACGCCCCCCAGCTCTACGAGCGCCCCGGCAACCCCTACGCCGGCCCCGACGGCCGCGACTGGCACGACAACCACCGCCGCTTCGGTGCGCTGTGCGACGTCGCGGCCTGGCTCGCCGGCCCCGAGGGCGGCGCCGCGCGCTGGCGCCCCGACCTCATCCACGGCCACGACTGGCAGTCGGGCCTCGTCCCCGCCTACGTGTCGCTGATGCCCGGCCCGCGCCCCGCGACGATCACGACGGTCCACAACCTCGCCTACCAGGGCGTGTTTTCAAGAGAGGTCCTGCCCGACCTGCGCCTGCCGTGGCGCATGCTCGACGTCCGCGGCCTCGAGTTCCACGGCCACGTCGGCTTCCTCAAGTCCGGCCTCTATTACAGCGACAAGATCACGACCGTCAGCCCGACCTACGCCCGCCAGATCCAGACCGACACCTACGGCCACGGCCTGCAGGGCCTGCTGCGCACCCGCGACGCCGACCTCCACGGCATCCTCAACGGCATCGACCCCGTCGTCTGGGACCCCGCGACCGACCCGCACCTCGCCGCCCGCTACGACGCCGACGACCCGTTCGCGGGCAAGCGCGCCAACAAGGCCGCGCTGCAGCACAAGTTCGGCCTCCAGCGCGACCCCGACGCGCCGCTGTTCGTGGTCATCAGCCGCCTCGTCGGCATGAAGGGCCTCGACCTCCTGATCTCCGCCGGCACGACGCTGCTGCGCCGCGGCGCCCAGCTCGCGGTCCTCGGCTCGGGCGAGCAGCGCATCGAGCAGGGCTTCGACGCCGCCGCCGCGCACTGGCCCGGCCGCGTCGCGGTCCGCCACGGCTACGACGAACCGCTCGCCCACCTGATGCAGGGCGGCGCCGACGCGATCGTCATCCCCTCGCGCACCGAGCCCTGCGGCCTGACCCAGATGTACGGCCTGCGCTACGGCACGATCCCCGTGGTCCGCCGCACCGGCGGCCTCGCCGACTCGGTCATCGACGCCTCGGCCCACAACCTCGGCATCGAGCGCGCGACCGGCGTTGTTTTCAACGACATGGACTCGGACGCGCTCGCGTGGGCCCTCGACCGCACCATCGACCTCTATCATCACAAGCCGCTGTGGCACGCGATGGTCCGCCGGGCGATGCAGGAGGACTTCAGCTGGCGCCGCTCGGCCGGGCGCTACGTGGCGCTTTATAATAGCATCGCGCGCGCCGAGTAGCGCGCGGCGTCGTGAGCCCCCGCAGATCGAGACAAATCGCTGCGGCCACGACCGCGGGACCGTCCGCGACGACGGCCCGGAGCGCACTCTCAGCCATGGCGCTCCCATCATGTTGATCCTGTCCGAGTTCTCCATCCGACGGCCACGGAGGAGCCGCTTCAAACCTGGAAGACCCCGCCAGTTGAACGCCGAGTACGCGACGGCTTGACACTCTTTGGAGCAATGTGCGACGGTCTCCCGACAGCATGAACGGAGGAGAGCACGTGTTGAACGACGACGAGAAATTTCAAAAACTTCTCATGTCTACGTTTACGACTTCGGAGCTTCATCAATTTATTGTCCATAATTTTGGACAAGAGATGGCGGATCGCCTGCCGGCAACCACCGTTTCGCTGAGCGATTACACTTTCAACGCGGTGAAATCACTTAAACACGATCGTGTTAACCCTGATAAGTTTATACTTGCCTTAAAAGGAAGGAGGCCAAATCTAACAATCGACATTAGAGTCGTTACTGCTGCACTTTGCCTACCTGACGAAGACTCTGCCAGTTCCGGTCTTGCCAGCCTCAAATCCTCTGAAAGCGAGAATAGGGGAGAAGCGAATGCGAAAGTCGGCACGCGAAAGCGCCCTCTCATGAGCATTGGCGGCGCAGTCGCGTTGTCAGCGGTAGCATTAATGACCGTCCCAAGCGTTTCGTCAAGGGGAACAAATGACCCCAGCGGAAAAGCCTTAATCGACGAACGCCGTGAATGCAATCGAGGGACAATCGAGCGCGACGGAGAATGCAAGGCCTGCCCACCCAATCACATTGCCGTGAGCGACTCTTGCCAAAATTGTGGCAGACTGCATTTCTCTATTGAAAATAGATGCGAGCGCTGTCCAGACGGAATGGTGTCTTCCGTTGGGGGATGCGAGCCCTGTCCGCAGGACAGTTACCTTCAAGGAGAGATCTGTAGGACCTGTCCTGAACGCACGATTCTTACTGTGAGAGGTGATTGCCGACCATGCCGGTCGGATGAAATAAGTGAGGATGGCGATTGCAGGCGTTGCTCTGAGCGGGAGTTTGTGCAGGGAAACAGATGCTTGCAATGTGACGAGCGTGAGATCTTGGAATCCGGGGAATGCATTCAGTGCGACGATCGTAGTATGCAACTGGGCAATCGCTGCATTCCCTGCCAGGAGAATGAAGCTCGAATAGAAAATAACTGCGTTGAGTGTCCTGCGGAGGAATTTTTGCACGGTAATGCGTGTGCCACATGCCCTTCTGGGATGGCGGTGGTAAAAAAAGGAACCTCTAAAGCTTTTTGCATGGACAAGACTGAAGTGACCGTAGAATCTTTTCAAGAATGGTCTTCGAGTGGCATCTTTTCAAGCATGTGCCCTGCCATGGGGGCGACAACCTCAAGGGAATGCAACATCAACGCTCCTAGCCGTCACCACCATCCTATTAACTGCGTTTCGTGGGGTTGCGCGTTTGAATTCTGTGCCGCTCATGGCAAACGATTGCCCACCAGAAAACAGTGGTATGATGCGCTCTATTCGAGGCAGCTCAGTCAACGACAAACATGTAATACTGGGTGGTTTCACAATTGTGGCTCATTAGGAACCGCCGAGGTCGGAAGACGGCCGGGGGAGAGCACCCGCCATCATCGAGACCTCATGGGGAATCTCTGGGAGTGGAGCTCCGATTCCTATGGAGGAAGCGGAAAATACTATGTTCTCGGATGTTCCTGGACTAATCCTCCCGAACGTTGCACTTCGGACAGTAGCTTTCCCCAGGAGCAGGATCTACCTCGAATTGATATAGGTTTTCGATGTGTCACCGATATTCATTTGCCATCTTGATTTCTAACATCCGTGGATTAAAAGTGGTCCTCTTGCTGACTCTCGCAAGAGAGACAGTATCGCGTCATCCGTCATCCTGTCCATCATTGTCGCTGACTGAACCTGGTTTGCGGTCACCAACTCTGACCATTGTCGTCGGCGGGCCGAGGAGCGTCTGCGCGCGGACCCTGGCCCCCGTTGCGTACCCCGCCACCTGGCCCAGTCCCCCGACATGTACGCCCCGCTGTTGGCGGCCGGAGGGCGATCGCGTAGCTGAAAGGTTTGAATCGCGGTCCCCCCGGGATTACCGCGCTTGAGGCAATGTGGTTTAGCGAGTACCAACAAACTCACCGATCAATGCCGCGATCGTCTTCCCACTGGCGAGCTCTCCGTTGATCTGCTCGGGGTCCTGTGCCAGCAACGGCGCGAGCATGCGTGCGACATCTCCATATGGAGACTCTCTCAGTGCCTGTCGGACATATTGCCCAAGCGCGATGGAGAATTGTGGGAAGCGCGATGATGTGCCGTGCGCGCCCAGGTGAAGCCTCCGCGGCCGAGGCAGTAAGCCACGGGCGACCCAGGTGTGGACAGTTTGCCGGGAAACACCAAGCGCTGCGGCCAGTTCACTCGTCTTCACCTCGGGCACGACCGCGCCAGTCTACCACCTCGGGCGCGTGAACACGCCTGCACTGCGTTTACTCTGCGGTTTACACTCTGTTACACATCGTGCTTGACAGTCCGAAGTTACTCGACTAAGTTCGCTCCTATCCTGACGACAACAGGACGTCACCGGAAGTTTCGGCTCGAGCCCGGCAAACAACTGCATGCAGTTCACGATTGGATCGACTTATGGGTATCCATCGGCCGGCCTCGCCAACGTACACGCAGCAGAGGTTGATATGGTCACGCGTCGCGGCAAACATCCTCATACTGCCCTGGTCACTCCGACCGATTTCGAGTACCTAGGCGAGCATGCCACCCTCGAGGATTTCGTCCATGGCACCCTCGAGCCGCTGCTCCCAACCGGACTACGCTGGCTGCTCGACTGCCTCGACCTGGCCGCCGTCCTGCGAGTAATGACGGCCGATGGCCGCGACCGTCTTCGCGTCGAGAACGGCCGCGTCTACCTCGACCGCCGCGCCGACTGATAGCTCCGGGTGGCCTGTGGGGCGAGGAGGGCGCGCGATCCATCCTTCGTCGGGCGTGCTGCGAGCGTTGCCAAGAGCTCGTCAAAGGTCAGGCCGTCGGCGTCGGCGGCACGGCGGCACCGCAGACGCGAGGTCACGGGCTGGCGTCCCGGGGTCGACCGCGCGCCGCTCGTCGACCGCGCGCATTACATCCCGGACGGCAAGCACAAGAGCTACCCCGCACCAAACGGCGAATGGACGCTGTGCACGCGCCCGGAAGGCACGCGCTGGATCTTCGGAGGCCGCGAGCTGGGGACGACCCCGGCAAGTGGAGATGGAGGAGGTGGTGGCCGAGGTGTCGCCGGTGCCGGTCACGGCGTCGGTGATGCTGCCCTGGGTGGTGCCGGTGGTGGTGCCGGCCCCGACTCGGCACATTGCTGCCCGGGCGCCGCCGGCGTAGGCTGCGAGGCGGACCCATGCCCCGACCGATCGTCCTCGAAGTGGAACACGCGCTCTTCGAGCTCACCGAGGCCGCGGGCGCGCTCGTCCTCGCCGTGGAGACCCAGGGTCAGGCGCTGGCGGTCGTCCGTTATCGGCTCGACGCGGCCGAGGCCGCGCGTTACCGCAGCGAGGGTCGCGGATTCATCCTCAACCTCGCCGAGGACATCGCCTGGTCGCCCAACAATTATCGCGACCGCCTGGAGTGACGCGATACGGGCGTGGAGCGCCCGGTCCACGAGGGCGTCGAGAGGGTCGCCAGCGTCAGGCGTGGAAGGCCCAGTCACGTGATCAGCACACCGCACGGGCTCGCCAGGCCCTCGACCCGACGATCCCAGCGGACGCCAGCGTCCGTCGACACGTACACGCTGCCCGCCCGTGACGCCACCGCGATCGCGGCGCCATTCACAGCAATGCAGCCGGTGTCGACGCCCCCGTCGAGCCAGCGCGGCAGACCGGCGCACGGGCTCAGGGGTCCGTCCGCGTCGATCGGCCGGCGATAGACAGCGCCCTGCGGCGAGAACGGATCTTCGGAGGCCGCGAGCAGCACGTCGTCGCCGACGAAGGCGACCGCGCTCGCGTGCGGTGCGTGCAAGCCCGCGCTCTCGACGACCCAGGTCGCTCCGCCGTCGCGGCTGATGCACAGGCCCACCGCCGCCGCCGCAGCCACGAGCGCGGGGCGCCGCGGGTGGCCGCGGACCTCGTGCACGTCGCTCTCGACCGCGATCGTCGGGTGCCACGTGGCGCCGCCGTCGGTCGACCGCGGGATGCCGCCCACGTGCACGTTGGCCAGCAGCGTCGCGCCGTCGGCGGTGGCGGTGATCGACCGCACCCCGAGCGGCGGGCCGACCACCCTGCCGTCGACCACCGCCTGGCCCGCGTACCACTGCTCGCGCCCCGCGACGATGTCGAAGCCGCGGAGCGGCTCGAGCGCGCCGTTCGCCGCGAGCCGCAACACGCGGGCGTCGTCGGTGCCGACGTGGATCGCGTCACCGACCGCGACGCAGCACGACAGCGCCACATCGCCCTCTGCGAGCGTGCGCCACACCCCATCGCCGGTGCGGCGGCGCAGCGTGTGCTGGTCGACGATCGCCAGCGCGCCGCCGCGTCCGTCCGCGGCGAGCCAGCGCACGCACTGCCCCGCGAGCTCACGCGCATGCGCGTCGCCGCGGATCACGAACACACCATCGGCCCACGTGGCCACGAGGATCGTCGTCATGTCGGCCACGCTGCGCAGTTACGGCGCGCCCGTCAAGTCGAACGTGCTCCGCGAGCACGCACTCGGCGCCAGTGCTAATCAGCCGACGGGACCGAATGAGGCGCGTCGAGCTCGGCGAGCCGCGCCTCGATCTCGCTGGCCGCCCGGCGGAAGCGGGCCCGCATCGCCTCGGGCGTGAGCGACGGATCGGTGCTCGCGGGGTCGTCGATCGGCCAGTGGAGTCGACGCGCCGCGCCGAGGAGCAGCGGACAGACCTCCTCGGCGCACAACGTCACCACGACGTCGACCGTGGCCGGGTCGATCGTGGCGACGGACTTCGAGCTGTGCGTCGAGAGGTCGAGGCCCCGCTCCGCAATGACCGCGATCGCGTGGGGGTTGACCCGCGACGGCTGCGAGCCGGCGCTCTGAACCTGCGCCTGGGCGCCGTAGCGGGCCCGCGCGAGGGCCTCCGCCATCTGGCTGCGGGCGGAGTTGGCGACGCACAGGAACAGGATGCTGCGGTGGGCGGGGGTCGGCATGGCGTCACGCGGGGGCGAAGCGAGCGGCGGTGCGATTGGCGACGGCGACGAGCGAGAGCATGACCGGGACCTCGACGAGCACGCCGACCACGGTCGCGAGCGCCGCGCCGGACTGGAGCCCGAACAGCCCGATCGCCACCGCGACCGCGAGCTCGAAGAAGTTGGACGTGCCGATCAGGGCGGCCGGCGCGGCGACGCAGTGCGGCAGCTTCCACAGCCACGCCCATACATAGCCGAGCGCGAAGATCCCGTAGCTCTGGATCACGAGCGGCACCGCGATCAGGCCGATCGTCAGCGGGTGCTCGACGATCGTCGTCGCCTGAAACCCGAACAGGAGCACGACGGTCGCCAGCAGGCCGACGATCGACGCCGGCTTGAGCAGGCCCACGAACCGCCCGAGCGCGCCCGGGTCCCGCGTCCTCGCCACCAGCGCGCGGCGGGTCAGCGCGCCGGCGCCGAGCGGGATCACGACGTAGAGCCCGACGGACAAAAGCAGGGTCGTCCACGGCACCGTGATGTCGGAGACCCCGAGCAGGAGCGCCGCGAGCGGCGCGAACGCGACGACCATGATCAGGTCGTTCACCGCGACCTGGACCAGCGTGTAGTTCGCGTCGCCGCGGACGAGCTGACTCCACACGAACACCATCGCCGTGCACGGCGCGACCCCCAGGAGCACGGCCCCGGCGATGTACTGCCGCGCGTCCGCCTCGGGG
>Ga0075163_10000761_pt1 | contig 42817 bp, 37 predicted proteins | sample JI1023141ADNA_FD_71478 | JGI IMG/M metagenome (GOLD analysis project Ga0075163, IMG submission 71478) | Wastewater effluent complex algal communities from Wisconsin, to seasonally profile nutrient transformation and Carbon sequestration -... | ecosystem: Engineered > WWTP > Effluent > Algae...
AAAGAACTTGTTGACTGAGTCCTCCGCCTCACCAGCCCGAGCTGGGGCAAAAGCAAATGCCGATAGACTGACAAGAGTAATCAAGCTTAAAGGGATGAAACGCATATTGGATTTGTCCTTTACTTAAATTGAAAGAGTTGCTCACAACGACAAAAGACTAACGGTCAAGTCGGAAGATTTAGCCAGACCAATTTAAACCATTAATGCAATCAGACGATCTAGCCAGAGACAAAAACTACCAATAAAAATGGGCAATTGCCAGAGCCCGCGGTTATCAAGCGCAAAGTGCTACGTGATAACCACATTGACTGCGTGGGGGCAAAAGCAGATATTGGGAATATAAATTGCTGGTGATCTACCAAGAGGAAGCCGAAGTGGCTGATGTGTCTCGCGAACCACAAAAGAAGGCTTTACCAGAGCCAGACTTTGACCAGGCCTTTGGTATCAAGCCAGCTGGTCCCAGGGCTGAGACCGGTGACCCTCTAGCGGGCAGGCAGACGAGTCCTGGGCAACCGGTTGCCAAACCAGAAACCACTCAAGTACGGCCAGAGACTGCTCCGGCAAATAAACCGGTCGAAACAGCCAGACCAGTGGAAGCAGCCAAACCAGCTGATAATAGACAGGCGAGCGGGGACAGAGCTGATAAGCCTGAGCTGCAAATTTTTAATCGCACTCTAGAGCTTTCATATAACGACCCTCAATTTAATCGCAAACTCGAAAATGTCAGTCGCAACAATCAGCGCGATTTTGACGGCATAAAAATCAAAGATGTACCGCAAGGCGTGACTATTACTCCCTGGGTGGACTCTAATGGTTTTTATTTCTACTTTAATGATGGCAAGCCCATCGAAAAACACTACATTCCCAACAATGTGACGACGCTCGAATCAAAAGGCGTCAAAGATATGAATGAACTGCGTCAGCAAATAATGATTGCTTACGACCAGGACATCTCCAAAAAGACCATAGCGCAAAGCCAGGGTTTTGGCGGCTTTTTTAACTTTGATAGACGCTCGGACCCAGCACGCGACGGTGCCAACACAGCCTATAAATACTTCCTGGGCATGGGCAGTCAGTCCAATCAAGCACTCAACTCACTGGAAGTAACACTGCGCGATGCCGTTAAAACATCGGACAATCCATATCTCAAGATCTGGTTAGCCGATGTCTATGTCGGTCAAGCCATGCGCAATGTCACCGATCAAGCAATCAGTGGCGCACCAATTAACCTCAAAAACGAATACATCACCGGCAAGCTAAATGATGCCATCTCGCTCAATCACGCTGCCCGTGATGGCTCTGATACTACCCTTGAGAGATCTGGTATGAAGCGTCAGGGCAATGCTTTTATGCCAATGATGCCCTTTAATCCTTACTGGGATCCACGCGGCAATCGCAACGGCTACTATGCCTTTTGGGGCGGTAGTGGTGACCAGGCAAACTACCGCGAAGCATCACTGCGTCTGATTAAAGGCATGATCGATAGAGATGCATTGCCAAAGATGCAACTGCCACCATATATGCCACCAAATAAATTTTAATAGCGATTTTTAAGTGACCGCGGCAGGTCTCTTTTTAAAATCTATGCGATTGTAACAATAGTATTGTTAAGAAATATTGCTGCTGCGTTTCGCCCCTTTTTGCGCTGGCAAACAGGCAACTGATGACGCTTTTGGCTGTCAAACAGATTTAATTTTGAGCTTTACACAGCTGTCAGGCAAAGCAGATTAAACGAAAAAGAGAGAGTGCCTCTCTAAGCTTATTGATAAAGCCAATATCAGGCAACTGCAATCAAAATCAACTTCAAAGTGGCGTTCATTACATGAAAACAATCAGCATCATAGGCTCAACCGGCTCCATTGGCAGCCAGACTCTGGACATCGCCCGGGCGCACAAAGAGAGCGTCAGAGTAATAGCTCTGGCAGCAGGTGCTAGCCGGCTCGATATGCTAGCCCAGCAAATCACTGAATTTGAGCCGCAAATAGTCGGGGTGCCAGACGAAGCAGCAAGAGCAAAACTAAAAGAACTTTTGCCCGCTGCCACAAGTCAAAAATTGCAGATTATTCCTGGTGATGAGGGACTAATTGCCTGTGCTGAAAGCGACGGCGAAACTGTAGTCACAGCTGTAGTGGGATTTTTGGGCGTCAAACCGACGTTGCAGGCAATCAAAAAGGGCAAACGCATTGCTCTAGCTAACAAAGAAACAATGGTAGCTGCCGGTCATCTAGTGCAAGAGCTCGCCTCCACTCACAAAGCCATGATCGTGCCGGTGGACTCAGAGCATTCAGCCATTTTTCAATCACTTGAAGGCAGCATTTTGCGTGGGCGCAGTGCAGAAGAAATAGACCGCATTTTACTTACAGGATCGGGTGGACCATTTCGCACATGGACCCAAGAAGCAATGGAAAAAGCCACACTGGCTGACGCGCTCAAGCACCCGAACTGGTCTATGGGGGCTAAAATCACCATAGACTCAGCGACTTTAATGAATAAAGGTCTGGAAATAATTGAGGCACGTTGGCTCTTTGGGGTGCCAGAAAGCAAAATCAAGGTAGTAATCCATCCACAATCTATTTTGCACAGTGCTGTCGAGTTTGTGGACGGCTCAATTGTGGGACAGCTGGGCAAACCGGACATGCGTCTGCCCATCCATTACGCTCTCTTTTATCCTCAGCGTATAGCCTCCAGCCGAGTACCTAGACTGGATTTAGCCAGCCTCGGTACACTTACATTTGAAGAACCTGATTTACAAAGATTTCCCTGCTTGCAACTGGCTAAAGAGGTAGCAAGCTCAGACGATTCCAGAGCCTGTGTGCTCAATGCCGCCAATGAAGTGGCTGTGGATTCGTTTTTAAAAGGACAAATCGGCTTTAGCGACATAGCCAGAATTATTGCCAGGGTGTTAGGTGAACATAAGCCAATCAAAGCTCCCTGTCTGGAGGATATACTAGACGCTGATCAGTGGGCCAGGCGGCAGGCATTGCTTACACTCACTGCTTAAAGGCAAAGCAGCAAAAATCACTCAAAGATTGCTTTGAGACTTGATGGACTAAATTCCAGGAGGAATTGAATGATCGCGGTAGACAACAAAGTACAGGTCATTGAACATCCTGTGGTGCAACATTTGCTCACCAGACTGCGCGACTATCAAACCGCGCCGCACAAATTCAGACGCTATTCATTGAGTCTTTCTGAATATCTAGTCTACGAAGCCGCTCGCTTTATCAACTTCCGCGAAGTGGGAGTGGAAACACCAGTGGGTCCAGCTAAAGGACAGGCATTATCGGACTATGTCATCCTCGCCCCAGTCCTGAGAGCCGGACTAATAATGGCTGAAGCGGCACAAAAAATATTGCCAGCAGCACGTATCTATCACGTCGGTCTCAAAAGAGACGAAGCCACTCTGCAAGCTCAGTCCTATTACGCCAAACTGCCGGAGTCACTGCCATCTGATTCACGTGTTATCGTGCTTGATCCGATGCTTGCCACTGGTGGCTCAGCTGTAGCAGCCATTGAGCTATTCAAAAAACTCAATGTCAAAACCATTCAGTTGGTCTCATTTGTTGCCGCTCCCGAAGGCATCAAAAAAGTACATTCTGTATTTCCTGATGTGCAAATCACTTGCGGCTCGGTAGACAGCAACCTCAACGAACACGGTTATATCGTGCCCGGTCTGGGAGATGCTGGCGACCGTATTTTTGGTACATAAAATTGACCGATTCCGATATTGGCAAAACTATTCTCAGAGAAGTTTGCGACCAATGCGGTAAGCCGATTTTTCCTCATAGCGCCAGTACAACTCAAGCCCGGCTTAATCGGCCGGGCTTTTGCAATTGTGTCCTCAAGCAATCGCTGGCAGAGGCGCGTCAAAAAAAAACTGACGGAGATTTGCCCGTCCCCAAGAAAGAATTAGAGCCAGACAAAGAGCCAGCCCAGAGCTTTAATCCTGCTGTCGAAGTAAAAGAGCTTGTCGAGCGTGGTTTTACATTTTTAGAGCGCATTGGCAAAGGCTCCCTGGCCTACGTCTATCAAGCAAAATCCAATCATGCGGAGAACTTTTTTGCCGTCAAAATCTTTGACCGCAATCTCTTTGAAAACAGACGTACTTTTAAGAGACTGGAGCAAGAAGTCCAGAGAGCAAAAGAAATCTCGCATCCAAATATTGCCGCTGTCTATGAATTTGGCACAGCCAAAACCGGCTATCCATACCTGGTCATGGACTTTTTAGCAGGTCCATCCCTGGCCGAAATAATCGCCAACGAAGGCTTTTTGGATGTACCAAGGGTAGTAGACATCACGATTCAAATTTGTGACGCTCTACAACACGCTCACGAAAAAGGACTGCTACACCGCGACCTCAAACCATCTAACATTTATTTATTACCAGCCACCAGCGGTGGTGACTATGTCAAATTGTCAGATCTGGGTGTAGCAAAGGCCTTACCCAATCCAGGTAGAGAAACCCGCTACATGACCCCCGATGGCGAGGAGTTTGGCAATCCCAGCTATATGAGCCCTGAGCAATGCCTGGGTGAGCGCCTCACATCTTCTTCTGATTTATATTCTCTGGGCTGTGTTATGTACGAGAGCCTTTCAGGCAAACTGCCATTGACTTCATCCAATCCAGTGAGACTGGCGTTTAAGCAAGTATCAGAAGAACCAAAAAACCTTCATGAGCGCTTTATCGATCTCGACATCCCAGTCGCATTAAGCGACATCGTCATGACTTTGCTGCAAAAAAATATCGCCAATCGTTTTGCTAGTGCCAAAGACTTAAAAGATGCCTTGATTGCCTATAGAGATGGTAAAGCAATCAAAAAACGGGACAAAGATCCAGTACAAAAAAGCCTCAAAATCGCAAAACAAATCGAAGAGATTAAAGCCAAAAGTCCTGAAGTAAAAAGCAACAAAAAAGCGCCCAACTTCATTGAGCGCTTTTTAAACCGCTTCAAAAAGCCCTAGACTAGGGCAATTTATCAAATCTAAATTCAAACTGCGCGTCACCAATTGGCAGCTTAAACATCATCTGCCCGGCATTGCGCGGTACTTTCATCTCAAAAAACAGAAAGCCATTAAGTTTGCTTTGCGGCGCAATATTGCAGGGACCGACTCCTTCAGTACGAATTTCTTCAGCCAGAGCACGACCTTCTTCTTCTATCTGCTGTGCTTTTTGCATTGCTATTTGTTCAGCCTGGAAGTCCGGTACTTGAGTGGTGCCTGTATTTTGCGAATCACTCAAAAGCGACCGGAAAAATCCCTGACGACCCCGTCCATTGTTATTCCAATTGCGGTAAGGATTGGGATAATAAGTCGTTATTGTGCGAGTGGCGTTGCGACCATCATTGCGTAGAGACTCAGCTTTTTTGGTGGTCTTGGTCTCCACCATACTGGCTAAACTGGCAGCATCCAGCACTTTACCGATGACAATTTTAGGGTTGAGCAAAAACAACTCAGGTTTGCGCGGCAAAAACTGCAAAGTATTATTTGTACGATTGGTGACAGTCACGCCGACACGGATGGCCCGTGAGGACGCTGCTTTATCCTTTTGTAGATAGGCCTCGACCACTGCCATACCGACATCGATACGTTTGTGCTCAAGCCCACCGACAAAATCCTGACTGGACCATTTTGAGCCCTGTACATATCTGTAGGTAGGAGACAACCAGTAAGCATGTGGAGCAAAGCGGTGCAAAAGGGCATCGCTATTTTTTTTGAGGTCCACGGCCCTGGCAAAATGCTTTTGCGCTTCGTCGCTACGTCCCAGCTTGTAAAGCACACCACCTAGAGCTTCTTCGACATCAGCAACAGTAAAAGCCGATACTGATTTGGAGCCAGGTACATAGGTGATAGCTTCTTCTAATAACTGTCTGGCCTGGTCATTGTCACCAGATTGAGCAACCAGACTGGCTTTGTGGGCCAGACAATCAATCAAGCGCCAGGTCTGTCTGTCTAGTTCTCTTTGCTCGCGCAAAAGCTTGATTGCTTCATCAAGGGCCGCCTGACTTTTGACATCCTGGCTGAGGGCCTCATAAATCCAGGACAAAGTATCGAGAAATCTAGTCTTAAGCTCCAGAGCGTTGATTTGATCAGCTTGCCCGCGGGCCTGGGCCACCACAGTGTCAACCAGTACCTGGGTCTTCTTAGCTTCGTTTTGAGCTTCGGATATACGCCCCTGCCAGAGCAAGGACTCCATCAAAGCTGTATGCAAATACGCCTCTTTGATGGTCTGACCTTTGCCACTCTCTTTGACGCGGCGCTGCAATAAACTAATAGCGGCATCATAGTCGCCGTTGTTCAAATTAGCCTCGACTGAGGCATCGTCATAGCGCACGCCCCCCGATAACTCTTCAACAGCGCTGGCCCGTTGGGCAAAAAAGGGACTACTTACCAGAATTGCCATAATTGGCAAAGACAGTCTGCCCAGTGGGCGCAATAGTTCAGATTTAAGGTAAAAGCTTGGCATCTCTTATTCCAGTCAGGGTGAGCAAAGCTAGTTTATCGCACTGAGCAAAAGCTCCGACTACGTAAATCACACATTGCTTAGTTGCCTCACATAAGTAATCGTAGTAAAGCAAAACCAAGAGAGTGGAATTACACAAGGAGATTGCTTATGGCGACAGTGGCCAAATCCATAAATACCGCTCTGAACTCCAAAAACACCCAAGTCACCATTGCCTATAGCGACCAGATTGCGCGCTCTTTTGAGCAAGGTCGCAAAGACCCGGACCCAGTCAGGGTAGAACATATCGCCAGACTGATAAATAGCCATACTAGTAGCGTCAAAAATGGCAAATTACTGGACCTTGGCTGCGGCACAGGCTTCTTTACGATTCCACTAGCGGAACGTCTCAATTTTAATTTTACCGGTGTTGACCGCTCCTTAGAAATGCTCGAAGTAGCACGCACTAAAAAAGAGCAGACCAAGACAATTGAATGGTTGGAGCAAGACGCAACTGCTCTATCCTTTGCCAATGAGAGCTTTGATGTTGTCTTTATGAGCAACCTCTTGCACCACTTCAACAATCCGCTAGATGTAATCGAGCAATGTGTCAGAGTGCTTAAACCAGGTGGTCTACTAATCAATCACTATGGCGCTCTGGAAGACATCATCAATGATCCCGATCATAAGTTTTTTAATGAAGCCATAGAATTTGATGTACGCCGTGTACCAGCGCGCATCCAGATGGAATATCTGTTTAAGACGGCTCTTTTGGATAAGGTCCAATCCGAAAAGAAGACATTTAAGCTGTGCAACAGCTCTCAGGAGCGCATCAAACTCGTCGAAAACAAATATGTCTCAGTCTTGCATATGGTGAGCGAAATCTCCTACCAGCGCGGTCTCAAAGAGATGAAAAAATATGCCGCCACAAATCAATTTGATCCCTGGCTGCGCGAACTAACTGTCACCACAACTTTTGGCGTCAAGTCCAGATAAGTGCTAAATTACTCGGCAATCAGCCAGGTAATTAAAGTGCGTATTTTATTGTTGTTGCTCCTCCTTTGTGGCTCTTGTACCAGAGCCTACGGCGCTCCAGCTATACAATCTGGAGAGGCAGGCGCCAGCAAAGGTTGGCTACTTAAACAACAAACTACAATCGGTGGTCAAATTAGTTTTACGATTACAGACAAGGCAATCAAAATTGATAGCCCTACTTGCGGTTATATTGCGGTAGCAAAAGCACCTGACTGGCAAATCTGTGTCTATAGACCGGACACAAAAGAAATGGGCTATGTCAATCTTAAAGACTGGATACGCTTCAATACATCAGCTGTTGGCACCACTGACGAAAACACCATTGAACATCCTATCAGTCGCAAACTAATTACCCCCAAAGGTTTACCGGTCAAAGCTTATCTCTACACATATCCCGGCGAAAAGACCGCAGCAGCGCCTTTTCAAACTGCTGAGGCGAGCGAATCAAGCAATATTTTTGTCGAGTCATACATGCTCTCTACCGCACCACAGGCGATGGCAATTCAAAGACAAGTAATGAACTGTAATTCGATTGACGGCTGTTTAATCAGTTGCAGCAACAAGGCCAAAGACACAGGCGAGTTCCGCTGGACCATTCGCACATTATCTCTAAAGCCTCAGCTCATCGCCAAAAGTGAGTTTGCCATACCGTCTGGCTATAAGCAGCTTAAGCGCATCGATCAGCACTTTAAATACAAAAATCTCTCCAAACCATTAGACGACATGGCCGAAATGATGCAAATGGGCGAACCCAAACAAAAGAAAGAGAAGACTGCCAGATAGCGGTCCTCTGGTAGTTGGGTGTTCAAACTGTGGCGATGGACAAAAGAAGAGGGAGAGCCTGAGCCCTCCCTCCTCTTTTTGAATAAGCGCTGGACTTAGACCATTGCTAGCTGTTGCATTGCTTCAGTTGGCTTACCGTTGGCATAACGAATACCAAGAGCATCTTGTCCGATAATCAGACGTTGGATTTCCCTTGTACCTTCGTAGATGTTGAGTACTTTGGCATCGCGGAAGAAACGCTCTACTGGATACTCATCGGAGAAGCCGTAGCCACCAAAGATTTGTACAGCGTTGTGAGCATGCTTGTTAGCGGCTTCACCACAAAACAGCTTGGCGATAGATGTTTCGCGACTATTGCGTACATTTTTGTTTTTCATGTGGGCGGCTCTGAGATAGAGCAAACGTCCAGCTTCGCAGTCGGCAACCATGTCAGCAATCATTGCTTGTACTTGTTGGTGCTCACCAATTGGTTTACCAAAAGTACGACGCTCCATAGCGTAGCGTGTGCAGTGGTCGATACAACCTTGGACAACACCGATAGCACCGGCAGCTACTGAGAAGCGACCGTTATCGAGAGCGGACATAGCGATTTTGAAGCCTTCACCAACTTTGCCGAGCATGTTTTCGGCAGGTACTCTTACTTCGTCAAGGAAGAGACTGGCTGTATCGGAAGCTCTAAGGCCAAGCTTACCGTGGATAGCTTGAGCAGTGAAGCCTTTAGATTTGCAGTCAACGATAAAGCAGCAGATGCCTTTGTGACCGAGAGCGGGATCGACAGTTGCGAAAATCAAAGCATGGCTAGCGATGGTACCGCAGGAGATCCAGGTCTTAGAGCCACTGATGATGTAGTCGTTGCCGTCTTTGATAGCGCGAGTTTGCTGATTAGCAGCGTCAGAGCCAGCTTCGGGCTCGGTCAAACCGTAGCAACCGAGATATTCGCCGTTGCAGAGTTTAGGCAAGAGTGCTTGCTTTTGCTCTTCGGTACCCCATTTGAGGATAGTGAGAGCAACGAGCGATGTCTGTACGCTAAACAATGTACGGGTGGATGAACAGACGCGATTGATTTCTTCGGTCATCAGACCGTAAGCAACATAGTCCATTCCCAGACCGCCGTATTTTTCCGGTACGGGGCAACCCAGGAAGCCTTCTGCAAAAATTTTCTTGGCGATATCCCAATCAAATTTGCCAGCCCGATCATTCATTTGCGCTTTAGGAGCGATTTCGCGTTCAGCGAATTCACGCATGTGTTTGCGCATTGCTATTTGTTCGGGAGTGAAATCAAAGTCCATTTTTTATCTCCAATTGATGGTCTCGCGCGGTTTGCACCGCCCAGTGTTTTACTCGCTAACTTTGCCTATGAGGGCGTCGGTATCGATTTGAGCCTTTTGCAGACGACCCGAGTAGTCGATGTAAATCGATTTCCACTCGGTGAAGTAATCAATGGCTGTGGTGCCTGCTTCGCGGTGACCGTTGCCGGTTTGTTTAACACCACCAAAAGGCAATTGAATTTCTGCACCGATGGTCGGGGCATTGATGTAGACAATGCCGGATTCCAGGTCTTCAATTGCTTTAAAAGCCCGGTTTACGTCATTTGTATACATTGAGAGGGACAAACCATATTCGGTGCCGTTAGCAACGCTTATGGCTTCTTCAAAACTATCTACAGGAATAATGGCAGTGACTGGTCCAAAAATTTCTTCCTGGGCAATGCGCATATTGGCAGTGACATCAATAAAGATGGTTGGCTCAAAGAAAAAGCCGTGTGCCATATCACCTTCAGTAAGGATATTGCCACCGCAAAGTATCTTAGCGCCTTCACTTTTGCCGATTTCGACATAGTTGGCTACTGAGTCCAGTTGAGTTTTATTGATAAGCGGACCGACCTGATTATCGGGATTGAGTCCGTTACCAACCTTGAGCGCCAGAGTCTTTTCTTTAAACTTCTGGCAAAACTCTTCGTAGCGACTGCGGTGCACGATGATACGACTGGCAGCAGTACAACGCTGACCGGTGGTACCAAACGAACCCCAGAGAGCGCCCTCTAGAGCGAGATCAATATTGGCGTCGTCCATAATACAGATGGCATTTTTACCACCTAGCTCGCAGGAGACTTTCTTCATCAATTCGCCACAACGTGCCGCAACTTTTTTGCCCACTGCTGTAGAGCCAGTTAGCGATATAGCGCGCACACGCGGGTCTTCAATGAGAGCATTACCAACTCTGGCACCAGGGCCGGTGACCAGGTTGAGTACACCTGGAGGCAGTCCAGCTTCGTTTAAAATTTCGACAAACATCAGCGCACATAGCGGTGTATCGCTAGCAGGCTTGAGCACCACAGTATTGCCAGCTACGAGTGCAGGAAATGTCTTCCAGCTCGGGATAGCAATGGGGAAGTTCCAGGGAGTAATTAAGCCCACAACACCAATTGGCTGTCTGATTGCCATAGCAAACTTGTTGGGCAGCTCAGATGGCACGGTTTGACCAGATAGGCGACGACCTTCACCGGCCATAAACTTAGCCATATCAATTGCTTCTTGCACGTCTCCACGAGCTTCGGTCAAGACCTTGCCCATTTCGCGCACCATTGTGTGAGCCAGCTCTTCTTTGCGAGTCTCAAGCAGATGAGCTGCTTTGAGAATTAGCTCAGCACGGTGAGGAGCGGGTGTCGCTCTCCACAGAGGCAGCGCTCTGGCAGCAGCATCCACAGCAGTGGTGACATCTTTGGTGCTGGAGGCGGCAAAATTACCAATCAAATCACTGCTGTTAGCAGGATTGTAATTGGGAAAAGTCTCTCCAGTTTCAGATTTGACCTGACGGCCATTGATATAGTTGCCGTAAGTCTGGACCTTTTCACCCTTGGCACCACGTGACTCTGGTGCTTTCATCTGTGTACTCATAATAGTCTCCGATTGTTCAATGCCTGATTAGCTAAATCCACCGGGATGACTTAAAAAGTCATCGCTTTTTCGAGGATATCCATGGCTTTTTCGGCATCTGCATCAGAGATATTGAGCGGAGGAATCAAACGAATTACCTGACCGGCATTACCGCAAGTAAGCACAATCATTTTGTGCTCCAGGCAGCGTTCTGCCACTTTGTCTGCTAGTTCTTTGCTTGGTCCGCCATTTTTGTCGTTAAATTCGATACCAATCATCAAACCAACACCGCGCACTTCGCCGATATAGCTCTTGCCTTCAGCGAATTTACGCAGACGCTTGAGCCATGCATCTCCGAGCTTTTGAGCGCGCTCGCAGAGTTTTTCTTCTTCGATTACTTCGATGGTGGCAAGCGCTGCTGCGCATGAGACAGGGTTGCCGCCAAAGGTTGATCCATGACGACCGGCGGGCCATTTTTCTGTCAATTCTTTGCGAGAGATAAAGGCAGCAAGAGGCAGTCCGCCAGCGATAGCCTTAGCCATTAACATGATATCCGGCTCAACGCCTTCGTGCTCGATAGCAAACATCTTACCGGTGCGACCAAAGCCCGACTGTACTTCGTCGATGATGAGCAAAATGCCATGCTTAGTGGCGATTTCTCTCAATGCTTTGAGGAAGCCTTTGGGAGCGCCAATAAAGCCGCCTTCGCCCTGTACTGGCTCGATGATAAAGCAAGCAACTTGCTCAGGGTGGACAAACTGGTGGAAGAGCATATCCAGGTGTTCAAGCGCTTCTGCTACCACTTTGGCGTCATCACCACGGTGATAAGAGCGGTAAGCGTAAGGGAAAAGCGCTGTGTGGATTGAGCCTGGCAGGGGCTCATACTTTTCTCTGTAATAAAGTTTGCTTGTGGTCAGAGCCGTTGTAAAAATCGTACGACCGTGGAAAGAACCGCGGAAGTTGATAACAGCAGGTCGACCGGTGACATAGCGAGCCAGCTTGATAGCGCCTTCGACGCATTCAGCACCACTATTGGTCAAAAATACTGAGTTGAGATTTTTGTGGGGGGCAATTTCTGTTAGCTTTTTGCACAGCTCAATATAACGCTTGTGGTGGACAGTGACTGATGTGTGCATCAATTCGTCGAGTTGTTTTTTGGCGGCAGCTACAACTTTAGGATGGCAATGACCGACTGAGTTAACAGCGATACCGACAGCCAGGTCGAGATAAGCTTCACCATTCATGTCATAGATATAACTACCGCTTGCTCTTTCAGCTACTATGCGAGCTGATCTTGCTAAGACAGGATTGACGTATTGATCGTCCATATCCAGATAAGCTTGGTTTTTGTTTTTGATCTCGGCCATGACCATAAAGTGCTCCTTTTGTACAAGCGTGCAGGCGCCATAGCGCCTCCAGAGACATTGCGAATGCCTAAATGATAGCAACCAAACTTCATTAAGTTGCCCATATTTAGGTTTCTGTCCGTATTTGCGCCTACTGGCGGGATTGAGGCTGACAGCCAATACAAAAAAACAAGCCGGCTTAACATGAGTCAAACCGGCTAATGTTTTGTTAATCTAGCCCTGGGGCGATCAGACTGGTCTTCTGGGACCGGGTTGTACCACGGCAGTACGGCCATCTGCTGTCACTGCCGGTTGACCGGGCTGGACTTCAGCCTTGCGCTCTGGCGGAGGAGCCGGAGCAACCAGGTCACTGTCAGCTGGACCCATCGGCGTAACTTGACCAACGGGAGCCACGGCCACTGGCAGCTCGGCAGCTGCAGCAGGATTAGCCGGAGCGGCGGCGCGCCTGTCGGCATCAGCTTTAGCTTTGGCAGCAGCGGCTTCGGCGTCAGCCTTAGCTTTGGCAGCGGCTTCAGTTTCAGCCTTGGCTTTGGCAGCGGCGTCAGCTTCGGCTTTAGCCTTAGCAGCAGCGGCTTCGTCAGCACGGGCCTTATCGGCAGCTTCTTTGATTGAGTTATATAGCTTGTCAGCTTGCTCAAGACCATCTTTTTTGGCTTGATCGCCGGCGTACAGTCCACTCAGCTCACTTTTGAGTGTGGGTGCAACACCACCATGGGCAGCTGCTTGCTCTGTGTGCTTAGCCAAATTGGCTTTAGCAGCGGCCAGGTCTTCAGGACTGACTTTGCCACTGGCTAGATAAACAGCATCCTGGCTGGGAGAGTTAGTGGCCAGATCTTCTGGCTTTAGAGCACCAGAAGCCACTTCGCTGGCTACATTGGCTTTGATTTTTTCTCTCAGCTCATTGGCGTCACCGGTCAAACCAGCAGCACTCTGAGCGGCAGCGACGGCCTCAACTTTAGGCACATTTTTGTCCACATTTTGAGCCAGCTCATCGGCTTTGCGCTGAGCTTCGGCAGCAGCGGCTGCTTCCTTAGCTTTTTTCTCAGCTTCTTCTTTGAGCATCTGGTCACGGAAACCCTGACGCTCAGCATCAACTTTGGCTTTGACTTCAGCTTCATTCCAGCGCACTGGAGCTTCGCCGACCTTGTAATAGTTACGGCCCAGCTCTTTGAAGTCACGGTCGCGGATACGACGAGCCTCTGAGAGTACGTCCTGATGGGTCATACCAGGCGGCAATTTGCCATCCTTGCCCATTTGCTCAATAGATTGATAGGGACCTTCGCCTCTTTTGAGAGGGTTGAGAGTAAAGTTTTGGGCAGCAACATCAGCCTGAAACTTAGTCATATGCTCATCGAGAGCCTTTTGCTGTTCAGCTGTCAGCGGCACTTCGCCTGGCTTATTGCGAGCATCGCCATAGAGATCAGTGGGGTCTGTCACTTCCAGAGCAGCGGGCTGAGCAGAGTCACCAGGCTTAGGAGCGACTTGAGGAGCGTCGGTCTTGGGCGCAGCGTCAGCAGCTGGGGCAACAGCCGGAGCAGCATCAGTCGTGGCAGCTGGGGCTGCATCACTGGCTTTGACAGCGGGAGGCGGCGGCACTGCGTCAGCAGCGAGCTTATCCTGGGCGCCTTTGGCGGCCTCGGTTACTGGAGTCTGCTCAACTTTTGCTTCTGCCGGGTCTTTGATAACGTCAGCCATTTAGAAATGTCCTCAAAAGTAAAATCGGGGATGGGGTGAGAGGTGATTGACTGAGCTTACTGCTGTAACAATCAGGAGTCACTTAGTAATTCCCGCAAAAGACAGTTATTTTTTGAACAATTAATCAAACCATGGGAATAACCGCAGACCTTTTGTACTAATTTTCACGAAGTCATATATGAGGATTGACCTCGAGAGCGCTAAAACCTATCTCTTTAAAGCCAAGCAAACTTTTTGTCAGCGTGCCGCCCACAATCACAAGCTCATGCAAGGCCTCATCCATGTGCTTGTCTTTGACTACGATAGGACTGCCATCGGGAGCGGCAAAAAGTGCCGCCTTACGCATCAGCTCATTGATGAAGGCGCCACTGGCACCGGCAGTACGCTTTATATAAAGGTCCTGATTTTGCAGCTCCATGGTCAGTCCCTTGCCGTATAGCTCAAAGAGCCGGCGCCGACACTCCACATCAGGCAACGGTATCTCATAGGCCTGGTCCACCCGTCCCGGGCGGGCAGCTAGTGCCGGCTCCAAAATTTCGGGGCGATTAGTGGTGAGCAAAAACAACACATCGACATCATCATTAATGCCGTCCATCTGATTGAGCAGTTCAAACATAACAGGCGAATTAGCAGCGTGGGTGCGGTCCTCGGCTATCAAGTCGACGTCCTCAATAATCACCATACTGGGGGCAAGCCAGCGCGCCAGCTCACAGCTGCTCTCAATCAGACCAAGACTGCGACCTGTCAAAACCAGCACTGTCCGTTCTTTCATGGCAGAAGCCAGATACATAGCAGTGAGAGTTTTACCGGTACCAGGTTTGCCGTGAAACAATATGCCGCGTTTCATCTTGCGATTAGCCGCACGCAATGCCTCGCTATATTGACCGACCTCTACTGTCTGACGCTCGATGCGCTTGAGCAATCCCTCCGGCAAAATTATCTTATCGCGCTCAACTGGAGCAACATTGTGAAATTTAATGCCAGTACCAGTGGTGGCAACCGGATTATCCTTTTTATCAATAGACAAAATCTTACCTCGGTAGATATTGTGCCTATTAATAGCTGATACCAGCTCAGCCATAGTGGCTTCAGCTAGTGCTTTATCCACGGTCATAATATCAAGCATGACACCACCGGCACCACCACCAAACTCCACGCCTTTGGGACGCATCAATATAACTATGCGCTGCTCAGCTTTAATAAGGTAAAGTCCACCCTGGACACAAGCCAATCTCTTATCGCCATCTAACTGGATATTGGCATACTGCACCGGGCCTTCTTTTGCTCCGCCCATGCCGAACATGCTAGCCATAGTCTTAGCAGCCACCAGGTCAGCCAGTGTCGTGCCACTAAAACTGAGAAAACCACCCTGAATACCAATCAGCGTAGTGCTGCGACCGCTAGCTTTAGTAAATTCTTCAAGAGCCAGGTGCAAGTTAGGATGATTGTGTGCTTCAAACTGCTCGGACAAAATGGGCATATGCGCTGGGTCCGCGCCCATATGATCTTTGATCTTCTGGCGCAAACTCTTTTTTGATGCAAACATCCAAATACCTCAACTACTAAATTAGTTTTTGAGACGCCTGTATAACTGATAACTGAGACCGATGTACAAAAAATCAAGGACACATTCAAGAGGCGTTAATAGTAAGTCGACGGACCGGGCCGCCTCACCGGTCCAGGCGGGTAAAGCACTTATAGGGATCAGGGCGCAGCTCAGGTCGACCACAAAACCAGGCAATAGTTGCACAATCAAAATAGGTAAAAGCAAATAAGCAACCAGCCAGAAATGCCCGGCAGTAATGCGCCAGCTCGCCATAAGAGCACTGACAAGACCGCCTTTTTGCAATACCAAAAGTGGCGGCACCAGAGCAGTCCGAGCAAAGATCCAGAATGCAGGCAAAATCAAAAGAGCCCCCAGAGTGCCCGCCACACCCAGGATTATGTTGAAAGACATAAGCTGCCAGGTAGTTGTGGCCATTACTTTGAGTGGCGGCAAAGCGAGACCATCATAGCGAGCCATGCGTTGCACCAGGGCAATGTTAAATACAGCCAGTACAACTGTATAAAAGACAAAGCCAACTATCGATATGCTCAGGGCGACGAGCTCTCCATCGGCCCAGGCATCGGCATAGTTATAGAGAATCTTACTGAAGCCCCAGAATGAAAGACAAGCAAAAGCTAGCAGGGGCTGCGCCTTGATTTGAGCCACACAAGCATCACTAACGCTGCGCAGTGCGCCGCTATAGGTCTGTCCAGAGCGGTCCAGACGCAGACAGGCAATGGCAAAGCACAAAAGACAAATGAGTAGCGGGGCTAGATCCAATATCAAGCCAGCTGCATCATACAAAGCTTCCATAAAGGCCAGGCGGTCCTGCACTCTTTTGTCCTATTTTGAACCAACGATAGTCTTCCACCATCTTATCCTAATAAACAGAGAGCGTGCTGGCACAAAAAGAGGCACCAGCACAAGTAATAATTTGCGCTGGCGCCTGCAGATTTAAAAGCTATCTTTAGCTAGCTTTTTTGCGTGCCAGAGGCTTTTTGGCTACTGCCTTTTTGGTGATTGGGGTGGGCTTAGTGGCCGCTCTTTTAGCGACCGGCTTTTTGGCAGCACTCTTTTTGACTACAGTCTTGGCCGCAGCCTTTTTGGCAACTGGCTTAACTGCTGCTTTTTTAGCTACGGGCTTTTTAGCGACCGTCTTAGCTGCAGTCTTTTTAGTTACAGTCTTTTTGGCAACAGCCTTTTTGACAGCTGGCTTTTTAGCTGCGGGCTTTTTAGCCACTGATTTAGCCGCAGGCTTTTTGCCAGAGAGTTTGTCTTTAGCTTCCTTGGCTACAGATTTGACCTCGCTCACTGCCTTTTTGGCGATTGCTTTAGCCTTTGCCACTGGTTTTTTGGTGACGGCCTTAGCCTTACTTGTGACTTCTTTTGCTATGGCTTTAGCCTTAGCAACAGGGGACTTAGCCGGCGCCTTTTTAGCCGGAGCTTTTTTGGACTTTGACTTACTGATACTGGCAGCAGATACAGCGTTAGCCTCTCCCACTTTTTTCAGGTTTTTAGTGCTTACATCTTTGCTCGCTGGAGAGTCCTTACCTTGAGCTCTAAGGCGCCCTTTCTCTTCAACGATGACGCTAGCTAATTCTTCGAGATCGATATCCATACTCTGCAACTCTGGCAACAGTTCCAGTTCTTCTTCCTGGACATGATGTTTGACTAGTTCACTGAGTGCCTTTACTTTGGCATCTGTGAGTGGACTTGCAACATCCATATTGACTAGCTCATCAAGTATGACCTTGACCAGATGATGCTCTTCGTAGGCTTCATTGCTGCCTTCCACATCTTTATGCTCAAGGATGGGATAAACTTTTGACTCTTCCACAGTTGTGTGGACAGTCAGTTCTTTGATGATTTGCTGCAAGATAGCGCGCTTATCGTCATTATCTTCGCTTTTTTCGTACTCTTTAAAGAGCCCTTCTACTTTGCGGTGATCGGCTTTGAGCAGAGATACAGCATCAGTGCCATTGTCTGCAACCAAATCTTTAATTACACTCAAAACCTTTTCAAAAATTGGCTGATCCATTTTGCTATTACTCCGTCTATGTGGTCGCACATAGTGGGACCAGACGAAGTTTTTTAAGTTCCCGGATTGCTAATTATTTGACACGTCCAAGCGCACTGCGACGACCATTTGTCACAGCGCCGCGACCTTTGGCGGCAGGCTTAGCAGACTTAGCTTGCGACTTAAAGACAATGGCAAAAATTTCGTCGAGATGGGCCACAGGAATAAGCTCAACCTTATCGAGCACGTAGGCTGGCAGGTCTTGCAGATCCTTTTCGTTAGAGCGAGGAAAAATCACAGTCTTTATACCGGCTCTAATAGCACCAAGAATTTTTTCTTTGAGACCGCCAATAGCCAGTACTCGCCCTCTCAATGTGATTTCACCAGTCATAGCTAGACTGCCTTTGGCAGGCTTTTTGGTGAGTGCTGAGATCATGGCACAACACATGGCCGCACCGGCTGATGGACCGTCTTTTGGCGTGGCGCCCTCGGGGATGTGTATGTGTATGTCGATTGTGTCTTGAAACGACTTAGACAAGCCAAGGCTTTCGGCATGACTGCGAATATAACTAAAGGCAGCGGCAGCTGATTCTTTCATCACATCGCCAAGCTGACCAGTTAGCTGCAAGCCACCTTTGCCAGGCATGATGTTGACTTCGATTGAGAGTGTTTCGCCGCCGGACTCAGTCCAGGCAAGGCCTGTGACGATACCAACTTGCGGTCCTTTGACTTCGTTTTCTCTAACGATGCGCGGTGGTCCCAAAAACTTTGGTACTACATTTGGTTGCAACTTAACTGTCTCTACTTCACCACGCACAATCTGAGCGGCGACTTTACGACAGATACCGGCGATACAACGCTCCAATCCGCGCACACCAGCTTCCCTGGTATATTCCTGGATAATACGACGCAAAGTAGCTGCCGGTATCTTCAGCTCTTTGGAGCTGAGTCCGTGCCTTTTGACTGTTTTAGGGATGATGTGCTGTTCAGCTATGGATAATTTTTCTTCTTCGGTATAACCCGATATTCTGATTACTTCCAGACGGTCGTAAAGCGGCTTGGGCACATAATCAAGACTGTTGGCAGTAGCGACAAAGACTACTTCAGACAGGCTAAAGGGTGCATCGAGATAGTGATCAGTAAAGCTATCATTTTGATCTGGATCCAGGACTTCGAGCATAGCCGCCATGGGATCACCCTGATAGCTGCGTGTCATTTTCTCGATTTCGTCGAGCAAAATGACAGGATTCTTGGTACCAGCAGATTTAACAGCCTGAATAATGCGACCGGGCATGGCGCCTATATAAGTACGCCGGTGACCACGTATTTCGGACTCATCAGAGACGCCACCAAGACTGATGCGTGCAAATTGACGGTTCATAGCCCGGGCAATTGACTTAACCAGACTAGTCTTACCGACACCAGGCGGTCCCACCAGACAGAGTATTGTCCCTGTTGGTTCTTTAGCCAGCTTGCGTACAGCAAGGTATTCGAGGATACGCTCTTTTACTTTATCGAGACCATAGTGGTCATCGGTCAAAATTTGCTCAGCATCACTTAGATTGATTACTTCTTTGGAGCGTTTGCTCCAGGGCAAACTAACAAGAGTATCGAGATAAGTGCGAATTACCGCAGCTTCCGCCGACTGTGGCATCATTTTTTCGAGACGACCAAGCTCTTTATTGGCTTTTTCTAGAGCCACTCCGGTCATCTTGGCTTTTTTGATTTTTTGCTTGTACTCGTTTATTTCACCAAGCTCAGAGCCATCAGATGATAGTTCTTCCTGGATGATGCGCAGCTTTTCGCGCAGATAATATTCGCGTTGAGTCTTTTCGAGGTTAAAACGCACACGGTCGTGGATTTGCTGCTCGAGATCGGCTAGCTCCAGCTCACGCGAGAGCAACTGTCCGATGTACTCAAGGCGCTCAGTAGAGTCCTGGACCTCGAGGGCATGTTGCCGCTCAGCTAAAGAGAGCCCCAGATAAGTAGCGATGATATCAGCGAGACTACCCGGCTGCCCGATACCTGATACGGCCAGAAGACTCTCTGGATTGATCTTTTTTGTGGATTTGACGTACTGCTCAAACTTGTCCACAGTGATTTTAATGAGAGTGCGCGTGGCTTCGTCGTCTTCAATGGTTTCTGGCAGTTCAGTGACCTTAGCAGTAAAGTGCTCAGGCACTTCACCAAACTCACTGACCATTACCCGCATTGAACCTTCGACAAGTACTTTGACAGTACCATCGGGCAATTTGAGCATTTGCATCACTTCGGCAAGGGTGCCGATTTGATACATGTCTTCGACTTTAGGGTCTTCGGTCTCAGGATCTTTTTGAGCGACAAGTACAACCAGACGATCATCGCGCATCAATGACTGCTCAAGAGCAGCAATCGAACGCTGCCGGCTGACAAACAGCGGCGTAACCATCTTTGGGTAAACTACTACATCCCGCAAAGGGATTAAGGGAAAGACTGTGGTACTGATGTCCACCATAAACTGGGAATCCTTTTACAAGGCATAGCCTAAGGGGAGTTGCTTGCACTCCCCTTAGAGGGAAGGTCAGGCGATTTCTCCCTTAAGTTTAGCCTTTGGAAGCTGAAGTAACTCAGCTGTTGATCGTTTTTCTACAAGTTCCTTAGTGATATGGCAGACCTTGATATCAGTGCGGGATGGCACTTCATACATAATGTCCAACATAATCTCTTCTACGATAGAACGCAGAGCACGGGCTCCGGTCTTACGCTTGATTCCTTCTTCAGCAACAGCACGGATAGCTTCGGTATCAAATTTGAGATCGACGCCATCAAGAGCCAGTAACTGTTGGTATTGCTTGATAATGGCATTTTTGGGCTCAACCATGATGCGCACCAGAGACTCAACATCAAGAGCTTCAAGCACAGCAGTGACAGGCATACGTCCAACAAATTCGGGGATTAAACCAAACTTGAGCAAATCGTCTGGAGCTGTCTCTTTGAGCACTTTAGAAGAGCGCTGTTCGCGTTCCCAGGCAGTAAGCGGTCTATCTGAACCAAAACCAATGGAGCGGTTGTTAGAAACACGGGCTTCGACAATCTTATCGAGACCAACAAAGGCGCCGCCGCAAACAAAGAGAATATTGGCAGTATTGATCTGAATAAACTCTTGATGAGGATGCTTACGTCCACCCTGAGGTGGCACATTGGCAAGAGTGCCTTCGATCATCTTGAGCAGAGCTTGTTGCACGCCTTCACCGGAAACATCTCTTGTAATTGATGTGTTTTCGGATTTGCGTGAGATTTTATCGATTTCGTCGATGTAGATAATGCCACGCTCAGCTTTTTTGACGTCATAGTCAGCAGCTTGATAGAGACGCAACAAGATGTTTTCGACGTCTTCACCAACATAACCAGCTTCGGTCAAAGTGGTGGCGTCAGCTACAGCAAACGGTACATCCAAGAGCTTGGCTAGAGTTTGAGCTAGCAGTGTCTTACCGCAACCGGTGGGACCGATGAGCAAGATATTGGATTTTTGGATCTCGACTTGATCTGTCAAATCGGAGTTATGGCTGATGCGCTTGTAATGGTTGTAGACAGCCACAGAGAGAATCTTTTTGGCAGAAGTCTGACCGATGATGTGCTGGTCCAGAAAAGCTTTGATCTCTTGCGGTTTGGGGATATCAACCATCTGTGGAGCGGCTGATTCGGTGGCGGCTGGAGCTTGTGTGCCTCCATCAAATAATTCTTCGTCTAATATTTCATTGCAAAGGTCGACGCATTCGTCGCATATGTAAACTCCGGGACCGGCAATGAGTTTTTTGACCTGGTCTTGGCTTTTGCCACAAAACGAGCACTTGAGTCGGTTATCCGATTGCTTTGGCATTTAGTTTCCCTATCTAGGACTTTATAAAATAGCTACTAATACTTATGATGCGCTTGACTAGTATTTGCTCCCGTTGTGAAGTAAAGCTCATGTATCTTAATACTTAAGCACACAACCTCGAAAAGACAAAGAGTAATCACCAATATCTCTGACAAATTTTGCCAGTACCTAATTCTACAAGGTAATGGTCCTAACTTGACAGCTTAAAAAATAAAAGAGGGCTGCTTTTAGCAACCCTCCTTTACATCTACTTTTAAACCGCTGAAAGTGGAGCTTGATCCAGCTTGGTGATGACGGCATCAACCAGACCGTATTCTTTAGCTTCTTCGGCAGTCATGATGTTGTCACGGTCAGTGTCTTTTTCGATGGTTTTGACAGATTGACCGGTATGCTCAGCCATGAGTTCGTTGAGCTGGCGCTTGATGCGGATGATTTCGCGCGCTTGGATTTCGATGTCTGTAGCTTGACCTTGAGCACCACCCAGAGGCTGGTGAATCAAGATGCGTGAGTGAGGAAGAGCAAGACGCTTGCCTTTTTGTCCTGCGGACAGAAGGAAAGCACCCATGCTGGCTGCCTGGCCCAAACAGATTGTCGATACATGCGAACGAATGTGCTGCATGGTGTCATAAATAGCCAGACCAGCTGTAACTGATCCACCAGGTGAATTGATATACAAACGGATATCTTTTTCTGGATCTTCGCCTTCAAGCAAGAGCAATTGAGCGACGATCAAGTTTGCCACCATATCGTCTACGGGTGTACCGAGAAATACGATACGCTCACGCAGCAATCTGGAGAAAATATCGAATGCTCTTTCACCACGTGCGGTGGTTTCGATAACAGTAGGAGCATAGATGGCCTCAGGGCTGACATAAGGAGTCATGCTCCACAGATCGTGGAGACCACGTCTTGTGGGCGGCTCTTGTATGTAGCGGCGACCAGGATCGTTTGACTGTGTCATATTACTTCTGTATTTCCTCTCTCCGATTTAGCTAGCAGTGCTAGACCACGGCCTAAATGTTACTCAGCTAATATTACTCTTTTTTCTTGCCCTTTTTGGCTTCAGCCTTGGGTTTTTCTTCGCCCTCTTTAGCTTCGGCTTTATGGTCGTGGCTGTGGTCATGAGTAGAGTGGTCATGGTCTTCATGGCAAGCATCATCAGGCACAAAATTTATTTTTGCAGTGCTGACAAGTAGCTCCACCACTTTACCGGTCAAGACTTCTTCAGCTACCTGACGACGTACTTCGTCATTGGCTGCAAACTCTTGAAACTGGTCTGGACGCAGGTTGTAGCGCATGGCCAGTTCGGCAAAATAAGGACCCATTTCTTCTTCTGAAACAGCCAGTTTTTCTTCGCGAACAACAGCGCCGAGTACCAGCGAGGTCAAAACGCGTTGACGCGCTTCTTCCATTTTGCTTTCGGCAAGAGAAGCAAACTCAGGTGAGTTTTCGAGCTCTTCAAATGATTGGCCTTGCTGTTGCATGTACTGGCGCATCTGATTAACGAGCAACTCTTTTTCGCGTTGCACCATGGTCTCAGGGATATCTACTTCAGCACAGTGAGCGACTGCTTCCACAACCATTCTTTGTGCACGAGCTTCATTTTCCTGCTTGACCACTTCATCGAGTTCGTTTTTGATTGATTCTTTGAGTGCATCAAGATTGTCGTGACCAATGGCTTTAGCCAGTTCGTCATTAATATCTGGTGTAAATTTGCGACGGATTTCTTTGAGAACGATAGCAAACACGCCTTCCTTGCCAGCTACATCTTTGCGTCTGTAGTTGTCAGGGAATGCTGCTTTGATCTCGGCTTTAGCGCCCTTTTCGAGAGCAACAATCTGCTCACAGAAGTTAGGCAAGAAAGAACCTTCTTTGAGTTCGAGGACAAAGCTATCAGCCTTGCCGCCTTCCATAGGCTCGCCATCGACTGTGCAATTAAAATCGATAACTACTGTATCGCCCATTTCGGCAGCGCGTCCTTCAACTGGAGCCAGTGAGCTTCTGGTATCAGCGACGTTGTTCAGAGCTCTCTCCATAGCATCAGCTGGCAGAGTTACTTCTGGCACGTTGACTTCGATTTCTTTGTAGTTGCCCAGTTTGACTTCTGGTCTTACTTCAAAGGTCGCTTGCAGCTTGAGTGGCTCGCCGAGCTTAAACTCGACATTGGAGTACTCAGGAGCAGTGATCACATCGAGATTTTCTTTGAGCAAAGCTTCGGTGATAACTTCCGGTACGAGTCTTTGCAGAGTCTCGTTTTTGATATGGTCTTCACCAATGGTTTTTTCGAGAATCATGCGCGGTGCCTTACCTGGTCTAAAACCGGGGATGCGCACTTGATTGCTCAACTGACGACAAGCCATTTCGTAGGCACGTTTAACGCGCTCGGCCTCAAGCTCGATTCCTAGCTTGATTACGTTTTTGCCTTCCCGCTCAAGGGTGACCTTCATTTTGCTCTCTCTCAAAAAAACTATTTAGGGAATAACGAATGAGCGATTTTAACATGGCCAAAACCAGTCACAATGCCCGACAGAATCAAAGTTTACAAGCACAAAAGTGCTTTAGTCGCGCACTAGCACTCAAAAGATAATTTTTGAGAGAGACATTTGAGCCCCTCAGCACCCATTAAAGACTTATTTATGTTACTGGGTAGGCGGATCTACCGGAGACTCTATGGCGCTACCGTCGCTATTGCCACCGCCTGTGACCATAAAAGCCACAGCCACGCCCATATTGATGCAAAGAAAGACACCAAAGAAGACACAGCCCATCATTAACTGCCAGCAAACAAGGGCCTGACGCGGAGAGAGCGAGCGCAATATACCGAGTCGATATATCAAAAAGAGGATAGTCGAAACACCCAGCACCACATCGCAAAAGATGATGATCGGCAGTCGCATGCCAGTCAAAGGTGTGTACGAAAGCGACAACACCTCAAGGATGCAGCAAACAAGCAAAGCAATAATGGTAATGCGATCCGAAGTACGCAATTGAATGGCATCGGTGCGTGATGACTCCAGCACATAGCCCAGCGCGGCTCCCGATGACTGCCAGGGCGAGAGGCGTTTAAGCGTGTCACCGCCATCGGCAGTCAGGACAGCTGAGCCCACAGCCACTTCCGGGCTGGGCTGAGAGCCAGAGCCAATTTGGTTTTCAGCTGATTCTTCTGACATGGCAACTTACCTACAGGACCGCTAAATCAAAGCTTTCTAATGATGACCAGATCTAAATATAACAGGAGATTGGCAGCCGGGAAGACCGATAAAGATGTCGAGGGGTGATTACCAGCAAAAAAAACGCCGCCCCGAGGGGCAGCGTAATAAATGGAGCGGGAGACGAGATTCGAACTCGCGACATTCTCCTTGGCAAGGAGACATTCTACCACTGAATTACTCCCGCGAAGCTCTGTTGGTAGGACGGGTTTTATTATACACAGAGAGGTTGCCGAGTGTTAGCCTCAAAAACAAATGCTAAACAGTTGTTACTTAGCGACTTGATACCGGCGCTGGACGCGACCCTGGTCTGCTGGAGAGGCGCTTCTCGACATCAGAGAGCACACGCACAACATTGTAGGCGTTGTTGGCATCGGTGCGAGGTCTCTCTCCACGCAGAATGCACTGGAGGAAGTGCTCGCACTCAAGGTGCAGAGGCTCAGCATCTGGATAATATGGATACTCAACCACCATGCGACCTTCTGGTGTCTGGCTGTGCAAGGCGAGTTTATCTTCTTGCTGAGTATCGTTGAGTACAGCTGTTTTTTTAGTGCCGTTAACGGTCAGGCGCACAACCTTTTGGGGATCGATCCAGCTGTTGCGTACTTGTCCAGGTATGACTTTGCCATTAACAGGAAAAGACAAATCGAGATAAGCCACATCCACCAGGCCATCACCTAGTGTGTCCCAACCACCGACGCGGCTGACTTGCGGAGAATTGCAATCAAGCAAATAGCTCATCATCGAAACATCATGAGGAGCTAGATCCCAGAGTACACTCCAGTCGCGGCGAGACATGTTGAAGTTCATGCGATCGGATCTAACAAACAGAAGCTCGCCCAACTCACCTGAAGCAATCATGTCTTTGAGACAATTGACAGCAGGGTGGTAAAGCAAAAGATGTCCAACCATCAGGCAGAGATTGCGCTCTGTAGCCAGACTGTCAAGTTCTTCAGCGTGTTTTACATCGCGAGCAAGTGGCTTTTCGACATAGACATGCTTGCCAGCAAGCAGTGCCTGCCGAGCCAGAGTAAAGTGAGTATCGGAAGGAGTGGCGATGACGATGGCGCTAATGGCGGTATCATCAAGGACACTTTGATAATCAGAAGTGACGTGAACACCGCGATGCTCTTTGGCTACGTAGTCCAGTCTCTTTTGGTCAGCGTCGCAGACAGTAGCCAGGGCACCCAGATGATGGAAGTTGCGTACGAGGTTTTTACCCCAGTTACCGCATCCGATCAATGCAACTCTCGGTAGCCCCACTTTCGACCTCCTTGTACTCAAGGCTTAGCCTTTGAGCACTTTTTGCCTTACTTACTTTTGTTTACTGCCTGAGCAAACTCTTTGCCAACCTTAAATCGCACTACTCTTTTAGCTGGAATTCTGAGTGGCTCGTTAGTCTTTGGATTGCGGCCGTTGCGCTCTTTACGCTGACTGGTCTCCCAGGAGCCAAAGCCTACCAGCAAAACCTTGCCGCCTTTTGCAACTTCTGTGATTACAGTCTCCATCAAACTATCGATTACCTTTTCGGCTTGCCCTTTGGGTAAACCTACATTCGCCACCAACGAATCTACCAAATCAGCTTTATTCAAGAATCAATACCCCTAGATTAAAAAGCCATTCCATTAACTGGGACAAGTAACGTTGCCGTTACCGGGCATGAGCTTTTGGCAAAATGCCCAGGGCTACCAAGAGATACCTAAATGATGCCTGAATCTTCCTTTTAGTCGAATCATTTGACATCACTCCTCTAAACGGCGCCACAAATGCTCTCTAAGAGCAATTTATAGCGGTCCATGTGTTTAGAAGAAATCATGATGCCGGACCGAGTGCAATGCTAGCATACACCTCAATCTTATATAGGTGCCGAAAATGCGGAGTATGCCAATAATTTACTAATGCTACCCGGCTTGCCATACAACACAAGACAGTCACCGACCTCGGTCCGGCGTGATGCCTGGGTCGAAGTCTCGCTCACGGCCCTTGAGCACAACCTCAAGTTGGTCAAAAGTTGGCTTCAAAAAGATACAGATAGTGCCTCTACATCTCAAAATTCCGACAATGTCCAGAAGGTAAAAGTTACAAAAGACAAAGCTGCAAAAGTTATGGCAGTGGTCAAAAGCGATGCTTATGGTCATGGTGCACCCAGTGTGGCTGAGCTTTTTGAGGCAGCTGGAGCAGATTACCTGGGCGTCGCCTCCATTGACGAAGGCACACAGCTGAGAGCCAGTGGCATCAAAGCTCCAGTCTTAATCTTGAGCCCAACACCGTCATGGGCCCTCGATACCGCCCTTGATAACAAACTTGATATTTCAGTCTCATCTCTTAAGGAATTAAGCGATGTCGATAGTCGCGCCCAAAAGCAAAACTGCCAGGCTCGAGTACATCTCAAAGTGGACACAGGTATGCACCGGCTGGGCATCAGTCCCTCTGACGTAAGCAGCGCTCTGGACCAGATAGAGTCAGCTAAAGCACTCAAACTGGTCTCGGTTTTTTCGCATTTAGCCTGCGCCAGTGACCTGAGCGCTGTGCAAATGCAGGACCGTATCTTTAAGGATGTAGTCGCTTTGGCAAGCAAAGATGCTCAAATATTTTTTCACCTGGCCTCGTCAGAAGCCGCTCGTGCCTTTGACTTTACTCACTACGACATGGTACGCATCGGCCTCTATCTCTATGGATTAGAACCAAATACGATATCACCTGATTTGCAACCAGCTCTCAGTGTCAGGGCTCGTATCAACCATATAGGTACAGTCCCGACTGGTCAGTCGGCAGGCTATGGTTGGACCTGGACAGCCAAGCGTGAGAGCCGACTGGCAATGATCCCGATAGGCTATGCCGATGGCGTAGACCGGGGTCTGAGCAACCGCATGCAAGCGATTTTTACTGGCACCGGTCAAATCGTTGAGCAAGTCGGTCGCATCAGTATGGACCAGATGCTCTTTGATATCACCGATGTGCCCGAAGCTCAGGAAGGAGATGTACTCACATTAATTGGCGACAAGGGAGATAGACCAGTTGCCGGACAGAGCCAAACTTCAATTTACTTAAGCCAGTGGGCCCAAAGCCTTGATACCATTACCTACGAACTGGCCTGCCGACTGAGGGCTCGATTGCCTCGAGTATATACACGGTCGCGAGGCAAGTAAATAAGTAGGTTGGTAGGAGGCCCTTTGGACGAAATCGGACTGTTTTGCGGTACTTTCAATCCGATTCATATCGGGCACTTATTGATAGCAGAAGCTGCTCGCGAGCAGTTTAATTTAGACAAAGTGCTCTTTGTTTTGAGTCCTCAACCACCGCACCGTTCAGGCGGTTTGCTAGCAAGCGAAGACCGCTACAAACTGGTCCAGGCCGCCTGTGAGAGCAATCCGCACTTTGAGCCTTCACGCCTGGAATTAGATCGCCCCGGCCCATCATATACAGTTGACACAGCAATAGATGTACAAAAGCTCTATCCACAAAGTCGCATCAATCTAATAATCGGCGGTGACAATCTGCCCTTTCTCAAAGAGTGGCACAATATCCAGACTCTCCTCAAAATGGTGAGACTGCTGGTCATACCTCGCCTTAGACTGGTAGATGACAAAACCTCAACTACCGGTATAAGCGACCGTATCGGAGAGCTACAAATGGATACTTCACTGGCAAGAGACCTTGATGCGAGTGTATTATTAGAGGCTGTAGACTTTCCTGGTATTGGTATTTCGGCCTCCGGTATACGCAGTCGCCTCTCCGCCAATCTCTCAGTACTGTATATGGTGCCGGAGTCAGTCAACAAAATCATTTTACAAAACGGATTTTATAAAACAACAGGCACTGTGGGCAGGGCAGTAGATAAATGAAAGTGATCAAAGTCACCAAAGCTAAAGTCAAAAAGAAGTCTGCCACCCGGACTGCAAAAAAGGCTGCGCCCAAAGCTAAAGTAAGCAAAGGTAAGGCTGTCAAAGCCAAATCAATTGCGCCCAAAGCTAAAGCCAAAAGCAAAGCAGTAAAGCCTAAAACAGCAGCCAAAATCATCAAAGCTAAGAGTAAAACAATTAAACCCAAAGCCCTCAAAAAAGCGATTAAGCCCAAAGCCAAAGCAGTTAAAGCCAAAATCAAGGCAATAAAGCCTAAAGCAAAAGCTATCAAACCCAAAGCTAAGGCTGTTAAAAGTGGAGCTAGCAAAAGTAGAGCTACCAAAAGCAAAGCTACCAAAAGTAAAGCTAAAGGTATCCCGACAAACATCACCCTTGAGCTAGCAGCTAAGTGGGTTGAGCCCCGCGTCACAAAAAAACGCTTCCAACACATCATGGGAGTAGCTGCTGTAGGCAAAGATCTGGCGGTACTGGCCGATGTCGACCCTCTGGTGGTAGGACTGGCCTGCTTATTGCATGATGCTTGCAAAGAAATGAAAGACTACGAGCTCATCGAAAAAGCTCTACAGTACCGCATGCCTCTCAGTCCACTGGAACTTATCAGCGGGCATCTATTGCATGGACCGGTAGCAGCTCAGCTAATCAAGCGAGAACTCAAAATCACCAACAAAGAAGTCCTCAATGCCATGGCTGAGCACACTCTCGGTGCTACTACCATGAGCCAGGTATCCAAAGTGGTCTTTTTGGCTGACTGCCTTGAGGCCGGGCGCTCCGAAGACTTCACCAAACCAATCTGGGAGGCCCTGGGCATAACGCCAGGCGCTCCTGTCAGCGAAATCAATCTTGACAGGGCGATGCTTGTCGCCTGTGACCTCAGTCTTTCGCATCTTCTAGCATCGCGCAGACCGATTCACCCTCGCACAGTAGATGTGAGGAACCATTTCCTGGGTATAGTGAGAGCGGCTGAAAAATCGGGTGCTTGACATTCTTTTCTGATAAAGTGTCCGCTATGCCTGTTTTTAGTACTTTATGGAAGGGGTTGGCTGACTATATGAAACACAGTCTTATGGCAAACAATAAACTGATCTTGGCACTAAGCCTGGGACTCATGTTGAGCGCCATGGTCACAACCACCTGCTGGGCTCAAGAGACCTCCGACACCGATAGCGATACAGCGGCCAAAGTGCCGACCCTGTGGACGGCTCCGAGCTATGCAGTCAAACCTGTAGCACCTAAATCAATCAATCCCAATGTCAAAGTGCCGTCTTACTCTTACGGTAATCCAGACATAGATAACACCTCAAAAAAAGCTGATGACCCGCTCACAGAGGCGATCAAGTCAACTCCAACAATCACAGTCAACTCTCAAGGCAAAATACTGCATGGTGTGCGCAAAAAAGCCAAAAAGAGTGAAGCCACGGTAGTGGCACCCAAAGCCGATGACTATGACGTCCAGGCAGCTCAGAGCTTTACAAAGAGCAGTGCTCAACCTCAGTATGTCTGGACCAGCACACCAACGCAGGTGGCAAAGTCCAAGCAAGCAAGCACAGCTCAAGCACTTGACGAATACAACAAAAGCCTCTCGGACAAAATCGCCGGCAATCTCAAAGTACCAAGCCGAGCCAATCTCGTAGAGAGCAGCGACAAAAAATACAACTATATCATCGGCTTCAGCCTGCTCAAAAGTGGGCAAGTAGCCAATGTCCAGGTACTAAATCAAGTGGGCAATGTCGCCACTGTACCGCTGGCTGATGATCAAGAATCATCAATGATCGTGCAAGCGCTTACAACCGCCATCAAAAAGTCAGCACCAATTGCCGCACCCCCAGCGGGTCTTGCCCCCTGGAATATGATGGCGTCCTATGACGTCACATCTGGCAGGATGTTTACTGTTTGCCTCAATAATCGCTAAATTTTAGCCGCCAGTCTCTGTTTCAGGCGCTGGTTGCTCGCTAGATTCGGCTGCGACATTTTTGATGTCGTCCATTTTAGCCAGACAAGTAGTGGCCATACCAAAGAGAAACATCAAAATCCCCCAGGGAATGTTGATGTTGAGCGGCAAGCTACCGCCTGCGGTAATAAAATTAGTGACTGATGGCGATATATAGCCATAGACTGTGAGAATCAGCCCCAGAGCGAGAAATAGATAACCAATCGGGTAGCGTACGTCTAACATCTTGCCCCTCAATAAAAAATGACATTAAGCCAGACAGTAAGCGCCAGGAGCAGCACACCAAGCACGGCCGGTCTGGCCAAGAACGGCACCTTTTGCTGCTCTAAACTGGCACCAGCTTCGTCTCTGGTGGGCAATCCGTAAACCAGCCCCCTCAGCTCTTCTGGGTCTTTTGGCTTGGTCAAAAAGGTAATAACAAGAGTGACTATAAAACAAACTGTCCATGCCGCTACCGAGCGGTGGAAGTTGCCAGCCATATCCGTTGAATAGTGGAGCTTACCCTGTACTGTCAATATATAGTGCACTACAGCGGCGCCAGTGCCTGCCACCAGTCCGTAAAAAGCACCCCAGGGGCTGGTACGTTTGTAAAACATACCGAGTAAAAATGTAGCAAATAGTGGGGCATTAAAAAACGAAAAAACAGTCTGCATGTAGTCCATGATATTGGGAAAGCCCATAACTAAATAAGCTGTACCAACCGAAATAACGATACCAAAGGCGGTGGCAGCCCGCCCCATCCAGAGATAGTGAGTATCGGATTTGTTTTTAGCCAGATAAGTCTGATAGATATCATAAGTCCAGACTGTATTAAAGGCAGTAACATTGCCCGCCATACCTGACATAAAACTAGCCAGGAGCGCTGTTATACCAAGACCATAAAGACCATTGGGATAAAGTGAGCTGAGCATAAAAGGAATAGCATTGTTATAGCTCAGCTCAGGGTGACCCGGTGTGCCTAGAGTAGGCATGGCCACAATAGCCAGTAGACCGGGCAATACAGTCAAAATCGGGAAGAAAATTTTGGGCAGGGCGGCAATGATTGGTGTCATTTGCGCGCCACGCAAATCTCTGGCAGCAAGCGCTCTTTGAATTACCAAAAAATCTGTACACCAGTAGCCAAAACTGAGCACAAAACCAAGACCCATAACCAAGCCGAGCATGTCTGTGCCCATCGGATTGGCGCCAGATGATACTTCTAGCCAGAGGTGAGACATGCTGGCTGTGGGCAATTTGTCCGCCAGACCCTGCCATGTACCAAAACGAGAAATACCAATTAGTGACAATGGCAAAAGACCAAAGATAATCAAAAAGAACTGAATTACTTCGTTATAGATAGATGAAGTCAAGCCACCAGTCATGGTGTAGGCAAGCACAATCGAGGCGGCAAGCCAGATTGAAGCATGCACAGGCCAACCCAAAATCATCTGAAAGACAATGGCCATCGCATAGAGATTCATGCCGGACATAAGCACTGTCATGATGGCAAACGAAAAAGCGTTAAATGCTCGCGTCGGCTCGTTAAAACGTTTGCGCAGATACTCAGGTACAGAGCGGATCTTGCTCTTATAGTAAAAGGGCATCATAAAGACAGCCAAAAACACCATGGCTGGGATTGCTCCCAGCCAATAAAAGTGCGCTGTCATAATGCCGTATTGAGCAGCATTGGCGGCCATACCCATGACCTCAATGGCACCAAGATTAGCCGACAAAAAGGCTAATCCGGTGACCCAGCTGGGTATGCCCTGAGCACCCTTGCCACTGTGGTGTCCTGCCAGCAAAAAATCCTCTGCTGTTTTCATGTTCTTTTTGAGCTTAAAGCCAACGCCCAACACAAAAACAAAATAGACAACGACTATTAAATAGTCGATTAGCTGAGGAGTAGTGTAAACAGGTTTATCCACAGACTAGTTGCTATCAAACGAATCGCCACCACTATCGCGCTTGCTACCAAGCAGACGGAGGTTTTGAGCATTGACTATAGGTTTGACGTTTTTGTTGCCACCATCATCTGTCCATCTATTAAAGTCCAGACGACCCTCGACACCAATTAGTGAGCCTTTGCGTACATACTCACCAGCGATTTCAGCCTGGCGTCCCCAGATCTCAATGTCAAACCAGTCAGTTTCTTTTTCTTTAGTAGGTCTATTTACAGCCAGACTAAAAGTTGTTTTGACCCTACCAGACTCAAAGTAACGCATCTCCGGATCGCGTCCGGCTCTACCTACCAAAATTACAGAATTGACCATGCTCTTATTTTCCTTCTTTAGCGCCTTAAGTCTGAAACCCAAGATTCGCCATCACTTCACAACCCTTTTGGTAAGGATTATAGTCAAGCGCGGCACGCACAAATGTATCCTGATAGATTATCAATAATCTTGCGACAAGATCGACCATCTTGACGCAATTCTCACTTTCAATATGTAAGAATCAGATGCTAAGAGCACAATAGACCAAGTTATTCGACAATGACCGCCAAAAATACAGAAAATTCAGATAAGTCAAAAGCCACAAAAGGCGAAGCTCAAAAAAAGGAACTCTCTTTTGAGCGTGATTCCAGACAGATTCCAGCCTGGCACGTAATTGTGCTTTCAGTCTCGTCTTTTGGCCTTTACAATATCTACTGGATATATCGTAATTTGTCCCAGCTGCGCACTTGTGCTCAAGTAGCGCTCGACACAAAGTCAGACCAAAAGCTCTATTTTGATGAGAGCACTATGGATGACCAGGAAAAGAAAGATTTTGCTGAGTTAAAGCAAGAGGCACGTGGAGCGCTTTTGCGTCTGGATAATGCCGGCACCAGAGAAGCCTTTTTAAACTTTGCTAAATGCCCAGCGGGCGTATTTGCCACTGTCTTTGCCGTCCCTGTAGCAAACTTGATTATCTTGATGCGCTCTGCCAGTCAATTTGCCACTTTGATCCCAGACCAACTGAGCAATGTCCGCAAAAATGCTCTCTTTATTAGCTTTTGCGTGGCTCTAGCCTATGGCTCTTTATCACTACTAGCCAAGCTACCTGGCGCCTGGTCGCTATTGTATTTGAGCACAGCACTGCCATTATTTGTAGTGCAGACCTGGCTAAACAAACACTGGCAGGTCTATGAAAACGAAAAGTTTTTAGCCAGACAGGCTTTTAATCCACTTGAGCTTGGCGTAATTATTGTTGGTGCATCACTCTTTGGACTTGTCTTAATCAATTCAGACTTCAGTCATTAGAAACGAGTTAAAAACCGTGCTTTTTAGCCCAGCGCAATAATGCCTCAGGTGTTTCTAACTCAAGTTTTTGCACCAGATGCTCGATCAAATCGTCAAGCTCAACTTGACTGATGCCCATGCGCTCAGCAGCAGTCGATAACTTGCCACGCATAGTGAGATAGCGCAGGATTGTGCGCTCTTGCGCCGATAGCCTGGTGAGATGTCTGGGCAAGCTGGGAGAAATAACAGAGCGCGATCCCTTTGACACCATTAGCAGTGCCATTTTAATAAGCGCCGGTGCATCCTCTTTAAGTACGTAACCATTGGCACCAGCCTCAATCAAGTCCTGCACTTCAGAGGCTTTGGCGATACCCGAGAGGATAACGACCTTGGTGCGTTTAAGTTGACTAAATCTCTTGAGCAAGTCCACCGTGCTATAAAGCCCCGGCAAATGCAAATCAAGCAATATAATATCGGGCAAAATTTTAGAGGCTGTAGCCCAGGCATCATGCGAGGTCTCGGCCTCAGCTACTACCTGGATCATGCCACCTTGAGTTAGTTGCTCGCAGATCATCTGCCTGGTAGGCGCGTGATCATCAACAACCATTAGTCTGATCATTAGCCGCCAGCTTTCAAGTGTGATTGCCCCTTATTTATTGGCAATTAGTACTCTATTGCAGCCGTCTTCTTTGCACTGGATAAGAGCTTCAGATGCCGCTTCTAATAGTCCCTGAGGATCGTTAGAGTGTTGAGGATAGCAGGCTACAGCAAGAGAGGCTGTAATCTTAATGGGTTTGCCAGTTTTTGGCTCTTTAATCTCTAGCATAGAGATACGACGACGCACTCTCTCTGCTACTACACTGGCACCATCAGCATCTGTTTCGTGCAATACAGTAACCAGTTCTTCACCGCCCCAGCGAGCAGGCATATCGATTTCGCGGACAGATGATTTGAGGATTTTGCTTACTTCGACCAGGACCTGGTCGCCGACTTCGTGCCCGTACTTGAGGTTAATCTCTCTGAGATGATCGATGTCGATAAGCATCAATGATAGTGAATAACCAAGTCTCAATGCACGCTTGAGAGAGTGAGTGAGATGCTCTTTGAAGATATGGCGATTGGGCAAACTGGTTAAAAGGTCCTGACCCATTACTTCTTGCAGCCTAGCTTCGGCATTGGCTAACTGATGGCGCAGGCGGTCTATTTCGCGATCTTTTTCGCGCAAGAGTTTTTCGTAGGGAAGTGGCTGACCCTGGGCGGCGCGACGAGCAGCAGGCGCCGGCTCAGCCGGTCTGTGAGCACTTTGACCGTGAAAAGTCTGAAGCATTTCTTGGATTCGAGCCTTCATAGTTCCCCCTGCACGGCATTCCCTATGGAATAGTCCGTATTTTAATGGGCTTCCACCCCCAACGTAAGATCTGACTCTCTGGCTTACAAGGACCTTACCATCGACATTAGCGATATCGCTCATATATACTCAGGTCATTGAGCTTATTATTTATTAGATCAGTTCTTAGCTACGGGTCCATATTAGCGGGATTTAGTTTTAATGCAAATAATCTCAGTGGGGAAAACCGCATAAAAATCAGGAAAAATAAATTTTTTCGCCTGGATTGCCCAATTTCACGGTTAATTTACCCAACCAGCAGATTCATCTATCTCAATATAGATATAGAGATCTTAGCTAAATCAATAGATCAATTTATTGGCGTCCTGGCCAACTCTTTTCCGTTTGGCTCATTGCGCAACACAAGAAAGTACTTGAGCTTTTTACCATCAACTAAAAACGGCAACGTAATGGACTGAGTCTTACCAGGCCCGAGACGCGGCAAATTTTTACCCACAGCAGCAATAAATAAGTCATAAGAGTCGTTCATCTCTGAGACCACTTGTAGATTGCTCAATTTGACCAGAGACTTGCTGTCATTGTTAACAGTGACACTGACAAACAAGACCAGTCCATTTTTGTCCTTTGTCACAGGGTTTTCTTCAAACTTATAACTAGTAACAGTGAGACCAAGGCCGTCGAGATGATCTTTGTTTTTTGCTGAGTCGAGAGCCAGTGGATTAAAGCCCGGCAACGAAATAGGCTCAGCGATCTTGAGCTGGATATGATCTCCGGGAAAGTTAGCAGCAATTTTGCCCTTGCGCAACATCGCAGCTCCAAGTCCATAGGTGGCACCAGCAGCGGCACCAACACCAATAGAGATACCATAGGTCGAAATTGCGACAGGTAAGCCTGTCATCTGTAAAGACAAAAAGCTACCAGCGATAGCACCCTTAGTGGCAAATTTGGCATCTCTGTATACTGTCTTTGCCACAGCTTTTAGCTGATGGTCCTTGGTACTAAAAGAAGTCTCAAAGGGCAGATCGTACTCACCGTCAGGACTGATGATGCGGTCAAATTTGACATCGACAAAACCATCACGTCCGTTTTTCTTTTGCTTATCTACATTGGTAACAAAACCATGAGCAATCCAGTTACCGGGCAAAAACACCTTACCGCCATCGTCGCCAACATCGCGCGAAATACGAGCAAAGACTTCATCTCCCTTTTGCGATAGCTCCGAATTGAGATAACACTTGAGAGTCATCTCAACCTTGGTGTTTTTAGGAATACTCTGGACACTGCCATAAAGTATCGGAGACTTACCGCTATCTGCCGAAATCCGACCTTTAAGTACGTTGCCCTCAGGCATCATAAAATCATTACCGGGCAAAGAGAGTCCCAGACTCTTTATATCGCCAGGAGGGGCAAAAGGTCTGGTAGCGCGACTATCACCACTACTGGTATCATCATCGGCAACTACAGTATCTGTAGATGCATTTTGCTCAGTAACTGCCTTGCGCTGAGCCGTAGAAACAAGACTGGGGACTTCGGCATCTTCTTCATCGATGCGAGGCTGAGCTGGCAATTCTAACCCTTGAGCACTGGCTAGTGGAGCCCAAAGAGGGAGCAGAGTGAGAGCGCAGAGTATCAGAGCAAGAGATCTACGCTTGCACCATCCGTAATACCAGTGCTGTTGCTCTTGCTCTCTCATACTCAGATCTTCTTGTTGAGAATTTCTTTTAACTGATCCATCAGTCCTTTTTTCTTGGCTTGATTAGGCTGAGTCTGAGAGCCAGTTTCCTTCATCAATGATTTGATGCGAACATCCAGAGTGCGGGCCTCAGGATTAGTACCATCGAGCCTTAGCGCTGTCTGCACTTCTGTGCTAGCCAGAGTCTTCCAGCCGCGCGCCAGATAAATCTCTGCCAGCTTATTGTGATAACGCGGATCATTTGGCACAAGACGAATGGCTTCTTTCATTGCTGTCTCAGCTTCCTGATACCGTTTCTTTTTGAGCAAATCGTCAGCTCTAGCCAAATGCTTGTTAGCCCACTTGACGTTGATGTGGTCATCACCAGGCTTGTTGACTTCGCCGCCCTCGCCCTCAGCTGTATGCAGGCGGGCATCGTCAGGAATCACAGAGCTGACGACAAAAGAGCCGGTCGATACGATCTCAGAGCGTCTTTTAGCCAGCGATCGCAAAGTATCATACTCATTGCGACGCTCGGGATCGCCGACTACATCATGAGCACGGGTGACTTTAGCAAATTCCTTTTGGGCAATGGCTCTCTGGTCTGGATCGTTGGGGAAGCGGTCAGGATGCAATCTTTTAGCTAGAGAAAGATAGGCGCGTCGAATCTCCTCCTGGGTGGAATCAGGTTCCACACCAAGAATGGCGTAATAATTCTCTTCGAACTCCTGCATCTTTGCTTGCTTACTACTTATACAATCGTTTTTTTGACAATTTACTATAACCAACTTTCGACCGCTTTAATACAGGTCTTTACCGGTTATAAAGGACCAAAAATACCTGTCCAGTGTTCCGGACACAACTACAGTATAAAGAAATTATGGATTTATTAGTAGCCTATAATAAGGCTGACCATAATTCAAATAGGGAGGGGCATTCAAGGCACACTGTTGCCAATAGATGCTGCTCAAAGCAAACCGCAAAAACGACCTAACAAACCTAAAAGGTAGGTATTCATGAATCTGGACAGATTTACCAACAAAGCCCAAGAAGCAGTAACCGGTTGCCGCTCACTGCTCTCACGCTTTGGCCACAGCCAGGTCACCCCGGAGCATCTGCTTTTGTGCTTGATGGAGCAAAAAGACGGTCTCGCCCCCAAAATCGCCGAAAAATTAGAAGTCGATCCACAAACAATAATCGACGCTGTTACTCGCTATTTGCAAAATCAGCCCAAAGCTTCTTCGGTCACTGTGGCTAAAGATGAGATCCATGTTTCGACAAAGTTGATGCAAATCCTGGAAGTAGCTGAAAAAGAAGCTGAACGTCTTAAAGACCAATTTATCAGTGTCGAGCACCTGCTCTTAGCCCTCTGCGATGAGAGCAAAGGTCAGTCTGGCACAATTCTCAAACAAAACGGCATCACAAGAGAGCGCATCCTCAAGGTGCTAACTCAAATTAGAGGCAAACAAAAGGTCACTAGCCAGGATCCCGAAGGCACTTACGAAGCCCTACAGCGCTATGGTAAGGACCTGACCGAAATGGCAGAGCGCGGCAAACTAGACCCGGTTATAGGCCGCGACGATGAAATCCGCCGGGTTATGCAAGTATTGAGTCGTCGTACCAAAAACAATCCAGTCCTGGTGGGAGAGCCGGGCGTCGGTAAGACGGCTATTGTCGAGGGTCTTGCCATCCGCATCACCAAGGGCGACGTACCAGAAGGACTAAAGGACAAAAAGCTAATTGCACTGGATATGGGCTCTCTTGTAGCTGGTGCTAAATACCGCGGCGAATTTGAAGAGCGTCTCAAGGCTGTACTCAAAGAAGTAATCGAATCAGAAGGCAAAATTTTGCTCTTCATCGACGAATTGCACACCGTTGTCGGTGCTGGCTCTGGTGGTGAAGGCTCAATGGATGCCGGCAACTTACTCAAGCCACCACTGGCTCGTGGTGAATTGCACTGTATCGGCGCCACCACCCTCGATGAATACCGCAAATATGTAGAAAAAGACCCAGCTCTCGAAAGAAGATTTCAGACCGTGTTTGTTGATCAACCGTCTGTTGAAGAAACAATCTCAATTTTGCGCGGACTCAAAGAGCGTTATGAAGTGCACCATGGGGTGCGCATCAAAGATGCGGCTCTGGTCAGTGCCGCAGTGCTCTCGCACCGCTATATAACAGACCGCGCTTTGCCAGACAAAGCCATAGACTTAGTCGACGAAGCGGCGGCTCGTATGCGCATCGAAATTGACTCCATGCCAACTGAGCTAGATGAACTCGAGCGTCGCAAAATTCAACTAGAAATCGAAAGAGAAGCTCTGAAGAAAGAAAAAGACCAGGGCTCTAAAGATCGCCTGGAAAAACTGGAAAAAGACCTGGCTAATCTCAAAGAAGAAGCCGATGGTTTGAGAGCACGCTGGCAAGCCGAAAAAGAAGGCATCACCAAGATGCAAGGAGTCAAAGCCGAAATCGAGCATACAAAAGTGCTAATCGAACAAGCCGAACGCGCCACTGACCTGCAAAAGGCAGCTGAACTAAAATTTGGCAAATTGATTGAACTGGAAAAGCAATTTAAAACTCTTGAACTAGAAATTACAGGAGACAAGAGCCCAAGGTTGCTCAAAGAAGAAATCGACGAAGAAGACATTGCCGAAATCATCGGCAGTTGGACTGGCATACCAGTAACTAAATTGCTTGAAGGCGAAGTGCAAAAGCTGCTCAAACTGGAAGCACATTTGCACAAACGTGTTATCGGGCAAGATGAAGCCATTGAAGTGGTTTCAAACGCGGTAAGACGTGCTAGAGCTGGTATGAAAGATCCCAAACGTCCGATTGGTTCTTTCCTCTTTTTGGGACCGACTGGTGTTGGTAAAACCGAGCTAGCCAAGGCACTTGCTGAGTTTCTCTTTGATGATGAACAGGCGATTGTGCGCATAGATATGTCCGAATATCAGGAAAAACACACTGTCGCCAGACTGATTGGCGCACCACCTGGCTATATCGGACACGACGACGGGGGACAATTGACTGAGGCAGTAAGACGCCGCTCTTATAGCTGTGTGCTCTTTGACGAAGTAGAAAAAGCCCACGCCGACGTCTTCAACATCCTCTTGCAAGTACTCGATGAAGGTCACCTGACCGACTCTAAAGGTCGTACTGTGGACTTCAAAAATACTGTCATTATCATGACCTCCAATATTGGTAGTCAGTACATCCTGGACTATCAAATAAAAGCAGCCGAGGATGGAGGCGATCACTATGACGAGATGAGAGAACGCGTCATGGGAGCGTTGAGAGAGCATTTCAGACCAGAGTTTCTCAACCGTATTGATGAGACCGTGGTCTTCCATGCCCTCACAGCAGCCGAACTGGCTCAGATTGTCGATATCCAGATGCACATCCTGAACAAGCGTCTGGCCGATCGCAAAATCACAGTCCAACCCTCTGCCGAAGCAAGAGATTGGCTTGCCACAACCGGTTACGACCCTGTATATGGTGCCAGACCACTGCGCCGTTTGATCCAACGCGAGATCGAAAACCCGCTAGCTCTAAAAATGCTAGAAGGTGAATTTGGTGATGGAGACAACATCTTGATCAATCTTGGTGATGATGAGCTGATCTTTAGCAAAGCCAGTAATCTAGTGACTGTCTAAACAATCAGCTAAAACATAAAATGGGGCAGCTCTATGGAGCTGCCTTATTTTTTAGATGCGGTCCCACTTTAGATGCATCTACCATCATATGAGAGCTGCGCATTAAACACATAAGCTCGCCTTTACTGCTAAACACCTCGGTGTCCACCACTGTCAGTCGCCCGCGTTTAACTACCTTGGACTCAGCTTTGATTGGTCCAACAGGATCATTTGTGAGTAGATTAACGCTGAGCTGGACAGAGTAGGGGAATTTTTTGCCAACACCAGAGGCTGCATCTACCTCAATATCATCCAGACTGACTGGTCCACCATAAGCGGCAGCAGAGGCAGCCTCGTCAGCCAGCGTCACAATAATGCCAGCGTGATAGACACCTGTTGGATTCATACATTGCTCGGTAAGTGGCAGCTCAAACAAGGCATAGCCATCTTTCACATCGATAGCCGAGCCACCAAGGGCGGTGAGGGCATTCCAGACATACTTTTTCATAAATTCCTGACTTTTAGAGCTGCTTTAATTTTTCGTCTAGCTGTTTTACTTTGCCAGCATAGACTTGATAGTCAATCTGCTGATCACGCTTAGGATTGACCACAGCACGGTCATAAATGGCCTTAGCTTTGCGATAAACAGCCAGAGCATCACTGCGCTTGCCGGCTGCTTTGTAGGCATCACCCATATTTTCCAGAGTGCGAGCATAAGACGAGCTGGCATCCGATTGTGCCTCTCTAATGGTCAGGACTTCTTTGAGAGAAGCTTGGGCTTCGTCGTTTTGACCAAGCCTCAGTTTGATTACAGCAAGACGTTCGAGATTATTAGCATAACTGGCAGTATGACGCTTTTCTTGCGGGGTCTCACTGACCAGGGACTGCAAGAGAGTGTCGGCTTCTTTGAGACGTTTATCCTCGATATAGAGTGAGACAAGACGCTCCACAGTTACATCCGCATCGCTCGTGCCCAGGGTGCCAGCTGCGCGCCTCTGCTCTACCACTCGCTCCAGGATACGAGCGGCCCTGTAAAGGTCACCGTATGAATCAAAACCTTGAGATAAAGAGAGCATGTCACGAGTGTAGCGATCACTGTTGGCCGCACCAGGAGCAGTCCCTACCGAATCCACCACTTGCTCGGCTTCCCAATAGTTGCCCTTTTCGATTTGTTTTTCAGCAACTGCCAGATATTTTTCGAAGTGTGTAAGGGCGCTATCGCCGGGGTTGATGTCAACTTCCATAGCGTCTCTTGCCAGATCGGCAAATTTTATGGTGCCAGCATTAAGTGAAGTTATATCGCGACTGGAAATAATCACTTCTCGATAGGCACCACTACCAACAGGGTCCATGTAACGCACAGCGACAGTCAAAAATTGACCAGGGGCGTAGCCTGTAATGACTTTTGCCGTTTGCACTGCATCGAGTCTGTAATTAGCCGATTGATAGCCATTGACTACGACAATAGCCTGCCTATCTTTGACACTGGTGCTAAACGGCACACCCTTAAAAACATGATGACTGGCCAGTACTCGAGTCAGATTAGCCTCGGGGGAGTGGTCCACAAATGCTTTTGGCGTCTCACCGAGACTAAGTGCTCTGGCTGTATCGCCCTGGGCCAAGACTGCGCCGACACTGATAGTTGCAGTTAATGCCGTCAGGCCAATGAGTTTACTGATATAGAGGTTGGTCGCAGGCTGATTAGAAGGCAATGACAATCTCCCGGATACTGTAACCCAAATGACCATTGTAGTCTGAGGAAGTAACAATCAGGATAATTGTTCCATTTAATGCCCAGGCTTATTTTACAAATCCCACAAGCTGGGCATTTGAGCAGATAAAATAAAGCCCCAGCTTATCAAGGGCTTAAAACAACAAAAGCCGGCTATTCGCCGGCCATTGTTTTCCACCACCCTGTGAAAGCTCTTCATCGTCCGCTGCACTTAACACCACCTGCGGTGCTTGATTATTGTCTGTGCCTTGTCTTGCGAACCGGTTGATGAGTATTAATATACAGACCTGTTATGACAAAAAACGGACAATCAAAAATATTTTTAAAAGATCAAATCAATCATTAAAGAACAAAAGCCGGCTATTTGCCGGCCATTGTTTTCCACCACCCTGTGAAAGCTATTTATAATCCCGAATCTATTGGCCATCAAGGCCGCGGTCACCATCGGGATAAAAGGCAGGTACTTGATCAGTATTGCGATCAAAGTGCAGGTCAGGTCTTACTGTCGTATTACCGTTACTGTAGATGCTTGGTCCAAAATCGAGAGTATTGTCACCGGCTCTAACGCCCACTCCAGCATCCAATCCAGAGTCCTGACTATTGAG
>Ga0075163_10000762_pt1 | contig 42816 bp, 82 predicted proteins | sample JI1023141ADNA_FD_71478 | JGI IMG/M metagenome (GOLD analysis project Ga0075163, IMG submission 71478) | Wastewater effluent complex algal communities from Wisconsin, to seasonally profile nutrient transformation and Carbon sequestration -... | ecosystem: Engineered > WWTP > Effluent > Algae...
ATGTCAGTGACAGATGCGATGATTGCTTGATACAGTTTTTCTGCTGTTATAACCGTGATGTTACGCTTCTTTGTCACGCCTGAACCTCATGAACACCGGCAAACGCAACGACCCATCTCGTGTGACCTCCTGATAGTTGATTTCTATCAGTTCGCCCCTGAACTTCGAGCGATTGTTCCAGATGTGGTGTGCTTCCTGCTTCGTCAGGTGTCCTCTCTCGACCTTGACCTCTACACCTTCAAAATATACAATGAATGCACCGAGATGTTCCTTATATCGACCGGTACCCTCTGTGAATGAGGCAATTGGAAGCTCAACTGTGAAGAAATCCTTTACCTTCATCACGTTCCACCCCCTTTTCCACTCGTAGTGAGAATCAAGTAATTTTATCATCGATCCTTCGAGACCAGCGGCAACGTAACCTTTGTGGATGTTGGCGATCGCATCTGGTCTAACGATTCTTCGCTCGACAAGCTTTGAATACTTACAACGCAAGTTGATGTTCATGTCCTCAAGCAATTCTCTTGCCTTACGACATGTCAGTTCACACTTCCTTGTGTTCCACATGTCTGTTGGAACGCAGTCGAAGATGTTGTACACAACATTAGTTGCATCAACGTTCGTCTTACGAAAGACTTGACCCATCATCGCCGAGAAGTCAGCAGACATGAGCTCACCATCCAGAACAATCGGACTTGTGACTAATTCTGTCAACTCTTGACAGAGCTTTGGAAAGTTCGTGATCTCCTTTCCAGCACGCGTGAACAACTTCGTCTCAACACCTGGTGTGACGAATGCAAGACATCTCACACCGTCAAGTTTTGGTTCAATCGCCACGTATTCAATACCCGTGATTTTTGTTGATTCGTACTTCTCAGCAAGTTGACACTCAAATGTGCTGATCAACAATGGCCAGATCTTATTGAATGTCTTCGTTGAAGTACCAATGTTCAGATGTCGATTGACAACGTGAAACATCCACATCCTTGCATCAAATGGTGCATGATCGATGATCTCATATAGACGCAGCCGGCCGTCGCTACACTTGACTGCATTGTCACGAAGTTCATGCAGCAGAACAAGAAGATCACGCCAGGCTAGCTCCTCGACGTCGTTACTCATGTCATCGAACTCACTCACATGTTCTTCATCAAGTTTGATCCTGTAGTTCCAGTGTGGTTCGTATGTTGCCTTGATGATGTCGCGCAACAGCATATTATCGCTGTGTGATACAAGAATCTTTGTCTTCTCATGACCAGAAGCAACAGAAATACTCTCGAAGATCTGTGAAATTCTCATCTTGTTTTGTCTCTTCTTGGGATGTCCAGTGAGCATATGCTCGAGCTCCCACGTGACACTCAGATGGTCTCTGGTCACGTGGGAGCAGGCTACTTAGGGTATGTCACATGACACATCTAGATGTCACGTGTCGCAGTGTTACTTTGCGACTAGCAATCCAATACGGCGAAGCCAGACCTCACGTACAGGGTTACTTGTTATGACCTTTACGTACGATTTCGATGTCGAAGTATCTACGACCAATGCGGTCTCTGTCGGCGAAAGTCGTTGCGGCTCGTATCTGCTGTCACAGATGTGCACATATGACGGTGAAACAGGAACCTTGTATGTCTTTCTGCCTTGATCGTCAAGTTCACCTACGTCGAATGCATTCGATGGCGGCGTAAAGTTGGGATCAGAACGATAGTTTTTACTTGAATATGCATTATATGCATATGTGTGTCTATTCGCATCAGGCCATATTTGCACCACATGTGCTTTCCTCTGGAAGAGGACACCGATATCATACGCTGCATTTTCTTTTGCTAGAACTTCATCAATGCAGATCATCGTGCCCTTCTTGAACATCTGCTTGAGTTCACTTGCACGAGCAGAGATCAACATCTTCTTTCTGTTTGCAACAGTACGATTGACAATGTTGTCAGCAAGATATGCGGTCTCACGAATGAGCAATTCTACCGACATCGATGTTTCATCTGTGTATCCCCTGACCTTTGCCTTGAAGTCGCGGTCATAATAAGACAACCCACGACACAGCGGTTCTGTCATTTTTACTAAATCTTCACTCGAGATCGAGTCATCGTCGAGCAGGATCTGCTGCTTCTCTTGCAAAAGATCGTAGATTTCCTGATACTTCTTCGTGATCCTTGTAAGCTGTTCGATGTACGGCTGGATCTTCTTCATGTCCTCATCGAGGATATGTTGTGCTGCTTTCTTTGTGATTCCCGACATTTTTACCTTTCACTTCTGAATTGCAGTTACTTGCAGTTATAGCTAACAACATCATGATGCAATAGAACATACCCATCGCAATGATAAAGCTAGCATGCAAATTCCGCCGAATGAAGTAAATTCCAGACAGCATAAGTGCGAACCAAGCGATGATAGCTATCACCATGTAAAACATTTTATGTTCCCTCTGTGCTGTACCTACGTCGTGTCGGTGATGTCACGTGCATATGTAACAATGCAATATCTTCACGATTGTAATTGCGATATCCATACTTGACCCTAATGCTCCAGGGAATTTCAAGTCCATCGCCACCACAGTCCGGACAAGGCCAGTCACCTCTAACATCAGATCCTGCATCTGCATTACAGCCTGAACATATCTCATATTCAGTCAAATCTGACTGTCTGTATGGATCATTCATCAGATTGTCCTGTCGAACTCACGTGTCGTCATCAATCCAGGTATGTTAGCATATCACATAAAGAGATCTGCACTGCATATCTTATCAACTTCATTACAACATGACTATTCTAACATGGTCACGTGTCCTTTACACGTACCACTCGGGCTTCTTAAGATTAATCTTTTGTCCCCAGGCGGACGCTGTTCTGAGTGACTGAACACAGGTCCAATCAATGAATGCCTGATACGCAGGATACGGTGCTTCTGCACCATTCATTACTGTATCTTCCATCTTCGAGAGGAGCGTGTAAGTAGACAATTGTTGCTCGTCGAGTGCGACAGAGTGACATGGACTAGTCCATGTGAATTGCTTATTGTCAATCGTCACATCTAGACCGACCACATTTGGATGTTCATCTCCGTCCCACACCCTGACATTGTGTAGTTTTCTGGTATTGCCGGCCCCGATCCAGATCGTGAAGTCGTCAACGTCATCTGACGACATGCACCCATTCGTGCATGACACGCGCATTGACCGATCTCCACGTGTCTTGACACGTGAATGTATACTGTTGAAGTTATTGATCATGCGCTGTCCATTGTCAAGCGTTATGACGCCGACGTCCCAGTTCTCTGTCAAGATCTTATTGTTTCCATTCTCGTCTGTGAACTCGACATCGCCTGTCGAGAATGAAGATCCTACAGTTTCGACAGGATATCCTCTACCGATCAAGTTCCTCATCATTGCCATTCCATGATACTCATATCCACGAAATTCATTGACGACAACGTTGACATGTCCCAAGACGCCTGACTTGACGATGTCTAACTTGAGCAATTCAGATGGTCTGTATGGCCAGTTCTCTGCCGCACATATAATGCGATCATTACGACATTCATATGAAGTCCTCGCTATGAGCTCTGACTGAATTGGCGTCTCAATGAGTAGCGGTGTCTTTATCTCTTTGTGCTTTAAGATCTCGACGACTGCATTATGAGTAATTGAAGCCGGTACACAGACGATGAGTAGATCAACGTCCTTTGCAAGTTTGTTGATTGTACCGTACCGTTTAAGTGACGTTGCAGCAGTACACTGATCAGCAGTCTTCTGTGACCGCGTCATGAATCCGATCGGTTCGATGTTCGTCATCGACTTGATGACAGACATATAGTACTCCTGCATCCTTCTTCCAGCGCCGATAAATCCTACTTTCATCTTGCACCTCTTAGTTTCTTGTATTGAGAATTGCACTCTCTGTGGATATTGTCACGACTGTAATTCTTCTCAAATTGTTGAGATGTTGCAAACGAGTATATCACTCGTATCGATCCCTGTGGTTTTTGTTCTGGGATCACGTGGTGGAGGATTGCAGTGTTAAAGAAAATCCCGGTGTTAGGTGTTGACATGAACGTGAATATGTCGGCATCAGATGTCAGAAGCTTCGAACAGTCCATGTCCTGACAGTCATACATTCGACGATGTGATCCACGCACGACTGCTAGTTTATGACTTGGATCACCTTGTTCGAAGTACAAAATCAACTTGTTGACAGGCGGTGTGTTACCAACCCATCCATCTTTGGTGAGATATGTGTCTCGATGCCAGGCCATGTATGACGTATTATTCACGTCCGGACGTTCAACGTATCTCACTTGACAGTGGACCAACTCGATATCACGAGTCAACGTTGCTTCTTCGATCAACTTGTCGATATTGTTCTCAAACAATACGTCGACGAAAGCACGATCATATTTGATAGGACTAGGCCTGAAATCAAATGTGTTCTTGTACTTTGAATCCCAGCTGAATCCACGTTCATAGTGAGGCTTGGGCGGTACACATAACGTCTGCACGAGTCCTGCAAGTTTTGCAGCCTCAAATGGCATGCACATGTACCCATCTCTATAGAAATCTTGGTCAGAAGTCACATGCAAATATACGCAATATTTGCTGTGTTGTTTTACTTCAAGCGTGCGACTTTGAATGCTTTCACAACCGCAGCCTTGATCTCTTCATTTGAGAACTGAGGCGTACACACAGGTTTGTACTTTTCACGAATCGCCGCTACAAGTTCACTGAGAAATCGCGTCCTCTCGTCTTGATCGTCAGTCTTCTCTTGTGCCATGAGGGCCCACCGATCAGTTCGGTCCTTGACAAAGCGATACAACTCATCGCCTTTCTTGTTACGACCGAAGAGCTCGGTGAGCTCTTCACGAATGAACTTTCTCAGAGGTGACATCTATGTCTAACTATTTATCTTCGTCGTCTTCGTTGTTCTCTGGATCCTTGAGGATGTCTGTCATTGCAGACAGCTCAAAGAGTGCATAGAGTGCGATTACACCCATCAACACTGCTGTGAAATAGAATTCCAACCTTGCAGAGAGGAAACAGAAGATCGTTGCAGCATACAGACTAGTGTATGTCATGAACTTTTTCAGTGAGTGTTCATTGAAAAACCTGTGTAACATCCAACGTAGCACGTGACTGCCATCGAGTGGCTGAATCGGTAACATATTAAATGTTGCGAACAAAAAATTTGTACCAATGAGTAACCCAATTGTAGATATAGCATTTGCTGACATGGGAATTGCTAGCATTGCAACGAACAATACACAACCGATTAACACATTCACCAGCGGCCCTGCGATCGCCACGACTGCTCTCTTTGGCAGTGACAAAGGTTCAATGCTCATGAATGCAACCATTCCAAAGATCATGACAACGACCTTCGTCGTGGGAATGCCAAATCTGCGCGCAACATACACGTGTCCGAACTCGTGTAGTAACAAAGATATGAGAACGCAAAATCCAATCACGACACCCAACTGAAAGAACATCGCCAATAGGACAATTGACGTGAGATGAAAGTACACAGGCACGTTCATGAGTGTGAACATGCGGAAGCTTTCTTGAATTTTTGGCATCTTCATATTGTTATCCCTTCACACACACGACCTGCTTAAGCGTCGCGACAACTTCGACAAGATCACTCTGTGCAGCGATGCATGCGTCGATGTCCTTATACGCGCCCGGTGTCTCGTCGATCACTTCGATGTCCTTACGGCACTCAACGCCACGCGTTGCGATGATGTGATCCTCGACAGTGAACGTTCGCTTCGCTTCACCCCTCGACATCTTTCGTCCAGCACCGTGTGAACACGAGTTGAACGACTCTGCATTGCCTAACCCACGGACGATGAATGACTTCGCGCCCATCGATCCTGGGATGATGCCGAGCTCATCGAGCTTCGCACTGACTGCGCCCTTACGTGTGACCATAACGTCCTCACCGAAGTGATGTTCGCACGAGACGTAGTTGTGGTGACAGTTGACAGCCTTACGCAACTTTCGTGCGGAGCCAAATACAGGAATGTGCTTTCGCGCCGCTTCGACGACAGCGTTCAACATGATGTCACGGTTCAACTTCGCGTAGTTCTGCGCCCAATCGAGAGCGAACCAGTAGTCATCGAACACCTCTGACCCCTCAACGAGATACGCAAGGTCGCGATCTGGAAGGTGGATCTGCATCCGCTCCATGTCACGCTTTGCGAGCTCGATGAAGTACGAACCAATCTTGTTTCCAACACCGCGCGATCCACTGTGGAGCATAATCCACACGTTGTCATCAGTGTCGAGACAGATCTCGATGAAGTGATTTCCACCTCCAAGGGTACCGAGTTGTTGCAACGCATTGTCCTTACCAATCTCGCGGTGCTTCTGCACGATCTGATCATAACCACGCTCGAGGTGTTGTCGCCACGTACGAACTGTTGCATTCGCTACGTCGACGAAACAACCCTTCTTGTGACCACGATGCTCAGATGAGAATCCGTGTGGAACAGACTCTTCAATCGCCGCACGCAGACCACTTAAGTTATCCGGAAGCTGCGATGCTTTGACATCAAGCTGCAACGCACACATTCCGCATCCGATGTCGACACCGACAGCAGCTGGGATGATTGCGTTCTTCGTTGGGATCACAGATCCCACTGTTGCACCCTTACCCATGTGTACGTCTGGCATCACGGCGATGTGGCTGTGAATGAACGGCAATGTTGCCATGTTGCGCAATTGCTGTTGCGCCGCTTGTTCGAACTGCACACCCGAGGTCCAGTGCTTGATCTTCGCGCGACCCTGCTCATCAATGACTTCATACGACATGAATATATTTTACCACATGCATGGTAGAACTACACATTCGTTGTCGTGTATGTTTGATGACAGTACGATGCATTTTGTCGTTGTTCTATTGTCGAACAGCAAGTCGAATTCATCGACGACAAAGAAAAAAGCGGCACAGATAAATCTGCAACCGCTTCTTGTCACTTACCCTGCATGCAATGTGATCTAGTTTCACATTTGCAACTATGTTACAGATACTAAACAGGCCAAATATACGGCAGCGTAGAACTTTCTGTCCAACCGAACTTACCGTAGTAGATCGAATCTTTTCTGAGAAGATTTGATCGATGCGATGCATGGAACGCTGGATCGCCTAACCATGTTGGCATTGCCAAATTTGGCATAAGACGACCATTGTGAACTGCTTCTGTGTAAATCGAGTGTATCTTAACCTTACACGTGTCCTTGTACCCACGTGACGTCCACTCGTCGATCATTGCATCGGTGTATAGAAGTAGTGCATGCTCATGACCGCGCCACATTCTTGTGGCTGGATGATTCACCCAGCCGCGGCCCACACCAGTACATGCATTCATAATCTGCATCGACTCGACACGTTGCTTGCCTAAACGTGCTCGATCGAGCACTTTTGCAGATGCTGCGAAATCTTGATATGGGAGGAATGTCTGCATGTTATCCCGTCTCTGACACCATCAGGATCGTATGACGAACTTTCTTCACAGCACCACACTTCTTACACTGTGGATTAGGTGACTTACCTACGATCATCAGGTAATTGAATTCTATCACATCACCCCCACAAATGGAACAAGTTCCTATTACACTCTTCTGGTCATAGCTCATGGTTACTACCTCTTCGCAACATGTGGAAAGCAGTCTTGGCGCGCCATTTCTCTTAATGTTTGAGATGGATCATAGAATATGCTCACAAGGTGAATCCAAGTGTGATAACATCCGCATTGTGCAACGCAGAGAAGTGCACCTTCACGAACAATCGGCGACTGATGATACAACAATCCAATCGCAGCATCACATGCTGTATACTTCTTATCTGTGTGCTGTTTGTGTTGATCTGGAATAAGTTGTAGATCTTCTGCGGCATATGAAAGAAGAGCTGGTGACTCAATTTTGCCCTCTGCGATGAATGTTAACATCGCTCCAGGGTCTGTATTGATCAGAGTTTTTACCTGTGACACTGTCTTCGGCACAAGCGCAGAGTACGACTCTATACTATTACACGTACATGCACAGTTAGCGTCTTCGTTATGACCGTCGTGGTATGAACAATACATCATACCACCAAGATGTAACGACATGTGTTAGCGCCACGCCTTGCAGTGAAACTACACATTCCAAGATCACCAACAACATCACTGATGAATGCATCTTCGATGCATCCTGTTTCATTATTCTGCTTGATGATGCGAACGTCGTCAGATACGTTCGCAAGGAACTGCTTGAGTTGTCCAACCGTTGTGATCTTCATAATCTCACCGAAGCGGAATCTTAAGGCCCATGTCACGCATCGAGAGCAGAGCCTCAGCGTTTCCCATTGCATCGTCGACAGGATTGTGCGTGTGCTTGGTCATCCTGAGGTGCTTGATGTTGACCATCATGTCGTTCTTCATGCCCTTGTAGATGTCGTTGAGATTTCTCGACGAAAATCCAAACGGATTCGACCCGTAGAAACTATGGAAGTACCAGTTAACAAACTGCCAATCGAATCCGTTGTTATCGGCGATGAAGATCGGACGATCGACAGACGTCGACTTGATCCAGTCGGCAAATCGCTGCATGACGACAATAGGATCTTCGAATCCAAGGTGCTTCTCACGAGAGACACCCGAGACCGCCAGAGCAATCGGATCCCATTTCTCAGAAATGGGCTTAAACTCGCCATAAAACGTGTCACTGAGACCTGGTCTCACAACCACAGCACCGAGGGACACCATCGAGTAAGGACCAGGAATAGGCCCATCAGTCTCAACGTCAAGCATGAAGTATGACATGGCCGAATTATAGCTCACAACACACGTGATTTTCACACACGATGATCATTCGTGAATGAATGTTTGATGTACCTATGAAAGTCTGACAGATGCTAGACTACAACATCCTGCATCGAAATCAACCTCAGTTGGTTCATCGGTGTCTGCCAACCCTAACATTCGTTGTGCTTCCGCAACAAGAATACGTTCCACATCTTCTGGTGCAAACGTGACACTTGTGGTTGTCTTCGTGCTGATAGTTGTATTTTTCGAGATACTCATCACTTCACCATATCTCAATCAGAGATTTTTGTCACAAGCCCGAAGATCGAGTCACTCTCAATCCATCCGTTGATCCTGCCAACGTTGTTCCCAATCAGGAAGCTTCTGGTGCCATTCAGCTCCCGAATCTCCTTGATCAGGTGGAGGTATTGATGTCCTTGAACCTTGCAGAGGACGATGTCGTCGACGTTGAGAAGTGTCTTGTCAACAGGTCGAACTTCAACCAACTGACCGTCTTCAACACGTCCGGACATCGATCGTCCTCGTGGTCTGAAACAAACAGGATTTCCACAAGAGAGCTCTTCGATGTATTTACTTGCCCAACTCATTTTGTTCTCTCTTTGTGCCCGATGAGGGAATTGAACCCCCGTCCCCGCGGTGTAAACGCGTTACTAAAACCACTCAGCTAATCGGGCATGGTGCTTGTGCTAGGGATCGAACCTAGTTTACAACCGTGTCGAGGTTGCGTTATACCATTCTACTACACAAGCGTTGTTAGTACTCCCTGAGGGAATCGAACCCACATCTTTGCGTTAGAAGCGCAAGGCCCTATCCATTAGACGAAGGGAGCATGCTACAGAACTTAATACTCGCATCCGGACTCGAACCAGAAATTCAGCGTTCGAAGCGCTGTGTGATAATCCATTTCACCATGCGAGCGTGGTGCCCAAAAAGGGAGTCGAACCCTTCTCTGTTCCTTACCAAGGAACTATTCTAACCGCTGAAATATTCGGGCATTTTTCTTAGAGCCTCAACAGAGAATCGAACTCTGACAGCCTGCTTACAAAACAGGAACGCTACCACTACATCATTGAGGCAAACACGAATTGAGCTCACGGTGTGAATCGAACACACGAATCCTGATTACGAAACAGGCATGTTACCACTAGCATCACGCGAGCTTGAATTACCCATTTCACTTTCTTGGAGAGGAAGAATAGGGCTAACCGAACCTCTGACATCCTTAAGCAATGACTTAAGGAATCCACATTTCCCACTGCTTGGGAAGCTCTCTACCTTGGGAGAAGATCTTTCTCCTTGCCATCGTCATGTTAGGCATCTTTGGTTCACTGAGAAGTGCCATCGATGCTTCGCGAGGTGTTCTGTCTGCCTTCTTCCTGTTGCAAGGCTTGCATGCAGACACGATGTTTTTCCAGTTGGTGTCACCGCCTCGTGATCTAGGTTGAACGTGATCAAACGTAAGTTCGCGTGGTGGCTTCTTCTTACCACAGTACTGACACCGATGGTCGTCACGCATGTAGACATTCTCTCTACTGAACTTGGTGTGCACGGGAGCTGGTCGCGTGTACGTCTCGAGGCGAATCACTGCTGGTACGTCAAACGCCGCCGATGCGGAACGAACCTTGAAGTCTTCGTATGATTCAAGGATTTCGACCTTCTCTCGAAAGAGAAGGCACATCGCCCGCTGCCACGATATCGCGACGAGGGGCTCGTATCCTGCGTTGAGCACGAGCACTCTATGTTGTGCTGCTTCCATGACTTCGTCTGCTTTCGAATTGCGGTCCCAACGGGGTTCGAACCCGTGATAACAGGTTGACAACCTGCCGTGTTACCTCTACACTATGAGACCATGTTCCTGATTCGTAAATATCACTCCAAGATGATTAGTGCACATAACCGGGCTCGAACCGGCATCAACCCACGTGGACAAAGCACACGTGGTATTCTCCCATTTGAACTATATGCGCATTGTACCCCGTGCCCGTATCGAACGGACATCTCCGTGGCTTCAGCACGGCGCTAAGACCTCATCAGCTAACGGGGCATACTCTACTTGTCGGTGAGGAGGGTGTCGAACCCCCAATGCTTACTCAATTCAGAACAGTTTTACAGACTGCTGCAGCCAACCACTATCTGCCTCTCACCGATATTCTCTTCTTTTCTATTATACCATGCTCATCTATCATTTACACTAAGTTGTCTTTCGTTCTCTGGGAACGAAGTTCCCGATGCATCTAAATTAGTGTTCCCACCAGGATTCGAACCTGGATTTCAGCCTTCGCAGGGCTGCGCCCTATCCATTGGACGATGAGAACATGGTGACCTCACAGGGAATTGAACCCTAGTTCTTGGATTGAAAGTCCAGCGTCTTAACCATTAGACGATGAGGCCATATAGAGGACCAGGAGGGAATCGAACCCTCGTACGGTGGTTAACAGCCACCCGCTAAAACCCCTCAGCTACAGGTCCATTTGAGTAAATCAGTACTTATCTCTATTTTTCTTCCTCTGTCCATTGAGGAACGACTTCAACTCGCCCCTCGTCTTGAACCACTTCACACCGTCCGGTAGGACAGCAACATCTTCGATGTGTTCAATCTGAACTTGTGGCATGCCGCTAGTAAGTAGCGATGAGAAGTACGTATATCCAGCTTGAGGAACTTCATGAGTCTCCTCTGTTTCTTCTACTTCTTCTACATGTTCGTGTTCCATCGTTGTATCTCACATTTCACACTTAGAGAGCCCTGTGGGATTTGAACCCACCATGAAAATTAATTCGGCGGTTTAAAAGACCGCTGCACAAACCAGACAGTGCGGAGGGCCCAAAATTTACTTTCTCAAATTCTTCTGATTGTCGATGTACCTCTTGCAGATCTGTGCAACGGCACTTCTCATCTTTTGTCTTGCTGAGATATTCTGTGTGTGGATCTCGATCCCAGGAGGACGAAACTTGTTATCCTCGTAGAGTGTCTGCTCTATCCAGAGCAGGACATCGTAACCTGTACCTCGAGCATCATCACCTAAGTCATGATCGAGACTTATCGCCTTGACCATACCAGTCTTGATCATGTTAATCACCTCGATTGGCCATCTACACAGGTGCCAACCGCGAGGCGCAGGACGCTCATCATCGAGCCAAATCTGAAGTGTTCTCTTCATAGTTTCTTCCTGCAAGTACTTAGTGACCCTAGAGGGAATCGAACCCTCTTCCTCGCACTGAGAATGCGATATCCTAGCCGGTGAACGATAGGGCCGTTGAGGAGACACACAGAATCGAACTGTGCCCTGTGAGGTTGCAACTCACCGTCTTAGCCGCTTGACTATGTCTCCATTTGGCAGGTCATGAGGGAATCGAACCCATCGTCTGTGGACTTGGAAACCACGATGCTACCATTGCACCAACGACCTATAATTCAAACTCTTCTCTACTCGGTGAGCCCTCTGGGAATCGAACCCAGCTGAATCTTGCTTAAGAGGCAAGCGCATCCCCAATCTGCCCAGAGCCCATATCGTTGACAGTGTGTACCTAACTGTAGGACTCGAACCCACATCACCGGCGTGGTCGCCGGGGTCTTATCCAATTAGACGAGGTTAGCAGTCAACGCACACAACTTCATCATCTTGAACGGTCAAAAACACAATATCAACCGCACTGTCCGTAGAAGCCTTGTGGTGAACTCACCCGGATTCGAACCGGGAACCTAGAGGGTAAGAACCTCTCGCTCTGCGCAGATTGAGCTATGAGTCCAAAGCCGCTCGCCGTTGGTATCCATTGATAGGACCTTTCGGTAAACCTATCTCCGGACGACTTGCGGACTACTCCAGTATTTCACCAAGATTACCAGGCTACCAACCTGGTATTTTGTGTTATGGTGAGTTCTCTGTTTCGTTAGTGGAGCCAAAGGGAGTCGAACCCTTAATTCCTGGGTGCAAACCAGGTGTGTTACCGCTAGCACTATGACCCCATAATGTCACTACGGATACGGCTGTGACGTGCCGGCTGATCTCTCGACATCCGCTGTGGATCAACAGACCGTTAATCCCTTAACCAGCATAACTTTGCTTCATGAAAATCCTTGTTCGTCTCTTCGATTTTTAGTCGAGGTAGTTGGATTCGAACCAACGATCTCCTGGTTCCGGACCAGGCGCCATAGACCAAACTTGGCCATACCTCGATGCATTTATCACACTGAATCGGAATTCACTTAGTCGAGGAAGTGGGAATCGAACCCACCTAATGTCCTGTTTCCAAAACAGGCGACCCCACCTTGAGTCTGTTCCTCGATATTATCGTAGCTCCGAGAGAAGGATTCGAACCTCCATAGACCCACAAGGAGTCGCTGGTTAACAGCCAGCTGCATTACCATTATGCTATCTCGAAATGTTTAGACAAATAAGCCCAAGTCAAATCCCATCTTGATTACCACCCGAAGGGCGGGATGGAATCCCCCTCGGGCTATCGTTTGTCTGTTCTAGGTTCTGCGTTGATGGGTGACCAATTGGCGGCAACAAAACATGAGACAACAAATGGCTTCGCACGCTCTGTGCGAATCATTGTATCTGTCTTATATGTTCGTGGGGTAGCCATGATGATCACTTGAAAATGGTAGCGGGAGTCAGATTTGAACTGACGATCTCGAGGTTATGAGCCTAGCGGGGACGACCAAGCTCCCCTATCCCGCAGCGTGTTTGTTTTCGTATTGGTATTATATACAACAGAACGTGTCTTTACACCTAGGTCGTGCACATTTTGTCAAAAAAGAAGCGTTGTTCATCTTGTAATCTTGATTACATACCGGTGCAGCATTGTGTAACAGGTCACTGTATCGTCCCAGGACGTCACACGATCACCCAGGATGACCCACGATCTCTTGTGTGACCTCACCAATAGGTCACACAGGCTACAAACCCGGGAAGCTCTGGACGTCACTGGTCACAGCGCGTAATACATGTAATCCGGATTACAGAATTAAAAATGGCACGAGTTCATAGAACTCGTGCCATCAATTTCTCACCATATGTTCAAACGCCAGTCGACTCAGATGTCACAGCCTCAACAGACTCGGCGACTGGTTCTACAACCTCGGGTGCTGGAGCAGCAACCTCTTCGACAACAGGTGCTGCAGGCTCCTCAACTGGACACTGTGTCTTAACGACTGCTGTTGCTCCTGCAGCAATAGCACCGGCCGTAACGACACCGGCGAGGACCTTAAGTAATATTGATGTTGCTTTGCTTGAAGTTGCCATGTTATGTTCTCCTTGATCTCGTGCACAGGCGATCAACCTGCAGCATGCATAAGAATATATGCTTTACTGACGGTAATGTATATCTTGCAGTAATGGAACTTCTTCCATTCATAACAATTGAGCAATCATTTTCTCGTCCCCCACGTAAAGACTCTTAACACGAGAGATCCACGCTTCGTTCTTGACTTTGAACATGAGCGGCAGACCCGGACTGACATACTGACCCTTACACACGACACCCTCAAACGTCATTCCCGAAAGTGATCCGTCACGGACTGACGTGACGAACTCGTCGGTTGGATTGCCATGGTAGAGCACCTTCGCAATGTCTAAGTCGCCGAACGTGCGAATGAACTCTCGTGGCTCTAGCATACCGCGCTTCTCCGCAGACACGTCGAAAAGTACGACATCTTGCATCTCATCCTCAAGATGTACACCTGCGAACGAAGAAGGACCGAAGAATTCGAAAAAACATGTCGCTGTGCTCCAACGATTGTCTTTGAAGATCTTCTGTAGCGACTCAGAGTACTTGTTCATGAAGAGATCGACAGACCTCTTTAGAATCGGATTGCTATCGTCAAGCAAGGCGTGTCTTCGCCCGAACTTGGTGAAACCACCCTTCCTCGTCCAGAAGGTCCTGATGTTCGATCCGTCGAGCTTGTCAAACGCGTAGATAGGTTTTGATACAATCGCCGTTGAGATCGTTGGATACGTCTTCACTGTAGAGGCCTTAGTGTTCTCGCTGGGAATCGAACCCAGATTATTCGCTTAGGAGGCGAAGGCCCTATCCGTTGGACGACGAGAACGTGTTAGAAATTATATCGCTTCAATGGAATCCTGCATGAGAGCTACATCAATATACCCACTTGCGAATGGTGGACGTGAATCTAGACCTAGGTGTACGAACAACCTCTCATTATATGAGCGGTACGACGTCATGTAGATCAACGTCTGTGGTTGAACCCACGCCAATCTGGGCTCTCCCACCTGTGGACTTGGATCGTTCTTCACATCCGCAATGAACGTCGTGTTCAAGTACGACACGCCTGCACGAGATCGCGATGGCACGAAGCTCGTGAAGATAGGTGTACAACTACTGATGATGAGACCAGCCTCTTCGAATGATTCGCGTTCGATCGCTGCTTCGAGCGTCTCACCAGGATCCACTTTGCCACCGACGAGGCCCCACGAATTGGGATTGTCACGACGTGCGATCGCGAGAAGCTTGCCATCGTCACGCATAACGAACAGCGACACGCCCTGTCTTACAGGAATCATGTTGTATACCACTTTTCGATCTCTTCTACGATCTGATACATTGTTCTAGAAACCCAGAACACGTCACCTGACATCATGTGAATCTTTGTGTGTCCCTCGCCACTCGTTTCAGTTACTGCGACGATCATCTCAGGTCTTACAAAGAGACGTCCTCCGAGTTGGAGGAATTTCTTCTTGGATTCAGATGTACGATACGGATCACTGTTTGTGAAACCATCTGTCTTCGACATGACTTGTCTTTCCATCTCACTGATCGTTAGTAAGGGCAGAGGGACTTGAACCCCCAGGTGCTTTCGCCGCGGGACTTAAATCCGCTGTGTCTACCATTCCACCATGCCCTCAAGAATGGAGTCGGGGGGAATCGAACCCCCGTCCAAGAACCGTCAGCAACTATGCACTACGTGTGTAGACGTCATTCTGATTCTCGAACATGTGAGCTTGCATGACATCCAGCATCACTCACGTTCCATCCTGTTTGATTCGGTATATGAGTCAGGAGGATGACATACCTATCTCCCGTGTGACATCACGACCCTTACTGGAGAACCTAGGGAGTGACGTGCAACCTAACTAGGCTGCAATGGCCATATGGCCGTATGTGCTATCGTTTGCGATTAGCGTTTCATACCGTTTTTACGAGGCGGTCTTGCCCCTCGACACGCGCATACCTGTCTAGAATCCCTGTCGAAACCAGGTCGACCCCAAGTATGTCAGAACCAGTCACCAGAGAAAAAATCATCAAAGGCCTCTTCGATGTCTGAGAAGACATCATTGACCTTGTTCGATGTCTCACGTTCGTCGAGGACAACGTCCCTGACGACAGTAACAGGCACCTTCACCACATCAACAGCAGTATCAATCAACTTACCTAGTACACTCATTTTTACCTCTTTTCTTCAGTGCGCACATAAGGAGTTGAACCTTATCAGACGAGATATAAGCTCGTTTCCGTCTACCGTTCGGACCTGCGCGCGAATTACGTTACAACTTAATTATATAGTCACAAGTTTGGGATTTTCAAACCCAGTGTTAAGAGAGTTCGGGTAGCCGAACGGATTACACACGATACGTGTGACGCTGTTCGTGAGAATATAGTCTTTCGAGTCGTGTGTATGACCATGGATCCACAACTTCGGTTGCATTACACGAATCAACGACGACATATCGTGAACGAAGTAACAGTTACACTGCATTGTCCTGTAACGTTGTGACACACTCTCATATGACGGAAGATGATGTGTCACAACAACAGTCTCATCATCAACATTCGATGACAGGAAATCTGCCGCGGCCGCACCATTGACAAACGTCTGATCTGCATCCTCGATCATCTTGAAGTCATTGATCGTGTGCTTAAGTGTCAACGTCGCTGTAGATGTAGGATACCAGAGCGTCGTTCCTACGACTTTCGTGCCATTGATATGTTCCACAGTGTTGTTCAACCACGAAAAGTTCGCATGCTTTGATGCAAACTCTGTGATGACGTTTGCAGTGCGTGTGAATGACGACCGGTAGTACTCGTGATTACCAGCGACGAACAAAACACGTTCGAAACGATCACATAGAACATGCATCGCACCACTGAATGTGGTGTGCGTTCCAAAATCACCCGCAACGACAAGAGCATCAGCACCGGCATTCAACAGCGTCGCTGAATATTCATATCCAGCGTCAGCATGAAATTCGGTGTGGATGTCGCTGACAATCTGTAGCGTCAGTGCGTCGCGCATGTATCCATTATATCAGGATGGTGTGTCCTGTGCACGATCAATGATCCATGGAAGCTGGGCATCTTTGCTGTAACGAGCGAAGATCTCTGTGAATCGTTCCTTAATCAAGGAAAGGGTCTCATCTGTACATCCTGTCGCCACGATGGGTGCAAGCAATGCTTCACTGAAGCCTGTCGCAATGTATGCATTGATCTCGTCTTCGACGACATCGGCACAGTAGCCTTCTGTCACTAGGGTGTGACGAAGTGCATTGTACACTTCGACGTGTGTGTGTTTCAACCACGCAACTGCCCCTCGCATCTCTGCTTGATAATCGGGAGAGACGTACCAAAGACCATGTGCAAGCTCGTGTTCAAGCGCAGCACCCAGCTCGACACATCCCACGATGTAGAATACATGGTCACCTTCGATCGCCTTGATCGCTTCGAAGGCCTCACGCATGTTGCGGTCGTAGATATTCTCGTCTGGTATGCCAAGGTCATAGAACAACTTGGAGAAGACCCAACATGGAACGTTGAACCCAGACCAATCGTTTGGATACGAAAAGATCCCAAGGCCTCCAGCACCAGTCCTGTCGATCGAATACCACCTCATGTAGTCCACAAGATTAAACGTCGCATTGCGAAAGTCAGGATTGGGTGACTCGTAAAATTCCTGGTAACGAAGGAAGTGCATGTTCACATCATATTGATTCTCGAATGAGAACATGTAGACGTGTGGGTAGATCTCACGTACCCTCGGTGCTGGATGAAGTATCATCTTCGCCGTTCTTTCTCTTCATCATCGATTCGATTTTTTCTGCTCGAGCAATTGCTCGAGCAGCCGCAGCACGATACTGTTCTGCAGTTGCAAATCCAGCAATCATACCGATGTTGACGTCATCTCGTCCCTTAAGTTCATCGATGACTTTACCATCTGAACGAATAACACGTTGTGGCGGTCGCGGAGACAGGTTCAAATCTTGTCGACCGATCATATATCCCATTGCAAATGGGTAAGATACATCTCTCATACCACCCAACACATGCCACATGTCGTTGTAGAAGACCTCTATAGCGCATGTGTACTTCGGCATAAAGTCCTCAATCTACCGAGAGTCTCTTACTACATGATACACGAATTAGATTCTCTTCTGCGCGAAGAAGCTCTTCCTCTGCTGCACGAAGTTCTGCTTGAAGCCTAGCAATGTCAGCCCGAGCTTCATCAACCCACTTCTGGGCACGCGAACACTTCCAACCGGGACCATATGATCCACCCATCACTCATCCTTCTTCTCAGAAGAAGCCCGCGCGACAGTCAAAAGGTCAATCTTCGCCTCGAGTGAGCGCACCTTGTCAGTAAGCTCACCCTCCTTCTTCCTCTCTGCAAGAGAGTCCTTGATCGCTGATATCACCATTGCGGCGACACCTAGGATGGTTGCAGTCTTACTCCAGTCAACAGGTGTGAGGATGTTCACATGTACTCCTTATTATACGTTAGCTCTCTAATGTCATTGTAACACATCGTCATAATGTGTACAAAGTCGCTGCGTTAGTCATATGACGTTGCCGGGCGCCGGCGACGATTCCTTGCTTCATCAGCTTGGATCGCGTCGAACAACCCAGCAAAGAACGCATCATCAGGTAGTTCCTCAGGAATGATGTCACCCCATGTCGATGGATCATCGAGTGAAGGAAAATCATCAACACCTTCGCCCAAAGATTCAATATACATCAACTTAAGTGAGTCAGGTGACTTGGGTTCTGACGTTAACCACCCAGATAAATAATCAATAAGATCTTGACGACCAGATCGCTGAAGATAGCGTTCTGCGCGCAAATCGATCCCATTAACAGTATCGTGTGCTCTATGCATAACAGTATATAATCTGTTCACACGAGATCTTGTTGTGCCAACGATGGGAATCGAACCCACTCAGACGTCGTTATGAGCGACGCGCTTCGCCATTCAGCTTCATTGGCATGATCAGGAACCAGCTCCTGGGGGTAGCAGAACTGGATGCTTACACACAAACAGTGCACTCCCTGTGTGCACCCTCCCACATTTCACCATCCAGTTCCATGTGGTCTTCTTACTACCTTGAATGCCTTCTCGGGTTCAGACTTTTCCTGGTGCAGGTACCGGGAGTCGAACCCGGGCATCATGCTTGGAAGGCACGCATGCTACCGTAACATCTTACCTGCATTAGTGCCGACTTTCCGGCATGTCAGTACGTTCCACCGCGCACAAGCCCGTCACGTACAACCGCTTAAGCACAAAGCGAGATTCGAACTCGCAACCACCTGATTACAAATCAGGTGCTCTACCGTTGAGCTATTCATGCATGGTGCAGGTACCGAGAGTTGAACTCGGGCGTCAGCCTTGGCAAGGCCGCATGCTACCGTAACATCTTACCTGCGTGTCAGTAAATAGTGCACATGGTGGGAATCGAACCCGACCTAAATTCGCTTATCAGACGAATGCCCTCTCCAGAAGGCGACACGTGCATGGTGGATCGTGCGAGAATCTAACTCAACATACAAATGCTGCAGCATCGTATGCTCATTCTTGACGTTTAGAGAACGCCCGTGCTAACTTTACACTAAACGATCCATATCTTGGATTCATTATATCAAGTTAAGCTAAGAAGTTCATAATCAATGTATCAACTTCGTCTTGTGGCATCTCACCGAGATCCTTGTAGGGATTTGGAACAATCATCTTCATGTCAACGATGTTTGCCAATTTCGAACCGGCGGCATCGTTGTCAAGAACACCAATCATCTTCTTTCCGAGCGACCTGAACCAGGGTCGGAGGGGAAGTGGGTTGTTCGAAAGGACAGCAATGCATGGTTCGCCTGTGTTCTGAATCTTCACTGCATCAAAGACACCTTCGACAACGAAGACATACAGTCTCTCATCTAGAGTTTCTGCTCCCCAGACACCAATCTTTTTCGTGGTTCCCTCGTCGAAGATCTTCGTGAAGTATCTCATAAGGTCGCTGGGCTTAACGCCCAGTTCATTTGCACGTTGAATCAACTTGTTCGTGTCGGCACGAAGCTTCTCACCGGCAGGATTATACTGTTGAAATCCAACAATCTGGCCTGACAAATTGTAAAGGATGAACGTTGCCAATCCTGCATCTTCGTCTACGATGACGTGTGTTCTGTTTGGATCAACACCTCTATCTCTAAGATGTGACGCAAGCTTACCCTCGCTAAGGGCATCATGAGTTGTTTTTGATGACATGACTTCCTCTTTTTCTGTAGAATGGTTCTCCCCGAAGGTATCGAACCCTCATAACAAGATTCAAAGTCTTGCTGACCTACCTAGGTAGGGGAGAGTGAAAATTGGAACGATAGGATTCGAACCTATATTGACCGAGGGTCAGAGCCTCGCGCACTAACCGTTGTGCTACGTTCCATCAAGTTGTGTACCGAGCGGGAATTGAACCCGCGTCACGCCCTCGCGAGGCATATTCATCGCACCCTTCCAAGTCAATTTTCCGGAATAACTTGAAAACTTACGACTACTAGACTTTTCCAATTAGTCTATCGGCACATAGCGGAATTGGTGAGGATTGAACTCACGGTCCGTTTTACGGGACACACGCTTTCCAGGCGTGCACGAAAACCCAACATTCGTGTCAATTCCAAGAAAAGGAGCCTGTGTCGGGATTCAAGCCCGCGTCATCTCTTGTGGGGAGAGAATCCCCTGACTGCTATCGTCTTAGCCACAAGCATAAAGCGGAATGTGAGGGAATCGAACCCCCGAAGCTTATTAGGCCCAACCGTTTTCAAGACGGGTTCCTCGACCAACCGGACACATTCCATGAGCGGAGCCTTAGGGAATTGAACCCTAGGTACCCGGAGGTACGACAGTTTAGCAAACTGCTGTGGAAAACCAACATCCACGTAAGCTCCAAAAAACGGAGTATGCAGGATTCGAACCTGCGGACCCTGTTAAGGGTCACCTGCTTTCGAAACAGGCGGAATAATCCACTCTCCCAATACTCCAAAGTGATCTCGTGTTCACAGTCTATTCTGTTGTTAGATATCTACGGTGCCGAAGAAGGGATTCGAACCCTCACGGGCATTTCGCCCACAACGCTCTCAACGTTGCATGTCTACCGTTTCATCACTTCGGCATGGGGTGACTAGTGGGAGTCGAACCCACTTCTCCTGATTCACAGTCAGGCATCTTAACCTCTTCGACTTTAGCCACCATAAGTGCTCTTGAAGGGATTCGAACCCCTACGCCCGAAGACAACGCGTTCTAAGCGCGCCGCGGCTACCATTACGCCACAAGAGCATAGTTTTCATCTTCAATTTGGGTCAAGGGACGTACGCGTGAGATGAGAACTAGCGTACGTCCTGGTCAATGAGATGACCAGACGATGACAGCATCTGGCTTCCCATTGATAGGGACCCTTGCTGGCTATGTTCTTGACTCGAACGCATTTTCGTGCCTGTGTATGAGTATTATATCCAGATCGAGAAGCTTTTACATCACGTGGAGTCACTTTCTCGAAAATTGTTCCATCAGGTCGAGAAGGACAGAGTTACTCACCATCGCAGAATTGTAATCTACATCACAAAAACGAAGACCACCGTCGACAGTTTCAAGGAAATGGTCCATAGAGTGCTGGAGCGTCCTGATGTACTCTATGTCCTGTGAGTAACAGACTTCATGCACGAGTTCGTCACCCAGGTGAACCTGGATCTCGCCTGTCGAGGAATACGCGGCGACTGTGATTGTACCTGATGTGCATGCAAACGTCAGCATGAGACGTGGGCCTGATGCGTATGAAGTGAAGATATTCGTCGTGATGCTGCCGTGTGTGAACGTGACGAAACCAGAGTCAGGTGCTGTACCTGTGTTGGCGTAATTCTCAAGTGTGGCACGTACGCACGCGCCGACACCCAACTTCATGTTGAAGAGGTCGAACCAGTGTACAGCAACGGTCTCGATGACGCCCATCGGATGTCGTGTCACGTCTGACCGCCACATATTCTTATACTTCTCTGCGTACGCTAACCGATGGCTGACGTCAACATTGACGTACTGCAACTTACCTAATTCGTACTTGTGAATGAGGTCGAATAGGTCACTGTAGAATCCGTACCTGAAATTGAAGTTGAAGTATGTCTTGCCGTCCGGCACAATGAATGCATCGTGATCTGCTCGTGACATGAAGGGTGGCTTCTCACACATGATGTAGCGATCGTACCCTAGTTCGTGTCGCAGCTGTCGCATGTAACTACCGTGAGTGTCTGTCGGTGACGCGACTATGATTGCATCACATTCCGTCAGACGTGTCAGATCATTCGTGCACGACTGCTTACCATCAGGATGGTATGTGATCCTCACGACATTCTGCGGCAGACATGCGATCAGACGTTGTGCGTGGCCTGATCTACCAATGATCCCGACGCTTGTCATATTCCACACCGATCACATGGTGGATGACTCTCACGACGACCCGACATATGGTCTTCACGAAGCTTCGTGTACACGTCACCATGCCATATCTCAGATATTGAAGTTGAGTTCATGTCACCAACGCACAGGTTACTCTTGTAATCAAGATCACATGGGTTCATACGCCCATCCCACCAGATGTAAGCACGTTCCCAGAGGTACTCACATGGGTGTGTCCTGTCAGGGTGCGGTGTGTTTCCGTATGTATCCCATCGACTCTCGCACTCAACTGTCGCGATCATGTCAACACGTGAAGACCAGAACTTCGAGTATCGTTCAACATCTTGTTCCTTCTTGAAGAAAACGCCTGAAGCTGTCGTGACCAACTTTGAGTCGGGATAGTGCTTCGATCTGATGTCTCTGAATCTCTCTATGTTCCTGAGAACCTCTGTGAACTTACCGCCTAGACGGATCTTCTCGTAGAGTTGCGCGTCATCTGCCTCGATTGAAAACACGAGTTCAGTAAGTCCAGACGATAAAATACGATGCGTCAACTCCTCAGTCAGCTTTGTTGCATTCGTATTGACCTTGAGATCAAAGAACTTTCCAGACGCGTAATCAAGCATGTCACCTAAGCGTGGGTGAAGTGTCGGCTCGCCTCTTGATGCCATCGTTATTGCACATGTGCCGCCTTGTTGTGCTTGATCTACGACGTTCTTGAACGTGTCAAAGTCCATCACACCCATGTATGGCTTCTTCGTGAATGTCTTGTCGACTTGAAAGCACATCACGCATCTGAGATTGCATGCCGACACCGGTTCAATGAGAAGATATGTCGGAAACTTTGCGACTATCTTGCGTTGTGGATAGACACTCATCTTGTATCGATAGATGACATAGTCATGCCACAGTGAACAATCATGTGACTCGATGTATCGTTGTTCTTGCTGTGTCCATGGAAATGGAAACACACTATTTGTCGCAAAGTACGCTATGATATCATTGACGATGTCACGTTCCTCTTGTGATGTTCCATGTACAGACAGACATGCGATAACGTCACGTAAGTCGTGAGCTTGCTGATTTTCTAAGATGAAATTTCTCACATATACACCATACAAAAAAAAGGGAGAGGAATTTATGTTCCCCTCCCTTCCGTATTACGGGCTCTGTTCGATCAACCTTCGAGTGTTGCGTAGTGCTTTGCAAGCGACCTGAAGAGTGCACGCGCCTGACGGCCATCGAGCTTGAGATTGCGATTCTCAGATCCTTCGAATCCGATGGTCACGCCTGTGCCTTCCTTGCCGAAGCGGCCCGAGTCGATCTCGACGATGAGACCGGTCGGCTGATTCACAGTCTCAGTGGTCACATCACCACGGTCATCAATGCGAGTACGAATACGTGAATTGCTGCTAAACATGTTTGTTCTCCTTACCGGCTTCAACCGATATGTGATATCATACGTCCGTCATAACATGTTGTATAGACACAGTCAAATTAACGTTCGACTGTCATGCTTGAGAATTCAGCTATATTAATACGTTCGATCCTGCACACATATTCCATCACATGATATCGTCCACGACGAACGTATACGTCATATGCATCTCTTGCATGTGCAAAAGATGTATACTTCTTCGAAGTCACCTTGCGACCCGTCTTCGCATCGACGATGATGTAGAACTTGATGATGTTCGGATCTTTCTTCTTCTTCATGATTCACCGTACCAAATAGAAAAGGCGCCAAGTGGCGCCTTGTTGTCATCTTGACACTGTTTTACTAGAGAATGTTACAGTTGTTATCCAACTCCCGATGACATTGCACTTAGGTCGTAGCTTCCAAAAACACAAGAAAACACCGTATGGACACTGAATTCCAATATCCACGATAGGTCCATCGTAGGTTAATAAATGTCGGGCACCGACACGTTCTGTAATTGAGACAACAATTCCAACGTCAAAAACATCACAACCATTACTGTCACGGTATAACCCCTGTGTGACAATAGACCCGACGTCTATCATCGAAGCAATTCTCAACCGCTCACGTGATAGACGTCGGGCCATTTCCCCCGGTCTACTTTCCGCCGGTCGGCTTCTTCTTGTCGTTGTCGTTGGTCATCTGGATGACCAGCTCGTCAGTCTCGAACATCAATTTGTGGTCGGGCACGATCGCCCAACCACGCTTGACGCGACATGGCTGTGGTTTGCTACACTCACCATCGGTGCAAATGAGGATACCGTCCATCTCACCGGCATGCTTATCGGCATGTCGCGTGACCGCATCGAAGTCAGTACCACCCATACGGTGACGCTGCGCGGGATGCTTCTGTCCCCGCTTCCAGTCGATGAAGTCCTCGTCGACCTCGGTGTCAAAGAAGTACACCTTGAAGTTGACGAACTTCGAGAGTCCATCGAGCTCACCGAACAGCAGGGAGATTGCCTTGTCGGAGACAGATCCTGACTGGTCGATGTAGATGTGCAATGTTGCACCTCGAGCGCGGCGCTTACCCGGGTGGATGTACGGGTATCGCGAGTTGATGCGCTTGATCGTCGACGACTTGTTGAGGTGCTGCATGAACCCAACGAACTGACGCAGCAATGCCCGCCAGTCGATTTGGTCGGAGATCAACTTCCTGATCAGCTGCTGCAGCTCGGCCGGCACAGATCCCCACCCGTGTGGTGAAGAGTGGTTATCGGCCTCATTCGTTGCGTCACGCAGGATGCTCTTAACACGCTGTCTGATAAACTCGCGCTCTTCGTCAGATACATTCTCCCATCCGTCGTGAGAGTCAAAGTTACCGAGCTTGCCATAACCGTTCTTCACGGACTGTGGCGTACCCTTACCCGATCCGTTGCATGATGGACATGTTTGTCCCTGTTGACCATGACCATGACCATGACCATCTGCGCCCTGGCCTTCTTGGCCATCGCCTTGACCGTCTACACCTTGACCCTGACCCTGACCCGGGTCCTGACCCGGGTCCTGGCTAGGGACCTTACCCGTGCCATTACACTGTGGACATGCACCGGAATCCTGCCCCTGTGCCTGATCCATCGGCGCGCCCCAGTTCTTGTCCTCGAGCATCTCCGGAGAGTTCTTCTCGATGTACTCGAGAAGTGAGTGATAGTACCACTCAGACGCCTGGTTTGGCGGAAGATCCTTGATGAAACCACTCAGCTTCTTGTACTGAGCGATATCCTCCGGACGGTAAACACCTTCCGAATCCTCGGGCACAGTAAGCGCCTCACCTGGAATAAGAAGACCGTCCGGTAGGAGATCTCGCTTGATCATGCAATTGATCGCGAGGTCAAATGCCCAGTTTGCTAGCATCGGATGTTGCATACCCCGCGAACGAGTCATCGGATGCTCGAGCGCAAGGTGAAGGAACTCGTGGATACATACACCCTTCGCCTTGAGACGGTATCGTGCACCAAGATGCGCGTCAGGCGAAATACGCGTCATGAATGACGCATTCCACAGCATGACGAACATGTCGTTGAGAACCGTGACGGCTGCTGTCGGAATACGCGCCGAACGAACCTTGTTGATCCTTCGCGACAAGGCACCGTAAAACGGTTCTGACGTGAAGAGGTCGACAGCTACGTCGTCGAGATTGAACTTCTGCGCTCGAGCGAAGAACTCGTTCCTCGCGCTTTCGTACGCAGCGTCACCAGCCTCGAGCTCCTTAAGAGCCTTGATGATGTCTTCACCCGGAGTCGAACTGTCGAACTGCGGAATCGCAGCACTCGTGTCCGATGCTGGGACAGTGTCGGTATCTTGCATGTTTACATTATACACTCACACGTGTGTGATTGCACTTTCATCGAAATCAACGTACGAACTCTGCAAATCCATGTATCTGGCCAAGTTTCGTCTCATCGACAGTGAAATCAACGCAGTGTCCACTTCGGTGAATGCTTAGTTCACGAATGTCATCGTTGTGTTTCATGTGACTATAAACATGAAGTCCACACGTACCGAATGCGTTTTCATTCGATGAAAATTTTCCATGAATACAGAAACAACACACTTTCATGCTGTATCCGACTTCACGGAGCACATTCAATTTGTTCGCATCCATAGTACACTAGGTGAGATTCGAACTCACAGGACAACGACTTTTAAGGAAGTCCGCTTTACCAATTTGCGCACTAGTGCGTGTAGTACTTACGATGGGACTTGAACCCACAGAATCACACAGGTTTGAGCTGTGTCGCTTTACCAGTTTGCGTACGTAAGCAAAAATATTATAGGCTAAATGATAAGAATTTACACATCACTCTGATTTTTGTGTTGATGTGTCAAGCATGAACTTTTCCTGAAGCATGCCTTGTTTTTCCTGTGATGCCCTGTCGCGTCGAAGAAGTTCCTCGAGCTTGTCAACACGTTGGCGATCAACTTGAACGTCACTAACGACAACTTTAAGTGTTGGAATCAAGGCTGCAACGACAGCAGCGATAACAAGCCACATCAATTTATCTGTCCAGCGCTTTCTACCTTGACGTGCAACGAAATCATGAGTAAGCGGTTCTATCGAAGAAGTGATTTTATAGATCTTGTCTGTTATCTCAACGATCTTCTTTCGAAGATCATCATCTCGCATCTCATGAAGTTCGAAAATCTTGAGCAAGTTTGCCATGTGTGTTTCATGGCTCGTGCACACATCGACAAGCTTATCGATGTCGTTCTTCGCCTCGCGCTGCGCGTCGTACATGTTCTCAAGGTGTACGTCAATCTCGCGAACTCGAACAAATAGGCCGTCATTGCGATCTAATAGCTGATTGTCGAAGTTTTCCAATCGATTCGACATCTTCTCATGTGATCTCATGAGCTGATCGATCTTCACGCTGACTACATCTTGTGGTCCAGAATTAGCGCTCATATCTTGTGCACTTTCTACGAAGAGTTACTAACGAATTAACACTTCATACGTATTCGAAGTTCCACGATATGTACGATTAAGCGTGGAAAATCTCACTAAAAAGCTCCTCAGTTTCATCAAGTTTGGTGCGTTGTATGCTACGCTCTTGATGGTACTTGGTTCATGTAGCACGACAAATTTTGCTTCTCGTACAGCAACACCGTACAATTCGTTTGTGTTTCTGAGAGGTGACAGCGAGGCGCTATTCATTACAGTGTGTGATGAGACAAGTTGTACCATCATCAAGGATAGCGATGGATATCACATCAACGCGTCTGGCTTCGTTGTTGCTAACAGCAAACGAAAAGGCGTTCAATATGTCATGACCGCGGCGCATTTTTGCGCTGCAACAGATGCACTTGACACACAGATACGCGAATTCTACGCCAACAAAGGCCTTCTCGTCACGCAGATCCAACATGAATTCATCATTGTGATAAATGATGAATTTGGTGAATCACATGTTGCGACCACAGTTGGTATAGATCGTCCACATGACATATGTGTCGTTGCCATAACTGATGCCGATCTTCCAACAGTCAGGTTAGGTGAACCTCTAACACGAGGTCAGAAAATCTACAACATCGCCGCACCTCTTGGATCGTGGGCACCTGGCGTCACTCATCGCTTTGATGGATATAACTCAGGTATCGTTGAGTGTGACTCTGATCGTGTTGTCGGTTCAATGAGAAGCTTTTGTAATACGACAGAAGTTAACTGGTCGGCATTGACATTAGCAGCCACATTTGGCTCAAGCGGATCTCCGGTATTCGACCTCAACAACAACGTTGTTGGTATGGTCGTCGCCGTAATGAAAGAATTCCCAAACGTTGTTTGGGCAACAACGATCACAGATATGCGAAAATTCCTCGACGAAGTGATCAAGGCTGACTCAGCGCCTGCAAGCAGGTGACATCGACATCCTTCACGGTTTCTTCACCCAAGAGAATATCACAAACACAAGGTCGTGTCGTAATGTCTCCCATCTCGTTGATGTCAACATGTTCTGGATCCTTGGGAAGAGTGATTACGAGTACGGTACGTCCGAACTGGATGTGACGAACGACGTCGAACATCTTCGGTACGAAGTCCGGACGAGGAAATGCATTGAGAAAGAATGCGCGAGACATTACGTCGTTCATGTATGTATCATATCATAAGTTGGGTATGCTTACATGTTCAATGAAACGACTACTGAAAATGCAGTCATACATCGTCATGTGCATCCCTGAATCTAGTTGCGTTGTGTGGACAGAGACGAGGAACAATCTCGAGTCAGCAACATTTGTTTCTGTCCACTCTGACATTATGACTTGACCGCAACGTTGCTTCGCTGAGGTAAACACTGTCGTGCCAACAACCATGTCGTCGATTTTTATCATGGCGTTAACGTTTTAAGACCCTTGAACTAAAACAGACATTACCTGTAGTACACCACTTCTTACATATGAATCTTGAATAATAGAGGCCTGGAGCTGGTGGTACCTGTGTCGGTGCATCAACGAAGATCGTACCGAAGCATGTTATTGTACACAGTTTGACGAATGTACCTGTTGCAGACGTGTCAGACACTCTTCCAACGAGCGTGTCACCCTGTTTGATCCAATCATAATGATCAGCTTCCGAATAAACGTGCAAGTGAGAATCTCCTAGCATGCTTCGCCATTGAAGTCAGCTGTCCCGCAGAGAATGACGAATCAAGATTACGATCTCCTGACTTCATTATATTCTTTTCGTCACTGAAATTGTGAGTAAGACCGTAAAGGTGCCCGATCTCATGTCCTAACGTTGTTGGATGTGTTGTGCCCGGTTTTGCTTCATCGTCAATGATGACGAGATAACGGCGGTATATCTTCGTGATAATGTCACACTCACACTTTCCAACAATCACCTCTGGCGGTTTGATGCTCTCAACTACGAAAACATCAACTTCGTTGCTGACTTCTGCGATCTTTTCACACTCTCGTGTGTTGTCACCACCGTAGTTTCTCCAAGCAGGATCAACATGTACAACTATATCAGAACTAGCAACACGAAATACGCTATCAGCTAGGACACGATTAAGTTCAGATATTTGTTCTGATAAAAATCTCTCGTGTGTTGTGACGTCGTCAATAACGTGAAACACAAGATCTATGCTTATCCTATCTTCGACAGGTGTGTGAGGGGCACATGCGCACATCAAAACGCAACACGTAGCCAGAGCTCTCGCGCACCTTTTCAACACAGGTTATGCTTTCTTCTTCCTCTGCTTCTTGCGACGCTTGATCACATTCTCACCGCCTGTGTCAAGTTCACCGAGGTGATATTGACCTAGGGTTGAATCTGCATACTGACTATGATACGCAGCAGGATATCCAACTAGAATGTCAGAATTATCCACGCCACGACCTTGCTGGTATCCCTCCCACCCAGAGTTTACCTTCGCCCTCGTCTCACTGAGACATGAACGTATCATCCTTCTCAGGAGTACTTCTTCTTCGAGCAACAGTTTCATACATCTAACTATTGTCATCGAATCAAATGGCAACTGGCGTTGAACTCCATGTCGTTTGGCCTAATCTTGTACACACCAAATCTTCGACGATCTGTTGGGGAGATGAATTGTTCGAAGCCATATAGTTGTCAACGTATTCTAGACCATTACATCCAGATGTCGATGATATTACTCGCCACCTGATCTTATACGATCTCTCGTTTTCAACAGATTCAATCGTGCAAAGTTCATGTTCCTCCCCACCTCCACCCAACTCTTCGTGGAGGTAGAGAAAACACGATCCTTTTCTACACAACGTGAGAGTGTAGGATCTGAGCGTCAAGCGTTTTCTTCTTGCGTGCTTCCAACGACGCGCAACGAGAGATCAAGAGCTGTGTGTACGACAGATCATGTTCTCTACCTCGCCGAACAAGTTCATTGTAAAGTGCTTCGTTGTATTCTTGTGAAACAATTTCACGAAGCTTTACCCTACGTTCAGCAAGCTTGGCTTGCACTTCACGCGAGTGAGCAATAATGTACTTCTTGTCACGCTGCAGCTTAAGCATACGTCGTCGATGCTTGATCCGAGCGCGTGATGATTTCGAATGAAATACCTTCATGTATAGAAGGTACAGCAACACGCATGCAGATGATCAGTCAATAGAACGACTGCTGAAGATCAAAAAATCCTCAGATCCACACTCAAGTGCAACCGCGTTAATCTCATCATATGACCAGATGTCGAGAAGATCTTCGAACATAACTGTTCGACATAGCAACAAAGTTGGTATCATGTATTCTCCTGTGAACACATGTCGTTTCATTGGTCCAGCTAATACAACGTCACCGTTGCTAATTGTGAATTCTTGTCGTGACATGCAAATGTTCTCTCAGATATAGAGAGACGTAACAACGCAAAACTTGTTCTGACACAGACTCATCAGTCATCTCATGATCGAGGTCATCGACTATGTCTTCTGTACGTTGCTTTGTATCCACAACGTTACATATGGACATCGATCACTCATCTTCAGGCAACGGATCAGATGAGTAGTCGTGTACACACAAGTTCCTGTAATCTGTGTAACCAATGTACCCGTCAAATGTCACACGTATGTTCGTTGTGGTCTTGAGTGTCTTCTCACTATAGTCTAAATCGATGAATCCGATTTTTCCTGGCGGAAATGACACAATCTTTCCATTGTTATCACGTACAGCCCGTCGCGACGTAGCATCCCAATAATAAGGTGTCGTTGTCTTAAACTCATGAGGCATCCACAACTTGAGCTGTGGTTGTTTGTTCATCACTATATCGTCTTCGTTCTTAACAGTTACGTATCTCCACTCATACGGCTTACGCATTGATTCATCATATGCTACAATGTGTACCGCTTCACCACGCTTAAACTTTTTTCGTTGTGTTTTGACGTGTTCTGATAATGTCTGCATGCACTCAACGATTGATATCATCTGAATATTAAGATCCCCGAAACTGGTTGCAGTGTTATCAGAACTTAAATCAAGCGAATTTAGTAACGAAATGATTGTTTCGTAATAAACATCGACCAATTTTTGCATCTTGGTATTTGTCGCTCGAGCCTTGAGTATGCCCAGCGTATCAATGATCGACTTTTTTGCTTTTATGTCCACAATTATATCTTACAAAACGCTGGGCGAAGTTTACACTTCGTCATCTTCGACTGCTTGATGCCATCCAGACGGATGTGACAACGATATGTCAATATCAACGTACTTTCGACATCCATCAATGAGTTGTGTCGGATGCGGTGCTAATCCACGACGCCAGAGTTCTGACAATAATTTATGATAGTCAGCTCGATCCTGGGGGGTTGACAAGACTTTGCCATGTAGAACAAGCGTCAACAGTTTTGGCCTCGACGCGTGTGGTATTGACATGATGACATCAACGAACTCGAGATATCCGGGTGTGACATCAAATATATCAAGTGCATCAATACGCTCGCCGGTACAGCCAACAGTTAAGGGCGGCGCGAAGATTGCGACGTCAAACTGACGCAGTGCACCAATTTTCGCCAATGTTAATGCGTCCCCAAACAGCCACCTGCCTGTCTTATGATGCTTAAGCCACCTGGTGTCGATGTCATTTCCAAAACATTCGATGTTGTGAATCTTATATGCCTCCTCCAACATGAAGAGTGACGGTCCAACACATAACTCAATCACACGTTTCGGTGTAAACATCGACAAACGATGAGCACGCTGTGCCGCACATGTCGCATTCGTTGTTGCCGTCGATTCGTTGTCGACAGCAGAAATATTGTGTTGTCCCTTCATCATGTTCACATGAGAAGCTTATATGCTCCGGAGATGATCATCGTTGCAACTTGACCGAACAGGGTGCCTAACATGAATATTGCTAATGTTTTCATCTTACCTCGCATTTGACGTTACAGCGACATTCGAACAGATGAAAGTATCACGTAGCGCACAGGCTGATCGCTGTCGACACACCATTTAATGGTGTCAACATATTCGATCTCATTTGTGGTATAAAGCCAATTATCATCATAAATTATGCTTGTATAAGCTACATGTTCATAGTAATCAATGTATGTCGCAACATTTTGACACTTAACATCTATATGCATGTCACCTCTCAAGCTGTATTGACGAAAAGATAACTTCGTATCCAGATCTTAGACGAGAAGAGATGCGTGCATTGCGTATAATTGTTGACATCAACATCATTGTCACAATGAATGTATTGGCGCGCCGCGGCGCTCTTAACTCATGTTGAAAGTCATAAGTTTCGTATGCACACAACGTGTGCACAATTTGATTATACTGAAGTCCTGCGAATTTCATTGTAGACTTACAGATGAGAAAATTGACGGGTTGCGGCGCAAGGTTGGTAAGGTGTCTATCGACCCGTTACCCCATTTACTCGCATATTTCCAATAGTCGAATGGAACATTGTGAATCATATACACACATGAGATTATCTTCCAAGTGAGAATCACACAATTATTTACTTCGGTGCTAGATAGCATCTACGTTTGCTTTTCATAACGTTGATTACTAGGCAAGAAGTACTTCACCGCAAATGACACGACGAATGCAAATATAATTCTCTTCATTTTAAGATTATATCACTCTTATGGTGCAAAATACACCCACACTGTACATGACGACATATGAACCATGATATCATGACAGAACAGGATCATCAATCACGCTGGACAGCGTCATCTGGATGATACGTGAGCATTATGAGAATGTCCTGATGCGTACAGAGGAGAAGATGTGTGAGCCGGCAATAATCAAACGATTAACGAATTTAGAGAAATTTAAGTCGACGTGAAGCGTGTCATCATCAACTGACCAGGTGTACAGCTTTGTAAAGCTAGGATCACCCTTGTCATGACTCCAGAGATACATCACTTGAATCATATGCGCAACATCTTTGGCGAAGAAAAACAAGATCAGCACCGTACGAATCGTTTGTGTCGTCTGTATCAGAGTACTCCGGATACTCTTTAAGCATCAGTCGAACTTCGTAAAGATGAACATCATCATGATCAGACTCCCTGACCATGATCTCATTGTACTTTCTACTAAAGGTCGGATTGCGACAGAAAAAAATGTATCTTCGATCTGATATCATGATGTACACAAGCTCAGTGAAGAGAATATAAGTCTGTCTACATATTTTGGCTGTCCACCAAATGATTGACGATCAGTCGTATACGTTCGTTGAATATTCAACGTTGATATAAGACCTATAAGCTGTGATTCCTGTGTATCATGAAAATCATAACTAAATGCTGCGTATTCAACGCACATACCATCCATGAATTTTGGATAGATAAGTACAGCCGCCAAAAACTCATTGTCTTGTATCATCTTATGATGTTCCACACGCAAATACGTTTTCAGTGTGCCATTGAAATCGATGAGAATATGTACCGCCAACTTAGTGTGTCGATCCATAACACAACTTCATGCTTACTGGGGTTCATGATCGTTCCAACCCCCGAAGTAGACGGAGACAATGCTGTATTAAAGATGTACTTCATGTCGTTCATAGACATATTCATCACGTGATAGAGAACGACGAGAATACTAATTCATCAGTGAAAAATTCATCACATACATAGTTGTGCAACGACACTTACTGTCTGTGAACAAGACGCCCGATTGCACCACGTTCAGTGTAGAGCAAGTAGATGTAGATCAATATATCACAGTATAACTCGTGCTGAAGAGAACTCATACCACTGTACTGCGAGAGCGCGCATATAGAAACCTGAAAGTGGTGTGTTAAATGTCACATATATCATGGAGCCACGTTCTATCAGATAGAATGTGGAGTATGGTTGTATTGAGTTGAACATAGCTGATCTTGGCTGATGAGAAGATGACTTCTCTTGTCCATGATGGGTTGACACGTAGCTGTCCCAATGGCGGGAGATAATGTTCCTTGCTAGCGTCGTTGTAGATGATCCACTTCTTGCACGAGAAGTTGAATGTTATGTAACTGTAATTCATTGTATTTCAATTGATGCATCGATTGCAGAAGCTGATGAAAATATGCCTCGGCGACGTCGCATAAAGCTAGGCCCAACAAGGAAGTTATGTAACCAGTGATCCCATATCGATAACCCATGAGCTTGCGTCCAATATGTGCTGTAGTATGACCCATATGGGTCCATTTGACTATGCGTTCTGATGTAAAAGATGTTACGCATTGTTAAGTCTAACTGACGAGAAATAAAAAAATTTCTCATGTGTGACCATGAGGTTCATCTTCTGTTTGACGTTTTCATGCATAACATGGAAAGTATATCTGCCGCGTAGCTCGTGATGATCACCTACATGTACGTAGGGATCACTTTCGCACTTATATCCGTATATGCGTCTGAATTTCATTCTATTGAAGATGTAAATAAGATCAGTCACGGTGTGACCTCAACTGATGAGAAAACCGTGTGAGTTAATTGAAGTCCTATAGTGTTAACACACACACACGCAGCGCATCCCATCGTGCGCACGGTCTATAAACTAACGCAAGACTGAAGTTGGTGTAAATGATGCATCCCGATCGCCACATGATGCATTCTCATTTTCGACCAAGAATAACAGAAGAGAAATAGTTTGTGTATCGATAATTCTGCGTTTCATATGAGATATGTGTATCGATTAGTGTTGTTACTGGTGATCCGCTGAGTATGCTGAATGGAGATGTGATATCACATCGATATATGCGTTCATAATTCTGAAAACGTACAGATACAGGGTCATCTCGTTGATGATCTTTCAACCATGTGATGTGCAGTATGATCAGGTCATGCATCGTCGATTCTCGCGGAACAGAATATGTCAATATCATTGCACTTTAGACTTATAGCGTTGTCTCTGATCACACGACGTATATGACCCATCCAGTACATGTTGATGTGAACATTAGATGACCGGAAATGTACGCTGCGAAGCGCGCGCACATATGTGTCAGAAACCGGGTAATACTCGCCTCCGATGTATATCGCATCGCTCACACTAATTCAGCTCCGATCCCCAACGAACAAAAGATGTCACCATGTTGTGCATCATCACGCAGTGTGCGAGTGACAATGAGCATAACGTGTGAAAGACTATAACAGATCCACGAAGTATATTCCCCTTCATCTGTGAGAAGATGACCGGTTTCTCTATCATACATCATGTACCAAACGATCGAGCACATATGTCTAGCATTGTATTTAGACATGTGTAATCCTCACTGAAGAGAACGCTTCTCCAACACGACCCGTATCGATGAAGTACCAGTGTTTCTCGATGTGAAGCAAGTTAATGATGTTGATATGGCCGTCGCGCGCGACATTGTATGGCCATGTGTGATGTTGATCATCACGACATTCGTACAACACCATCAATGTACCGTTCATGACATCGAGCTCAATGCATATGATCGCAAGGTTATTCATGTGCTAATCTGACTGAGACAAAGGTTTCTTCACAGAGATACGAGGTATATGTGCATTTGTTCCCGCGCCGTGTAATGATGTTGACGACCTCACGTATTTGCTTTGAATCTAGATCAAGACAAGGTTCATATATCATGTTTGTGACAATGCCTCGCTGATTCATATGTGTCGTCAGAAGCACCAAATTATTCATTTTCAGTCTCCTGCGAAAAACACAAAACATCACATTTGATACATTGTATCAAAAATGCACCCAGTATACACTCACGCGGAATTTCGAAAATTTCTTCTACAACGTGGAAGGCAATTTACAACCTGTCGATTCAGAATCGACATCAAATCTGTTGCGAATTATGTTATCTCACGAGAGTGATATCGAGGAAAAAATCTCCTCTGAATTACTGTACCACTTCGAGCACTTCGAGTCATTACTACTATCAATCGCTGTAAATTTTAGATCGTCGAGAAAGTACCAGTGCATGAGATCTGCTACTCCGCCAATGTTTTCATTGTAAGCTACGTATGATCCTGACACGTCATGTCCATTGTGACCGTAATTGTTGGTGATGATCACCGTGCGCATATTAGGCATGTTCAATTCCAACTGAAGAGAGAATCTCATAGGAGATCCTATCTGGATAATCTTTGCTATATGCATGTGAGTACCGACATATTAAATCGGTGTGCCGCGCATACTGCCAAAGTTCGTTTGACACCATCTGTTCATACTCTTTAAGAGTATTGTAATTCATCTTAATCACGTGTTGATCGTGTATGTTCCATCTTACAGGTCGTTGATAATACAGTGGACGATACACTGTTCTGCTCGATATGGTATTCATGTCCTTGCAGAGGACGTATATTGAACATATGTGATTCATGACAGCCTCACAGAGGAGAATGTTTCTCTCATGTACATGGGAGACCCGGCATACGCGACCTCCCATGTCATCCGCGTCATGTTACTGCAGTGATCACTAATCATATCAAACAAGATATCAATCTCATCTGCACGTAATACCAAATACGTCCTAGGACGTGCGATATCGCGGTATACACCACGCTCGTATTCGATTGTTCTCATGTCACGCATTGTTGATCCTCACAGATGAAAAATAATTTTCTATATTGTCTATTGTACCCTTACCATGCTGACCGAAGAAAACAATCTTCAAAGCATTGCTAATATCAGTCTCATCGATGGCCATGAGGTGTAGATTATACGTCGATCTGACGGTGCGAAGTACACAGTGTTCTTTGTCGGTGTATAATTGACCTGTAAATGTATGTCTTTTTATGATATTACGCATCCATCGTAGGTCATCCACGCGACACCCCTGTTGACGAAAAGATTTCGCTAACGTCTGACGTTAGTCTTCTACCAGACTTAAGCGCATCATTTTCACAGCAAACGAACATTTGCGTGAGAAAGTTGACACTTGCGCTGTATGTAAGAACTTTCATATGTCTCCTTAGACCGAAGTCAACATCAGGTGCATACAACACCTCGATCGTGATCAAGTTATGCATGTATAATTCTAACCGATGAAAACAATTCATCTACACCGAACATGCGATATTTGTCTTCCAATATGTTGTGCAATAGAACACATACGTCGACGAAACCATCGGGATTATTACTTGCAGTGATAACACGCGTACCGGGCCCAGTTCGCTGCTCACGATGATATACCCATATCGTTCTCAGATCATTCACATGTCACTCCCATAGAAGAGAAGACATCACATGACCAAGATGATAAAAAACGAATATATCTTTCATCTTGGTCGTGAGAATCACAATAGAACTGTCTGACGTTGTCATATGGTATGTTGTGATATACAACTATTTCCATGAATTCGATCACATCACGTGATCGACCCATATTGTCGTAGAGAACATATATCGCCCTCATATCATGCATTGTACACTCCTACAGAGGAGAAGATTAGTTCAACGTCACCACGTGTCACGTACGCATACCTTGAAATTGACGACTTAAGTCGTTCTGCACATTGCCGTGCTAACCATCCTGCTGAGCTGACATTCATTCTGAGTTCGCACATCTGATACGGTCCGATTGGAGCTTCAAAATGATACACAACACGTATTGCACAAAGGTCATATATGCGATGATGACTAGTCATCGGCTAATCTCCATCGATGAGAAAACGGCGGCACATCGAACAGTGATCTGATAGGTTCGAAGCGAATTTAAACATGCTTGAACAACAAGTAGCGCGTAAAATCTCAACTTGATGAGCGTTGCCCCGACGTCGAGTTCAAGTGTGTCAGACGATGGTGAAATAATGCGAATCAAGATCATTTTATCCATGTTACACCTTGACAGATGAGAACATTACGCTATGGTTATGTTTGTGACTGATTACACGTCTCATTTGTGGTTGAGCACATAACTCTGCGACGAACAAATATGTGACGCTGAAATCATACTCAACGTAAGTCATATTCGTAACAATGAGCAGATCCCCATGTTCTACTGATTCAATGTCGATGATTCGAAATATGCATAATCCAGCATACCTGGGCGGTTCTTTTTGGATACAGTATCGTGGCTCGATCATGACACGATTACGGATGAGAAGGTGATGTTCGAACGACTCATGAGCTGCATCGTTCTCGTCGGTGAGTTACACAACGTCACAACGAATTGTGTTCCAATGTTGTATGCATACGTGACACAACACATCGTGGGACTATGCAAACTCTCCCACTCGTAACGTATGACATTCATGTCGTCAAATCTTGAGCGTGTCATGTTAACACCGTTACTGACGAGAAGATTATCTCATGATATGACGTCACGCGGCGTCGCCGCTTGGGCTCACGACATGTCAACGCGACAAATTCAGTACCAACGTCGAAGTCATATGCATAGTACGTCACCTCTGGTAAGGTGATCGCTAGCGCATTACGATCCATCCACTCGAGGCGAATGATACAACAGTCGTCGTATGAATGTGAGAGTCTAACCATGTGGAACTTTCACTGATGAGAAGAACACACACTTGTCTCTCATATGTTTATTCGAGAGTCTCATGCAGTGATGAGCGATAGTGTAAGCAAGCAAGCCACATCCATATGCATAATACTTCATCGAAGGCATCATCAACATGAACGTTCCGCTGTCATCAGTACCGACAGTGGCGCACCATGTGAGACTCACAACACACATGTCGTCGTAAGTGCTATCTGATGAATTAGACATATGATATTCGCGCCGAGGAGAAGAGTGCATCGTGTATGATCTTATTGCGAAGTACAACTGACATAATGTACCGCGCAATAATTTCGTCGTTATACACCTTAAGAAAGCAAATATTGTACTGTACATCCTGATCAAATCGGATGATATTCACGTTCCTATAAGGTGACTTATTCACGTGACACCTGTACAGACGAGAAACGCAGATCGATACATTTCATCGGCCGGGACGTTATGTTAAGCACTCGGACAATGTCGCGAGTTGCAGCAATATGTGCCCATATGTAGTAATATCCACGTAGACCGATATCAACCGCCTGTACGACGTACATGTTACCGTATGTCATATTATGTTGTTTGTTCACGTGATACTTTCACAGATGAGAAGTTTATGTCGATGTATCCCGCGATCTGGGTTTTCATCTGTTGACACATTGATGCAAGACGTCTTAAATCTGCTGCGAATCCAGTGCTGTATCGCATGACAAAATGTCGGTCGGCTGAGGTAAATGGATTCCTCACAACAAGGAAGATGCCACGAACGTCACTGTACAATCCATGCGTCACATTGACACTCTCATCGAAGAGAAGGCAGAATCCGTACCCACGGAGCGTTTGTCACGACACAACCATGCAATGTCCCAGGGCGTCACAGAGTTACTCAACACATAACACTCGTGTCCAGAGTGACGCGGCGAGACACAAGTCGGCCCACAGACAACACGCACATCTAGATATAACTGTGGAAACTTTATCACGTTGGCATCCGTGCAGATGAGAAGCGTATATCAGCGCGCTCTAAGTGAAGAGAATCGACACGATCTATTAGCCAGACAATTTCACCTGACATCGAACTAGATGCCCACACATAGTAGCACCCATGTATGCCTGCCGAACCCTGCACGACATATACGTTGTTGTACAATATACTTCGTTGCTTGATCACATTGGTACCCTCACCGATGAGAAGATTGGTTCTACACGCACGAAATTCGACGTTACAATACGTCTACTCAGTAAGGCATTTTTATACACCCACGCAAGATCGATTGAACTAGCTTCGAACGTCCATGCATAATAGTACAATTGCGGAATTTTCTCGTCATGAGTTACATGACGTAACCGTTGTGATCCAGACACTGGAATGTCACTGACAACGTGCATGTCATGATACACCATGAGTTGTCGATCACGCACGTGGTACCCCCACCGATGAGAACACTGTGTAATGAGCTCTTCCGTGTGAAATCACACCTCCTGGAGCATTACACATTTTTGCAAACTGTAACTTACTCGTGTTCCACTCACATGTGACGTAACACTTATGTACACATACGTTGAACGTGATAGGTGTCAAACTCGGTTGACCGAAGGTGTCAACACTAAGTACGCTGACGACGTCTACATTCTTGTATGACAATTCACCCATGCGGTACCTGCACCGAAGAGAAGATGATGTCTGGATCCCATCCACGTACATGGAGCCGCGTACGTAACAAATACGTGAGTTCCATGGAATCAAGTGCATATCCAAATACACGCGCGCAGCGTTTGCGTTTGCGACAATTAGTTGCATACCCGCCGATGTCGATGTCAACCACCCGATCGATGATGTGCATATCCTTGTACATTGTCCTAATCAAGTTGCACCTTCGTTGAAGAGAAGATCCCACCGTCGTACTTGGTGATGTCACGCGCCTGACACAACCATGCAATGTGCATCGGTTTAACTGCCAGTGGCAACGTAGAATATGCAATGTGACCGTATACCTCGCCGCCGCGATAGATTACGAACACACCGCTGTACAACATATTATTCACACAACACCCCCACTGATGACATGAACGTAGGCATTACTGCTGTATCTGTGTGCATTTCTGTGCGCATTACATGATATGTGCGATGAAACCACACGAGTTGATCTGACGTGGCAGAGTACCCCAAATGTGAATACCCATAACGGGGATGATGTATTCCGGTCCGCGATCCATGATAGACAGGATAAACAACAAGCACGTCCTTGTATTGCTTAGTACCCACTTAGTACCCCCACTGACGATAACAGCGCGCCCTCCGAGCGTTCGATATCACCCTTGCGACACATCCACGCTAGATGCCCTGGCCGAGCAAGGAAGTTTAACTTAGCACAGCTCGGCGTGTCGGGCACGTCAGATACAGTCATTGGGTAGATGACAACGACATCGTTGTACAACGACATGCTTGTGTTCATGTGCACACCTCCGCTGAAGAGAACACAACACTAGACATACATCCTGTTATGATCCTGTACACAAGTTCACGCCGGGTTGCCCAACTTTCGTACGTATAATACGTGCTCACAACACCATACCCTGCGAAGTAATTCGCATACTTGTTCTCAAGTATCAGGTCGAAGTGATCCTGGTTATCACAATTCGATGGACTATCTGACACGATCGACATCTTATTATCATAATACCACAGTGCTGTGAATTATACACGAGCGAAGATGTCACACCGATCAACGCGTGACGTTCACTGACGAGAGAACAACGTCGTCGAAGGTCACAATGTCACGTGTCTGGCACAGTTTCACCAAGTGCAACGATTTAATTGTCAGGTTCAATATGTTATATGTTATAAACATGACAGATTGCGTAGGATACGTGGGATAGACGACAGAAACATCATCATACATCGAGGTCATCGTGTGTACCGTGGACGCTGAAGAGAACACAATTCCGCGCACTTCACCTGCGACGACCACACCCGTTGGCTTGAATGCATACAGTAATGGTCTGCGATTCGACCAATCATCGTAAGATCGATAGACATATGTGTCTGTCACGGTCACAGATTGAATCACGACAAGCTGAGTTATCTGACTTGGTTTCCACAAATCCACATTATTATCATACCACTACGTGGTCGACTATACACAAGCGATAATGTAGCCCTAGTGTGTCACACTAGCAATGCACTAGACAACGCCGAAAAATTTCTCGCTCGCGTTCCGGGAGATATTCCCTAGCGAATCTGTGGCAGATCCCTGGCGCGACGCTGTAAGACATTGAACATTGAAAAATTCTCCAGAAATTTTCGTGTGATCACGGTGAGACAATGCTTAAGCAGATCCCTGGTGTTGACCCTGGCGCGATGCTGTAAGATATTGAAAAATTTTCCGGAAATTTTCACATGAGAAAAAGCTTAGCCCCGCAAAGTAGCCCTCTGCTGACACATGTTGCAGGGCCCAAGAAGGGGCCCAAGACCAGGGCCCAAAGAAGGGCCCAACACAGGGCCCAACCAAGGCCCCGCCAAGAGCCCAACCGTGGCCCCCGCCTAGGGCCACCTGCCATGTCATCCCACGCGTGGGCGTCCTGCCCACACCCCACCTCACACGTACCGCACGGTCCGCATCGCCATCTTGATCACCTTCAGGTCGGCGCGCAGCTGCTTCTCTGTGTAACTCGGATCGATCGACCGACCAAGCGCGAGCATCCGCTCACGCGGTTCATCGAACTTCAGCAGGCGCTCGAGGCCGTAGTTGTTGCGGTTGCAACGGACATACATTGCCGTCGAGATCTCGATACCGGGCTGATGACCAACGGCGAAGCTAGCACCGACACACGACCAGAACTTCCAATGCTCGAAGGGCGCCGAGTTCTCCCAGTACCCATCGCTCAGCTGCCCGGTGATCTCCTTGTTGAAGAGCAGGACTTGGATTGCGGAGGTGAGGAAGAGGGTTGCGTTTGCCATGGTGTGATCCTATTGTACCAGGT
>Ga0075163_10000763_pt1 | contig 42815 bp, 57 predicted proteins | sample JI1023141ADNA_FD_71478 | JGI IMG/M metagenome (GOLD analysis project Ga0075163, IMG submission 71478) | Wastewater effluent complex algal communities from Wisconsin, to seasonally profile nutrient transformation and Carbon sequestration -... | ecosystem: Engineered > WWTP > Effluent > Algae...
GCCACGGCGGCGAGTGCCGGCCGAGACTGTCGAGCTACCGCCCGCGACTACCAGCGCCGCGCCACGGCGGCGGAACCCTGCCAGCGAGCCGCCCGAGCCGCCGGAGAGGGACAGAGCGGAGTCGAAGACGCGAACGATCGCCGGGTTCGCATCAACCGTCAGACCAGACCCGCCCGCCACATTGAACGCAGACGGTTGCGCTCCGATCAGCCCGACAGTCGGACCGATCGTCGCAACGTCGTCGCCGATGGCGAGCCAATCCGACACGATTAGTTTTCGCTGACCTGAACGTCGCCGGCCGGAATGCGCAACTGATCGTCAACGTCGATATAACGAGCCGTCGTCAGCGGTCCTTCATACCAAGCGTTACCGCCCGTCTCCGCGTCCCAGATTGACGCATGCGTGCAATTGCCCCATGCCAACGTGGTGCACGGACCGTAAAGCGCATCCAACTCGCTCACATACGGGACCGCTGAACCATCGAACGTGATGAGCTTGCGCCCATAACCGTTGCCAACCGACAGTTCGTTGGCGGTACCATCCGCTCCCGGATCGCCAGTGTGTAACGCCAGATAGAGCGCGGCCGGACGCGTCACACTCGACGCCGGAACTAGGATCGTATCCAGCACCGCCGCGATTGCGTGCGTAGTCTTATTCATCGCCATTTAGTCACTTCCCCATGCAATGACGGAAAAAATCGTCACCGTCAGTTTCAGACCACCCGAGTAGCGCCAGAAAAGACGAAACGGTCGGATTCAACCGTTCAATGACGATCGCATATTCAAGTTCGTCCTTCGTCTCGCCCGGAATTTCTGAATCGTTAATCACCATGTCGTAAACATCGCGCAGCGTGGCAGCACCGGCAAACTGCGGCGGCAATGGACGCGGCAACGGAAAGTCACGCATTCCTCGCCGGAATTGCAGCGGACCGATAACCATTTCCTCACGCTGCGCCTGCGGATCAACCGCAGGCGGTGGTAACGGGATAATCTCGCCAGATACAATCCGGCTCCAAATATCTTCCGCCAACGCTTGATCGTTAGTGTCGTTGTCAACACCTTTAATGAGCGCAGCGAATGGTACCCACATACCGAGTTGTTCGGCCCATTTTTCGCATACGATCATCGTATGCGCTTCATCGTTCCATCGGTACGGGCCGCGGTGTGCCATCGTCATACCCTCTTGAAAAGCGTCGTTGGCTTGCTGACGGCGCCGCAATAGCCAAGCGCCATCCATGATCCAGACGGACCGTTGCCGCCCGTCTGGATTGATCCATCCGACGCAATGCCTGCGTATCGCAAATCGGAGCCGGCATAGGTGAGCCCGGCCGTAAATCCAGTCGTACCGTTCAGGCGCGTAAGGAGTGCGAACGTCCCGCGGTCAGCAAGCGCAGCATCCGCGAGAACGCTAAGAACCGCATTAGCATTGAGCGGTGAAATTCCCGATCCGTCACCCTGCAACTGTGCGCCAGTTTCAGCACGAATTAACCCACCCGCACGAATTGACAGAACGTCCGTACCTGCAAACGTAAAATACACATTACCATCACCGCCGAGCCGAAAACCGATCGTAGTCCCACCAATCGTCAGACCGGGTAACGCCTTAGTGCCCGCAGGCGTCGTCAATTGCGGAGCATCGACTTGCACGCGGTCGGGAGTGACCGCCAATTTACGCAAGCCGCCGCTACTGAACCCGATCATATCAGCACCAAGCCGGTATATGCCGGTATTCGTACTGCCGTCCCAGGAATATCCGGGTTTTGCCGGTCCGTCATCGGCCGGTGCGCGAAACCCAACCGCTGACCGCACTTGCAGATCGGCGAATATTTCCTTGTAAATGCGCACTTGATCCGCAGCAATACGCACAACCACACCGGATGCACCGGCAGTCATGCCCATCACATCGGCCGCAATCCGATAAATGCCGGTTTTCTGACTCTCACTGAACGCTAAAGATGGCGCCGCGGCATTGCCGGCAGGTAGCAAAATATTACCGCGGAACGCAACGGCCGACAGATCGAACACACTAATCCAGCCGGTATTGTCCTTATTCCGAATGCGCAATAGCCCGCTGGTGGTATCAAACCACCACATCCCCTCATAGGTGATGGTTGGTTCAGTCGCGCCCATATTGTTAGTGGCAAGCGACCGCAGTTCCGTATTCAAATCGGAGCGAAAATTCGGAAACGACTGATTAGCGACGTGCAGATTGCTTTGTGTCATATCGCCCTACCAACACCGCGAGCCATCCAATCGAACGTTCTAGATATACCGGTTCCGCTCGAATTATAGAAGCGAATTGTGAAGCCTGTCCTAGATTTTGATGTTATGCGGTAGTAATCGCCCGGATTTGCGTCTTGCATCGTAACACCAAGCGATCCGAGCGTGCGGAACGGTGCGCTAAATTCAACGTCCATTCCTGACACTGGTGCGATTACATCCGCGCCAGACTGTTGCGCATCCGGCATGTCCAAGCTGACGGACAAGTTTGTGACCATTGGCGACACATCAACCGTTTCGCTCGTCAGCACACAACGAAAACGAAAGTACCTGCCGATGTACAGTCCATTTGTCACACGACGCCAAGGCGACCAATCGTCGGTATTCGTGTTGCGGTGCCCAATTTCAACCTGCGCATCCAGCCCGTCAATATTATATGAATCTTCAAACAATCCGGAGCGAGCATCAAACAGACCGTCAACACTGTCAAACAGCACTGGACTACGGTCGAATTTCTTAATTGCAACAATCGACTTAACACGAACTGAATACACCGCACCCGCGTCCTGAATATCCTCAAACGTATAAATACCACGAACAATATCCGAAGACAGGATAAGACCCGACAACGGTCCGGAACGAAGCTCGGTGTTCAGCATCGCCCCACGGAACGCCGGTGATTCATTCACCCGCAAAATCGCGTTATATCCGTCGTTATCCGGGATCGTGGTAGCGACCACAGTGGCGCCGACCGATTTGTTTCCGAATTTATCGACGGCGCGAATGAAGTACGACCCGCTCCGCGCTGGCAGCGATACGCTTGTGCCAGGACGCGCCACCCGAGCGACAACACCAGTCGTCTCTGCCCATGTTGCGCCGTTGGTATCCGGCGACCAGCGAATGATATAGTGCGACAGGTCAAGGTCCGGAACGGCCGTCCAACTCAAGACAAGCGTGTTCCCCGTGACGGTGCAATCAAAGTCCTGTACGTCGGCCGGCGGATCGGTGAATGCGCTCGGAACATAGTTCGTGATCGTGCGCCAATTGCTCGGAACGCCGAACACATTTGTAACACGTGCGCGAATATCGTAAGGGATAGCTTGGACATTAGCAATTTCGAACACCCGGTTATTCTGGCGTCCAAGCGAAATCCAGCGCGCCCTATCGGATCGTTTGTATTGAACTTCGTACAATCCGAGCGATCCGAATGTTGATCCAAGCTCGATTTGCAGCATACCAACGACGTTTTCGTTTGCCTGCCGGATTTCCGACGATAGTGTAATACTTGGCGGCGGCGCGTATCGCGGATTGGGCAACGTCGTATTGTTGCGTTCAAATTCCCGTTCGTCAGCGTTCCATTGCCATACGCCAACCGAAGTCTCACGGAACGTCACATCAATGAACATTTCGCCGTCAGACGTATGTGAGAACTTCCAGTTTCTGCATTCAAATAGCTTGTTATCAAATCCAAAACGCGACAGGTTCCACCGAACGTTGTCGCCAATCCCGAACATTAGACCGCGCAAGCCGATTGTTGTCGTTAGAACAATCTGTTCCTGTTGACGATACAGTCTAGCTTTCGCCAACCGCTGCGCTTCTGGCGAATACGCGGTGAATGGTAACTGATATTCAATCGCCTGCGCTTGCGTAACATCCGTCACGCTTGACAGTTTCACCGCAGGATAGCTATCGGGCGCATAGTCGGTTTCCGGGCCGATGAACGTCCCTTTGACCAACTGGAAATTGTCGGCCGCGCTATAGCGCGTCTGCACCTTGACCGGGCCGCGCAAATCCGCCTCGGTCAGCGCGAGAACAGGTGGCGTCCAGGCGCCGATATTCATCTGCCACTTGCCGCCTGTCCAGACGATGCACCCTTCGCCGAGCGTCGTGCACAAATCCTCAAGCGCGTTTTTCGGCGCGGTATCCGCAGCGATCGTGCCGTTGCACGTGTATCGCTTACCTTTCCCGCCGAGCCGCTTCGGCACATCCTCATCCGCAACGGCACCGCCGGCAGTCCAACTAGATGACTGTAACTGTCCGAGCGTCGTTCCGAGAGTGCGGAGATAATCGGCTAGACACCAAACGGCGTTCTCCGACCATACGCGCTCGCCAGTTGCCAAATTTCGAACCTGCTTACCGCGCAGAACACACGACAGGTTCGGGATGCCCGACTTAAACACTGTAGCGTTTTGACGCAACCGCCAATAGACCAGCGGAATGCCGACGCCGCGGTGTGCTTCCGTCCATTTGCCGTCCGACTCCGCGATCAGTTCGGGGAACGCAACCTGATCTGCCCTGCCGAGATTGAACCGACGACGAACAAACAGGTGATAATCACTGTCTTCGACAGGGCGTCCGGACTCTTCGTCAAACTTGGTTTCTTCGTCGCCGATATACCATTTTTCATATCCGTCAATCTGATGACCAGCCATCGCGAACACAAGATGCAAATATTTTTCGTCGCGGTCATCGCCGTCGCCAATGTCGTCTTTTCCGCCCGACTCGCACGCGAAAATCAACTGACCGCCATGCCGGACGCGTCCGTAATGCGTCATTCGCACGCCGATTGATTGGCGAATATTCGTTGTGCGGTCTTGAACAGCCATTGACGGCGACCGCTGCATTGACTGTCCCAATGCGTACAGTGCACCGCCGAGCGCCGCGCTTGCCGCAAAGGTTGCCCAACTGAACGTGATTGCCGCCGCGGTGATCGTGGTTGCCGAAAATGCGGCGCTTGCAACGATCGTAATAACGGTGACAGGATCGGCAACGGCGGGGATCGGCCAGCATAAAGCCGACGTGGCGAACAAAATACCAGTCAGGTTTCGCCGAAAGCCGTCCATGCCATTACCGCCAAATCAAGATCAACCCAGGATGTGCCATAATCGGCACACGTTACTATACCTGAACCGAAAGCGATTCCTAAAGCGTAATATGGAACCGATTGACGAGCAATTGCGACCACGCTGCCGCGGGGCATATTGATGTGGTCGATCCGTTTTAGCCTACTATCTAGAAAATCCGGGAATGACCGAAACCCGAACGTGTCGATCAACTTACGTTCGTGCAACACCGCACCGCGTTGCGAATACCGACCGATAATGTCGTCTGCGAAGCCGTTGCCGGTCAGCGCACGAACTGCATTGTTCGTGAATATCAAGCAGTCATACACGCCATAACAGAACGGCTCGCGCGCGATACTCTCGACATATTCGGCAAAACGGGTGTACGGATCGGACATGATTACGACCAGTTGATTTCTTTGTTCTGAATTTCGGCGACGAATTCAAACACCATGTCGCCGGGCGCAACTAACTGTTGGTCTTCGTGCGTGTAGCGAAGTACGCGCGGACGCTCCAAATCGATCAAGATATTCTCGATATGAACGGTAATCGAAGTGAACGACGGATCGTCTTCGATCAACATTTGGTCCAACGTGCCGGAACCTAGCTGGACAATTTCGTTCGGAACGGTCCGTTCGCCGAGATAGAGTGTAACAGGCGCGCCCTGGTACGGCTCGTTGAGCGCGAGCGAAATCAGGCTCGAGTCGATCCCCGACAAAACGACCTTCGTTCCAACCGCTTCGATGCTGCCGGTTTCCTCAACCTCGCCGAACGCCAGCGCCGCACCGCCGCCGATATATGTCTCGCCGGCAAACTCGCGCGTGTTAACACCCGTCCAAAGCCGAAGCGTCAGCGACGGAAACTCGACCTTGATTGCACGAAATGGGCGGACAGTCTCTTGTGTGAATGCCGCGATCAGGGCGGCGGACATGGCGCGTGGCATCAGCGAGCTTCCTCCGCGTTGAGCGTCATCCCGTACTTGTTGAATGTCTCGATACTGATCGAACGAACGTTGTCTTTCAGGCGAAATAACCCCATCGCGTTACTGACGATGATTGGCGTATTATCGGCGTGATCGCCTTCGGTGTTCGGCCAGATGTGGATGCGTGCGGAACCGTCCATTCCGGAGTCACACCGTCGCGTCACCGCATACAGACGCGTCCCGACTTGGATTAAGTCACCCTCATCAAGATAGCCGTGCGTGTTCGCCGGCAGACCGTCAACGTCGAGAAATGACGCGTCCTGTCCAGCGCCGTTGACGCGCGGAACACCAGGGTTCTCCGCCGCCTCGCCGAGCGGCACCGTGTGGTTGAGGATCGGACACTGGAACGTGCCGCGCCGACCCGCAAGCTTCGTCAGGAATGCGAACCATGCCTGTCCGCCCTGCCTGCGCGGCACTGGCGGGATGGTGATCGTGATTTCCCACCACCCGACGCCATAATCGAGGAACTGGCCCTTTTTAGTGTACGGCGACACACTCTCGCGCACCAGATCGGCTTGCGAAATCTCAATCGTCCGCGCGAACTGGTAAGGTGCCAAAATCGGATATTGAACCGTCATACTGCTTTACCCCGTCTACGCGCGACATAGACGGCTTCTCGCGATGCATTCGCGATTTTAGGTGCCGCCGCCGCAACCTCGCGCCGTACAGTCTCTTGCACGCCGGTTGACAGATAGATATTTTGGTTGATGACGACCGTTTGCCCACCGTCACCCCCGGTGTTGCTGATTTTGCCGGACTGACCAGGGATGAACAATTCACCCTTGCCCGAACCATAGTTCTCATTCACCCGGTACGGCTGCCCGGCCGTCACGTTGCCGCCGCTCGCCCGGTTCTGAACGATTGTCGTTGTCGGCAGCATGTTTCCGAGCACGCCAGTATCGCCACCCTCACCAGTACCGCCGAGCCATGTAGCCGCTGCGTTGACGATCTTTTGCACCACCAGGATACGATACAATTCGGCAATGATGCTCGTCGCCATTGACTTGAACGCATCAACAGGCGATTTCGTCGCCTGCACCAAATCCATGAGTCCTTGCCCGATTGGTTGCGTCAGGTTGTCGGCCACATCGCGCACGGATGCTGCGAAATCAATCGTCGCTTTCCCGGCAAAATCCTTGAACTTGTTCGCCGCTTCGGACGCCTTGTCACCGGCCGCGCCGACCGCTTCGCCGATACCACCCGAACCGTTAAACAGATCGCGCACGTCAACCTGAACGTCCTTAACGCTATTCAACGCATCTGCAATTGCGTTGACGCTCGTCAGTGGCGCTTGTGCTGCTTGGGACGCCATCTGCGCCGATCGACCGAATGAATCGGCGACCGCTTGAGCGTCGGCGGCAGCTTTTTCCGCGTCTTTGAACCCGCCGGACATTGCGTCGAGTCGCGTGTCCAGCCCGATCGCTCCGGAAAATTGCGGACCGAGGATGTTTGCGAGCCCCTGCGTCAGCGCAACCGCCTTGCCCTGAATGAACGCGAACGCTTCGAGGAACGCCGCGCGAATCTGCCAAGCGACCTGCACCAGCGCATAGCCGACCGCGGCGCCGGCTTGCTCGAGTCGGTCGAATGCTTCCCTGCCCACATCTGCGACCAGGGATAGGGCCTTGGCAAAACCGCCGGCACCCTCGACCAACTGCATGAACCGGAAAATCAGTTCGGTCGCGACCATGACGATTGCGACAAACGGCAATCGAACCATTACAGCGCGCAGAACGTTCAAGGCACCGCTAAAGCCGACAGTCGCCAAACGCGCCATTCCGAACGCGCGCACCCAACTGGCGCCGTAAAGCGCCACGGCAACTGTCCCGGCGATGACGAGACGGTCTAGGTTGTTGACGATCAAATTAACTGCATCGATCGCCACATTTGCCGCGCTCGACATAGCGGCAGCGATGCCAGAGAATACGGGCGCCAGAACACCGCCAGCTTCTGCCAGAACCGACAGGTCTGCGCCCGACTTTCGAGCGACATAGCCGAGCGTGCCGACAACCGCGACCACGGCGCCGAACATCGCACCGACCGTGCCGAACGTCGAAAGAATTTGCGGTCCCTGTTGGGCAATTGCCTGCAAGGCATCCTGACCGTTGCCGAGCACAACCGCCAAGTCTGCCGCCTGAAACGACAGGTTTTTGAAGCCGCCGCCAGCGGCAAACGCTGATCGCCCGGCCGACTCTGCGCCGCGTCCGAATTGCACCACGACGACGTTTGTGTTGTCCAATGCCTGTTGTGTGCGACGTGACACCCACAACAGGTTGCTAAAGCCGCTCTGAATGCTCGATAGTGCAGCCTTGGTCTTGTCTGTCGCGCTGAATACGAAACCGAACGCCTTAATCATTCTTTACGTTCCGCCTCGGCCCGCAGCTTCATATATGCAATGCATGTCGCGACTTCCTCAATCGGCCAATCGAGCACATCTGCAAGTCGTTGGCCGAACCGATCCGCAACTAGCGCGCACAACCAAAGTTGCGGATCGTCTATCAGTTTTTTTCGGCTTCCTCGGCGATTGCGTCCATTCCAGACGGCATGATTGACGAAATGATGTGGTTAATCACTTCGACCGGCTCGGACATGAGCAACGGCTTGTGCTCAAGCGTAAACGCCTTCGTGCCGTCTTCCAGTTCGGCAAAATCGACCACAATGCCGACAAGCGATTGCAGCAACGGAACATCCTTCATATCCGGATACTTGCGCTTGCAGTTGTCAACGTCGCGCGACGAGATGCGCTTAAAGTACAGCGTTTCACCCCAACGCGGAATGTTCACTTCAAGCCGAGTGTCCCGCGACTGCGCCGACTGGATTTTTTCGATCAACGACATGATTACGTCCAAGCCCCATTGCCGCGCGCAGTAATCGACTTACCGACGACGCCGGTAACGCCACCCTGCGCAATTTCGACTTCCTCGACCGTGATCCCGCCGGACCGCTGCTTGCCGGTTGCTGATACGAGAATCACGGTCATTTGCGCGCCCGGCACGAACATATTTTGCGTCGCGTCGGTCGGATCATAGAAGCACTCAAACTTGACGGTCCGACGATTGAGCGTTCCAATCGTCTTTTCGTCCTGACTGTTGAGTGTGGAAACATCGGCAATTTCGGTCGACTCGGTCAGTGTCCAGTCGCGAATTTCCCCGACCGCAGCACTGCCGACCTTAACCGTTCCTTCCCGCCCGCGAGTAACCGACATGGCTCAAACTACCTCAATTTGTGCGCCATACTGCGCGGTGAACGTCAACTGAATGATCCCAAGCGGAAGCCCGCTCTTATCGTCAGTCTGCACGGTGCTTTCGCTACCGGTCAGCATCATAATTTCGACCAACCCGCCGAGCGACATATCGCGCAACAACACCGCCTCGATTTCATCGGCAGCATCGTCTAGCAGCGACTCGATTACGCTGGACGGTCCTTCGCACATATACTCGACAATCACTTGCGGCTCGCGCTGCGAACGAACAGTTGCGCCGATCGTTTGATACTCGACCCGCTCGCGCGGTGTGTAGACGACAACCGCCGGCAGGCTTGCACCCGCCGTTGCATATCCCCGGCTTGGATAGATGTTCGGAGCAATTGCCGACAATGCGTCAGCGACATACTCGCGAATATCGTTGCGATTAGTCATTCCGCCCGCTCCAACTGCAATTCGACCACACCCGCCCCGTCGTCAACCGGATACTTAACGACGTATTGCACACCGCGGACTGTAATTGTCGCGCCTTCCTCAATCCCGTAGCTCGCGCGAGTGGTAAACGTCGCACGACGACGTACGCTCTGATGGCCGTAATCATCGTCGTCCGTCAGAAACTCGCCATTGTCGAAAATGCCCGTGATGTTACCGACATTTTCGACAATGGCGCATTCGCCAAAGTCGGCCGTGCTGAAAACGGCCGACAGATCGCGAGCGAACGACGAGTTCACTTCCCCGCCGCCTTGCTCTTGGCGTCATTGACGGTCGGTGCCGGCGCGACGGGTACGGGGATTTCCCCGATCCCGGCAGGGCCTGCCTGCGCCGCCAGGACGCTCGCCGGAAGCTCAAGCCCTGCCTCACGCTCGGCCGGCGAGGGATCGACAGGAACCGCCCCACCGACGCCAACAGGCGGCTGGATGGGTTCCACGGCTCGGACGCGCCCAGTATGCAGGAAGTTCCGAACCATCCCCTGCCCGCCGATCGCATCCGCCAGAAAGTCGCCCGAAACGACCTGATCGACAACGAACACGTCGCGCCCGACCGAAAACCCGCGGGTAACAATATAGTCCGTCATTTCGGACACTCCGATTGGTTGGGAGAACGGGAGAGCGTTGCACACCCTCCCGAGCGAACGACGCACCGATTACGGCGCCTTACAGTTCCAACAGAACGACTCGGCGTAGCGAACTGCCACATCCATCGTTTGAAACGCAATGATCCGCTTGGCACCCTTAAGCGCGAGCGCACCGGCCGTATCGACCGCAATTTCAAGCCCTGACCAGAACCCGATAAGCAGGTTTGCCCAGTTGCCGAAATACAGGTTGCCGTCCGTACCCTGATTGCTCGCGACGTACGGATACCCGTTCAGTTCATTACCGGCGCCATCCATGATGAACACCGGATGACCGGCAACCTTCGGCGTCGTCTTGAGCGAACCGCGCATGTTGGTGCGGCCGATATAGGCGAGCGCACCCTCAAGAGCTTCATCGTCGGCCACGGCTGTTTCCATCGCGACGACTTCGGCCCAGGTCGGCGTGACCGCGGCGAAATTAGTCGGCTTGTTGATACCGACCTGCGACAGAACACCCTTCGGCTGACCGGCCGAACCGGAACCCTCAAGCCCGGCGCGATCGACTTCAAGGCGCATGAAATTGAGAATGTCGTTACGCACCAGATTTTCGATGGCGGGCGACGATTGCTGCATCATGCGCCGCGTCATATCGACGTACGCAGCCAGATCGTGCGGCGCCATCGTCACCTGACCGAATGTCGGTTCCGTGGCAGTCGCCGAACCATCCTCGGCAGTGATCCACGCCGCCGACCCGCTCGCCGTCTGCTTGGGGATTTCCAGCGAACCGTGCAGACCCGACAGGATCGTGGCACCGGCACGCATCACCGACGTGTTCTTACGCAACAGATCGATAAACGACCCTGCCAGATATTCGGTCGGCACAATCGCCGCGTCGTCGGACGTGTTCAGCACACGCTTACCGTTGACCAGGGGCGACGACGCCAGCGACCAGTTCAGTAGGATTTCATCCGGCAGACGATGACCACCCCTGCCCACAATCCCGTGCTTGGCTGCGACCTGTTGCGCCGCGTCGCACGCTTCCAGTTCGAAGGCGGCGGCGCGCGTGGTGGAAGTGTCCGGATCGGTCATCGCGCGCAGAAGCTTGAACAGCGAGAACCGGCGGGTTTCCTGCGCCGACAGACCGGTCGTCATATCGACCAGGGGGCGACCTTCGAGCTTACCGAGCACGAACCCGCGGAACTGCGCCAACAGACGATCGGCCGGGAGCGCGCGGCGTTCAGTGGTCAGCCAAGTAGACACTTCGGCACGCGGAATGTTGTGGCGCGCCGCCAGATCGTACACATCGGCGATAGCCTCACCGCGCGCAGCAACCGCTTCCTCACTGGCGGCAATCTCCGCCTCCCGACGCGCCAGCGCAGCGGCGCACTCGCCCTGGTTATCGGGCGCAGTAATCTCGTCGCGTTTCATTCGAACTACCTCAACGGTTGTGGTTGGCATGTCAGCCGAGCGCCCGACTCCAACTGACGGGTCGGCGGGTATGGACACGATAGATACTTCCATCGGCGACCATTTCGTAATTCTGTATCCATCGCCTTTCGGCAACGCAGCATAGTCGTCAATATCGTAGCCAACGCTCGTATTGCCGCGTATGCCGTCTCTTACGTCGTCCAGAATTTCGCTGGCGACGCTCGACTTGCTAAAGCGCACAAGCGCGCGCAGAACTTTATCCGCACCAAGCTCAACTTGCTCAACAACGCCGACCTGCCGGCGCATGTCGTGATCCAACAACAGCGGTGCGCGACCACTGCCGAAGAAATCCAGATCGATCGCCGAACGTTCGTGAACAAGGATTTCGTCACCGAAAAACCGCTCGACGGGCGTTTCGGACGAAACCGCCAGCCAAAGCCGGCGATCGTCACCGTCAACCGTCTTCGGCTCCGCTGCCCGGATCGCCGCCGTCTGCCGCTGATTCCTTTGCGGTAGATTGCCCGGCATTGCTTACAATCCCCAACTTAACACCCGCCGACTGCAATAGCTTTTGGTCGGCCTGAATCTCTTTCACAATGTCACTATAATCCATGCCGTTTTGCCTAGCAACAGCGGAATGCGACGTTAAGCCAGCATCAAGCTCGGAAATAGTCGCCTGAACGTCCTTCGCTGGATCAACCCACGGCCAACGACGACCAACAAACTGCGCGCCACTTACGAATTTGTCAAACTTTGACGACGGCAGCGATGACGGATTATTTAACATCCACATCGCCAACCACCGTTCGAATATAGGACGCACGACATGGTTGACCAAATATTCCTGTTCGGTCATCCAGCGTTCACGGTCATCTAACGTTCCCTGACGAATTGACGAGTAGGATACGCCCTCAAGATCGTTCGCTAGCGACACATACGAAACGCCCACACCGGATGCGATTGCGCGGAGCATGGCTTTTTCAAATTGTGCATAATCCTCACCGCCCGACGACGGATCGAACGGCTTGAACGTCACACCACGCGGCAGTTTGCGAACCTGCCCCGGCTCCAAATACATTTCCAATTCATCGTCCGCGACGCCCGGATTATCCGCCATGCCGGACACACCAACGTCACCGCTTTCTTCCTCGAAAAAACCGCCGAGCGCGGCGCGCACGCGTCGGTTGGTGATCTCACTGTCCCGATAGCCATCAACCATCTTGAGCGCGAGCAACACGCTGACGAGCAACGGCTCGCCGCGAGACTGACCAGGGCGACGGCGCTTGTAAAAGTGAATGATCCTATCGGCCGGAATGCGACGGTGCAACTCGCGACCAACCGCATAATCCATGTCGCCACGATGGTACGTCAGGAACCAATACGCGACCGGCTTGCCGAATGAATCGATCTCAACGCCCATGCGGATTTGGTTTTGATTGCCGACCGCCGGTCGGTTCATCGTCTCGTCAACCCAATCCGCCTCCAAAACCTGAAATGCAATACTGTCGCGATATGCGCCGTTCGTAACCAACTCAATGAACACATCACCATCGCACGCATGCGCCGCATCAATCAGTCGCAGCGCATCGTTGAATGACATCTTACCGTCAACGGTTGGACGACGGCACCAATCACGCCACGCCGATTCAACCCGATCATTGCCGGTCACGTCCAGACTGTCGTTTGTGTTACGAGCCTGCGACGAAAACACAATGCCCGTCGATCCAATCACGTTGTCTTCGCGCAACTGAAAATAACGAGCAACGTGCGGGTTATCCCGGCGCAATGCGCGCGACCGCTGGCGGAGCTTGGCGAGCGTGAACACAAGCTCCGCGTCGGCAGATCGCGGCGAACCGTCAAAGTCGCCGAACCGCGGCGCAACGGACGCACCACCATACCGCTTGCCGCGACCGGGCAGAACTTGAACACTGACCGCAGGAACGGACACAACGGGCTCAACACGCGCCGTCGCCGGGCGCTTGGAAGTGAACGGCCACATTAGACGAACCTCACTTGCAGGCGATCGGACCGTCCGCCGCCAGCCGCCTTGTCGAGCGCGGCAACCTCGGCGCGGTAGTAATCACGCCAGTTAATCAGTTCTTTCATTGTCATACGCGTAATCTGACGGTTGCCGATCGTGTATGACTGCACATCACTATCCGCCCGGCCTTGCAAAACGGACTCAATCTTTTCGAGCATGATCCGCGCGTGTGGCCGAAAATCGACACCACTCGACGCGTCCGGCGTAACCCGCAACATTCCGGTCGCGATTGATACGCTCGCATTGTCAGATTGGCGAACTAATGCCAACGTCCAGAAATAATCCCCAATCTGCCAATTCGGTGTTAGCTGCACATAACCGTTTGCGGCAACCGCGACCACATGGGGTTGCCCCGACCGCTCCGCGTTGCGCTTGAACCGATATTCATAACGGCGATCGGAATAGTCGGGCGAAATCGGCCCGTACCAGTGCGCAAACGTGTTCTGCATGATTGCCGCCGGTATTGTCAGCGGAGCATTCGACACGTCAAACGGATTGTCAGCCATTACGCCACCTTTGCGCCCAACTGTCGGACGAACTTACGCGCCGACGTTTCGGCGATGCCTCCGGCGCCTCGGATTGTTCCGCCGCCGCATCCAATCTTTCCCGCTCGCGCAACATGACGCGGCGCACCGCTGCCAAATCGACCGACAGAATTTCGAGCGCAACCGTCGCATAAACGCGACAGTCGAAAGCTTCGTTGCGCGGACGCGTTTTCACCCATTCCTTTTTGGTAAACCCCCGATGGAGTCGCCGAATGAGCATTTCGGCAGTCATTTGCCTGAAAAACTCAATATCACGACCGATAGGGAAGTTGCAATATCCAGCCTCGCCGCGCGTCGATTTTAGCCTAGCTAAAACCAATTCCTTTGCCGTCATAGTTCCGACCGGAAACACGCCTATTTTCGCCGGATTGTTCCTCGACGGCTTTCCAACAACCGGTTTTCCTTCATCGCCCTTGATACCTTTGATGGCGAAACAACCATGTGTGAGACGAACGAACGCATATACCTGTTGCGTCATATATCCGGTATCAATGCATGCGGATCGCAACGCCAATTCGCCGAATATCGGATGTATCCATGTGCGCTTGAGGTATTCGGCTAAATCCGCCCAAATGTGCGGTCCGCTCGGATCGCCGCGCACAACGTGATAGTCGATCGACCAGGACTCGTGTTCATCGCCCCACCCGACAACCTCGATTTCGATACGATCGCCCTGCACGTCGATCCCCGCCGTCAGGGCGGTAATGCCTTCGGGCAGTTCGTCGTCCAGGTCGAAGTCATCGCGCCCTGCCAGTTCGTGCACGTCGAGTTTGTCGCCCTTTTCCTCCCACGTTTCCCCAAGGAACGTATTCGTCCAGGTCTTAAGCCGCTCGGGGTTGCCCTGCGCTTCAAGGAACTCGCGCACGCCGTCAGCAAGCGCCACGAACGGGCTTATGAGGCCGGGCATGTGGAACGACACCACCCCGTCAAACGGGGCATCTGCGCGCCATTCTCCGGCCCGTGCAGCGGCGATGCGCTCTAGGTCCGACCACAGTGCCCCGCAGTGTTCGCAGACATAGGCGGCGGTTTCCGGGCGTCCCGAATCCCAACGCACACTCGACCATTTCAGCGTCTGCCGCTCGCCGCAGTGCGGACACGGACACCACAACCGCCGCTGATCGCCTTCTAGAAACGCGGCTTCAATTCGCGAGTTGCCGGCAATGGTCGGTGTGCTCGTCATGATGACGACACGATTCCAAAACGTCGTTGCGCGCTTGATTGCGAGCGTCACCGGATCACCCTCGGCGCCGGCCGATACCGGGTACCGGTCAACCTCATCTTGCAGCACGATGCGGATAGGACGCGACGCAAGCGAACTTGGTGAGTTGGCGCCAACCATCGTGATATGACCGCCGGGGAACGTCTTGTGAGCAATCGTGTTGCCGCTATCGCGAGAACGACTGTCCGCAATGCGCTCGCGCAAAACGGACGTATCCCGCACCATCGGCGAAAGTCGATCCTTGCTGAACGCTTCCGCCATTTCCAACGTCGGCTGCATTAGCAGCATTGGCGCTGGATCATTATGAACGTAATAGCCGATCGTGTTGAGCAATAGTTCCGTCTTCGCCATCTGTGACGCAGACATGATGACAATGCGACGAACGCTCGGCTGGCCGATACAATCCATTGCCTCGCGCATATGCTCAACAGCAGATGTGCGCCAACGTCCCGGTGTGGCGGACGCTTCCGGCGAAAGCCGGCGAAACATATCTGCCCATTCGCTTACCGTTTGACGCGGCGGCGGGCGGAGTACCGAAAGTGTCTCGTTTTCAAGCTCAACCGAACTGCGGAACATCTGCCAACGGGACGCCATCCGACAATTCGGTCAGTGCATCCCGAATTGCATCATCAATAAGTTGTTGAACTAGATGTTGATTACTTTCGATCGTCACATGCGGCGCAACCGCACTCGGAATTTGCAGCATCCGCGTTTTGACACGCACGACAATATCTTGCCACACCGCCGCTGCGGCTGCCGCTTCGATCAACTGCCCCTCGCGAACTTGAATTTCCAGTTCGGTCTTACGCGCCAGAGCTTCGTTCTTCCGCGTCAACGCTGCGTCGGCTTGATCCTTCAACGATCGCACTTCACCATCGCCGCCGCGATCGAGCTTCGCCTTCCGAACCGCATACTCGCGAACCCAGGCGCCCGCCTCGACCACACGGATTATGCCGTCATTTCCCGTTTTAGGACCATCGCCAGCACGGATATATTGACCGACACGCGCAACCGTGAGTCCGGCCCATGCCGCAATTTCCTCTTGCGTCACTTTTCGGTCAATATGTCGGTTGTCAGGATGTACCATACCGACAAGGTTATCGTCACGAATCCGCTTGTGGTCAAGCGTAGTTTGTCGTAGCGTTATAGCATCGTCGTTTGCGTTTCGGAGCGCACGCGTCGTTTCCTCCCAACTCGACCGGCCGGAGCAATTTGGCCGGTCTTTTCGTGTTTGGAATAGGAATTCCACCGTTTTAGCGCGTTCGGAACGATAATTCCATGCGATTATCTGGCGCTAGAATTTTATCGCGGTGGCGCGTTACCCTCGACCCGTAGGGCGTCGGAAGGACCCACGAAAATAATGAATAACCTACCATTATACCACGAATCAAATCGACGCATCAACGAATAATTATGCGATAATTATTGAACGTGGTGTGTCTCAAATATTGCACGCATCACACCACGTGGTGTTGCACTGCGGATAGTCTTTGTCTTCTCGCTCTTACCACCAAGCAGGCGGAAGGCACGCGATTCACCAGGCGTCTCAGGCTCGACCCGAGCGACAGGCGGCATGACGAAACCGCCGCCTGTCCAAAAGCACGTGCGCTTGGTGTATGCGTCACGTGGCGGAATATACTCAGGCCACGTAGGATGCACGTCGTTGTCTGGCAAATACCCACCATAATCGCACGGATCAAATCGATAATCCGACTCACGCCATAGCGACGCAAGACGACTCACCGGATTTTCAATCACGTACGGACAACCGGCAGCCTCACCCACATCCGCGCACCATCGGGCGTATTTGGTGGCGCGTTGTTGAATGAGTGGATCGCGCTTGAGCTTGGCGGCAAAATGTTTCGACCCACTGACTGCAAGGTCGGTGCAGACCGGAAACGCAAAGACGAATGCCACCCGGTCGCGAAACGGACCATTACGCAGACCGGAAATTAGCCAATCAATTGACCAGCGTTGCCAAAGATTAGCTTTGACGAAATGCACATTATTCGACTGGCGAATGCCGTGTTTAATGTCGAAACAGAAACACGAATATCCGGCAGCCGCCCAAGGCTGAACGGCTAGACCGGAATAATCATATAGAGAGAGAACTATATCGCGCCGCATCGTTTGTCGAAATACATTAAACGGGCAGCGTTCTGTCGCCCGTGTAGATTATTTCGTTGCGTCAAAACCGGCCAGCCATACGCACCGTCGAGACGCTTTAGCTCGTAATCGATAACCGACAGTTCCTCGCGCAACTGATCGCACGAATAATCGACGTACATTGACCGTGGCACATAGTCGGCAACACAACCGCCCAAAGCAAGAGCGGCGAGCCCTAAGCCCGCCGCCAGTCTCACTTGCGACTCCGCCGGTTGCTGCTTGCCTCGACAAGCTCCGGCTCGGATTCGTCAGCAGGATCATCGTCAGCGACACGCCAGATACGAGTTCCGGGTTTGCCGTTTTCTTCCTGCACCCGATATACAAGTTTGACGTTGAGTTTCCGACCGGCCGCAGTGATCGTGCTTGCCATCTTGGTCTTGTTCGGAACGAAGAACGAATCTCCGATTTCCAAATCGCCGAACGGATAAATCGAACGTCTTCCACCGCGCGTCGGCGCTTCCGGCAGGGGAATACCTTTTTCAATCTTGAACATTGGTCGGTCCCTCAATTACAACCAAGTTGGAACGTATCACCGAACAGGACGCATTGTCAACCGTCTGAACGAACTTTCAAGCGAGCCTTGCATCGCACTGTCGAATGCGAACGGGAACACACGATTCCACATGCGTTCTGCCTCATCGTATGCGGGAAAACGCTTGCGAATATTGGCGTTCGGAGCGAGCACGTACAACACACGAACACGACCGCCCCGAAGTCGTTGCATGATTGCCGTTCCAGCCCGATTCTTGAACACACCGGATTTGCCAACCAGGGACTTAGGACGCTTGCCACGCGGGACCGATCCACCAGCGTTTCGCCGGATGGTGCTTTGTGGCACCGCCAAATGCTGCCGCCCGCCGACAGGCGATCGAACACCACCGTCAGCCTGTCGGCTGAAAGCGTCACGTCCGAGCGTATCCCGAATTTCAACCGTTAGGTCGCGCTTGTCCGCCTTTTTGCTGACACGAATTGCCGCCGCAGCGAATCGCGAGTTGCGCAGCGTGACCGATCGTGGCCAGACCGTTTCAACGATATAGCGCCGCACTTCGAACGCCGTCTCATTCATGGCGCGCGACATGGCGAACGGAAGCTCGCGAGCTTCGAACGCGTCGAGCCCGGTCAAAGCATCATCAATATTCGATTCGATCCTGATCATGGCAACCACATTACCGCGGACGGCGCCTCGCCGTTACCGCCGTCCCAATTGGCCTAGTGTGTCTCAATGTATTTTCCGATCAAAACTTCAAATTTCTCTTTGTTTTCATCCCCTTATCTCTTTCTGTCTTATTCGTCTTAATGAAAGAGAGAAAGAGAAGATAGGAGAGATAATTATGCATAATTATCTGCCACCCACCCCCGCCGCGAGCGTGCTGGCGCCGAAATGCGATTCACAGGACCGTTCAGGACGGGTTTCGGCTATGTGGTTGAAATCGCAAAGAAAATAGGCGTCTCAAACCGAGACGCCTATTAGGACAACAAGCCGACAGGACGGGAGAATTATACGGAATTAAGCATTCGGGCGGGATAATTCGCGGATAAATAGCCCGCGAAGTTCCCAGCGCCGCCGATGGAATAAATTTGCGGGCGAATGCCACCTTCCTCAAATAAATTATGAGGGGCTTTGAAGGCCCACGAATAACCCAATTCATGCATAATTTTGGGAAATGATCGCCTAGTCACCTTCATTCGCTGCGCATCGAGGGCGTTCCGTACCGCCCACGACGACACAAAGCCGCCGCGGAAGCCGATCGCTTCGGAATCGACCATTTCGAGTACGACCAACGCCGCTTCCGACATGCTTGCGCCGATCGCGTCGGCCGTACTCGTTGTGGCGGGCGCGCGGCTTGGTAGTGACGAAATATCGACCGACTCGAGATAGTGGCGCAGTGCGGCCGGACCGTCGCCGTTCATCCAGGCAGTCAGGCGGTTGAAATATGTCGTGTCCATACCGTCGCGCTGAACATCCTCGACCGTCTGTTGTGCAGTGTGAAAGACCGCATAGCGCCTGTCGTCGCGGTCTTTCGTTATTCCGCCCTGGTAGTTCGTAAAGCACATCACGTTGACGGTGTTGCGCTCGGAACGACCGTCGCGCCGCATTTCTCGAATATCAATCGTGTCGTTCGTCACAATGACTTTCAGTTGATCCATGAATTCCCGACGCTCCCGCGCATCAGGTTCGTCAACCAACAATAGGAGTTTGCGAAACAGAAAGCCGTTATGATCGGCGTTCAGTTGTTGCGGTCGCGGCGTCGAGACATATTCGGTGCCCAACATATTACCGACGATAGCGCCGATCAGCGTCTTACCGTTGCCATACGTACCTTGCAGGACAGGTGCCCAACGAATGAGCATGCCTGGCCGACGCACGACCGAAGCTATCCACTGCAACAGGATAGCCCGGTCTGTCGCATTGGGCAGTAATCTAGCAAGATGGTCAAAGAACGGCGCCACATTCCCCGCCGCCGCAACCACACCCCGAGGAACGAACACGTTCACCGTGTCGTCAACAATTTCTCCGCTCGGAAGGTCCGGCCGGAATGTCGTCGTCAGCACCTTGGGAAATGTCACCGCCCGTGACTCGGTCAGACACTCAAACGCATTGCGAGAAAATTTGCGGTTGTCACTGTCCATGGCGAATTCTTTACCGCCGTACAGTGCTCGAAATGCTTCGGGTTTGAGCAAGCCGTAACGTGGCGTCCAAACCGCATGATCGACCGCGACATACACGCATCCTTCAAACCATGCCGCCTGATCCGTTGGTGACAGGATCGTCCCTGCCGGCGGTGTGCTGCCGCCTGCCCCCTGCCCTGTCGGCACGGCAACTGGTGTCCAATCGACAACCCGCGTCGTGATCCCGCACGCCCCGCCGATCGACGCCGCCCGATAGTCCGGCCGGTTGTCCCATTTGTCGCGCATGAGGCCCGATCGGCGAAACAGCCGATCCATTTGGCCGTGATCGCGCTGGCACCAATAGGCCAGATGCGTCAAGAGCGCTGAGTCGGCCGACGAGTGGTCGAAGTCCTGCCCTGGTCGGAAAGGCGGGTAGAACCGCGCCAGGACGGCCGGGTTGCCCTCCCATAGCTGCGCCGGGGTTGCCGCGTCACCGAACACGCCGGCCGCGCTACGGGCGCGTAGCAGGCATTCGAGCACCCGTTCATCCGTCGCCCCTGAGATACTGCCGCCAGCCGCCGCGGGTTCAACAACCGGCCGGATCGGCACCCACGCTGCAAGCGCCCTGGTGTGGTCAATCTCGGCCGAGCCCTGCCAACCACCCCTGCCGCCCGCGCCGCCGAATGCGACAAACCGACCGGACGTGTAAAATTCCAGATGACCGTCGCCGAACTTGTTGCGGTGTTTCGTCCAGTCGTATGATGGATCGCAACGGCCGATGACGTGCAGTCCGTTGTCTGACGATGATACCTCGACCGCAGCGCCGGGAAATTTGCCGAGCGTGTCCAGCGCGAGTTGCGACCACCGACCGCCTTCATTGCATTTGTCTATATCGACAAAAAAATATCCGTCACCGTTCAGAACCCATCCGACCGGCAAACCTGTCGCTACGGCTTGTTCGTACGTGCGCCAGTTCGCCGGGTTGTGTGCGTCACACTTATGTCCGGCGGAGTCGACCGGTATCTTAGTATTGGTACCATCCGGCAGCGGCTCCAAACGATAGTTGATGAAGCGCGGCGGAAGCGACGGTACCATAACGACGAAACCTCTCGGAAAGCTTTCGATTGTAGCTTTCGACATGACATACGACAACCCGCCTTATATTGACGGTTTATTGTGTGCGTACACCACAAATAGAAAACGGCCCGGTTCGCATCCCGAACCGGGCCGTCAACGCCCCACGGGCAGGCCCGTTAAGCTGCGGCAGCCTCGCCGGCAGGCACGGGAACCTCGACAGTCGCAGCGGCCTTGCGCTTCCGCGGACGCGGCGCGTCTTTCTTGACTTCCACCGCACCTTCGGTCCGCCAGATGCGCAGACCCTCGACGCCGTTGACCACTTCGACCTTCGACGCGAACTTGAACCCGAGCCGGCGCGACGCGCTGTTGAGCGTGCTCGTCATCGTGGTCTTGCCTTCCACGAAGAACGAGTCGCCAATTTCCAGGTCGGCAAACGGATACGTCGCCCGCTTCTCGCCGGCCGAGTGAACGTCTTCGGGGATCGGGACATTCTTGTCGATTTTGTAGGACATTCGTATTTCCTTTATCGATTCGCAAACTGGTACGCATATTGATAGCGTTAACCGTTGCGGTTTGCAATACGCAATCCGAGCGATAGCGCATCTAAAACTACTGACTGCGGTACACCGTCCTGAGACGCTATCGCCGAGCGCAGATTGTCCGCAGTGTGGTAGTACCGACGCACCGTAGCTGCCGACACATCCGCCGACTCGGCAACGCGTTCGTGCGTCACGGATAACAGCCCATCCCGGCCCGCCATCGCCAAGCCGATCGATAGGATTTGCGCCCGCCGAGAACTACCGGACAAGCGCATGTAGATCACTCACACTCGTTACAAAACCAGCAATTCCTCCCGCCGCACGGACATGATACATGAACCGTGCTTGTGCTACCGCCCGTTTATCGTTACTGCTAAACCGCCAACCGGGCGGCTTGCATTCCAACGCTACGAATCGCCCGTCATGTCGTATACCGATCAAATCGGACGACTTAAAAACGTCATTTACTCTTTTTGAGTCGTTGCCTAACCCATAACGGATATGGCGACCTGTATCGTCAACAGCCGCGCCCGAATTGTTCCGCCACAGTGTAACGTTGCACGCTGGCGCTTCGAGACGAACGCGTGCTTGCACACCCGCTTCACTCGTCGCGTCGCCGGTTTGCGGTACATCGGATATTAAGAGTTCTCGCAATGCCTGCGGCGGCACGTTCCACCGCAGGCACCAGGCATCAAGCGCGATCATAGCATGCACTCTGCCGGAATGCGGACAATCCATCCGTTCCCGTCAGGATCACGCGCGCGATGCCGCGAACGCGTTTAATCCATTTGCGATAGCGACCATATTCCGTCGCCGTCCAAACCCGCTTGTTCATAATGCGAACCGAAATTTCGCAACGTGTCATAGATTTCGGACGGATTGGTACGAACCAACAGCCCATACCATCATGGCTGATGCAACCTTCCGCAACACCATTGAACCATGCTCGACATTGCGCTTGCTCACCCAACGTGAGATTTCGTTTCGGTCGCAAGCGCAGCATGACAGGTTCGAACGACTCATCGGTTGTACGATCGTAAATAATCACAACGCTAGCCTCGCTGTTAGCTCGGCCGCTTCTCTTGCGCCGAGGGTTTGTGCGGATAGAATGTCTATTCCGTACCGCATGAAAAACAGTCGGTTTATTTCGTCATCATCGAGCCCGTCACGCCAACGCTGAACGCCGGCCCAACCGGCAATTCCGCGGCGGAGCACTGCTTGCGCTTCCTGACGCGTTCGCCAGTTCTTCCGCACGCTCGCGGCAACAAGCTCGCTGGCGCCGAACGGGATGGTAGGTTCACCATCGATCCGCGCAACCTCACCGCGCATCGCTGCCAGGATCGACGGATCAAGCTCGATTAGATCGCCTTCGACTTGCTCGGGCCGAGACGCGCCACCAGGGGCACGCGGACGACGTTCGCCGCACCAGGGACACCGCGAGCGGAAAGCTTCGAATGGCTGCATGCAGGCGAGGCATACCGTCAGCGGAATTTCATCGTCCGGCTTGCGAGCGCGGCGGGACCGCTCAACGTCGTTCAGGTGCCAGTCGCGTTCCCGGTCCGGCAATCCGTGGCGAACGACGTTGCCGACGTGATCGATGATGATGGCGTGCGTCTTACCATCGGCAGGCCGGAGCGCGCGGCCGAACTGTTGGACATACAGACCGTAGGACTCGGTCGGCCGTCCCATGCTGACGACCTCGACCGCTGGCACGTCCATTCCTTCGCCGAACAGATCGACGTTGACGAGTTGCCGGATTTCTCCAGCGCGGAACCGTTGCAGATATTCGCCGCGAACCCGGTCGGGCGTCTGCGCGCTTACCGCTTCGGCCCGTATGCCGGCCGCATTGAATGCGGTCGCAACATCCCTTGCCGTCTCAACATCCACGACAAATGTGATACCGCGTTTGCCTGACGCGAGTCGCTGATAATCACGAACAATATCGCCCGTAATAGTGGATTCGTGAGAAGCGTTGCGCAACGTCGCAGCATTGAAATCCCCCGTTGTGGCAGACACGTCGAGTTTTGCGCGGTCGATTGATTGCGGCGGTACGAAAATTCGATATTCCGACAGGAACCCGCGCGCTATCAGTTCGCGCATGGACGGACCAACGACCATATAATCAAACAGTCCGCCAGTTTCCCGGCCGAGCGATTTGCGATCGGCACGAATGGGAGTTGCGGTTACGCCGAGTCCAAGCGCGTTCGGAAATAGCTCGACCGCGCGCCCCCATTTGTTTGACGGCAAGACGTGGTGCGATTCGTCAATGTCCCATAGTTTGACGCGACCGAACCAACGTTCGCGGGATGCATCGAGACGAATCAGTGTATCCACACCGGCAACGACCAGATCGCTACCCATCGTATAAAACGAGTCGCCGCACTCGCGGACGTGTTGATTAATCACTTCCTGAACGACGCTGCGGCTGGCGATGATACGGTGGTGTTTTCCGAGCTTCGCTAACGACATGCTTATCTGTCCGACAAGCTCTTGACGGTGCGCGATCATGACGGTTGGCGCGTTGGCCGATCGTGCGATGTGCGCTTTGATGACCGTCTTACCCGCACCGGTCGGTGCGACCGCCAGGACGTTCCGATTGCCGGAATTCCAAGCGGTTAGCACGTCGTCATGAATTTTCTGTTGGTAGTCGCGGAGCATTCGGAAACCCTGTTGACATGCCGACGATATTAACTACTGTTAGCAACGTCAACCCTGACGGAAAAGGCTTCCAATGCAAATTACGTTCAACCCGCACGACCCGGCCGATTGGGCTCACGTGCTCGCAATGGGCGCGGCTTTCGGCGTTACGGTGGTGCCCGGCAACGATGATGACGAAGACGGTCCGGCCGACAGTGCGGCGCCCGCGGTCGATGCGTTCGGCACGCCGTGGCTCGTCAACTTCCACACGCCGAAGCGCACCCGGAACGCCGATGGTTCGTGGCGCCGTAAGAAAGGCCTGACCGCCGCGGAAAAGCAGGCCGCGGAAGCCGCCGAGAGTGCCGCACGAGTCTCTGTCGGCACGCCCGCCGCTGCCCATGACGCGCCGCCTCCGGGTGGTTGGCAGCCGCCCGCCGGTACCGGCCCGGCCCAGGTAATGCACGTCGCTGGTAATACGGTGAATGGTTGTGCGGCGATCGTCGCTCAACCCGGTCTGCCACTCACTCCGCAGCCGGCTACCGCAGGCATTCCGTCACCGCTCACGCCGGCTGCTGCGCCGACGCTTCCGGTTCCTGCCGCTCCCACGATGCCGGCCGCACCGGTCCCTGTTGAAGCGGTTTGGTCGAAAATCAACGACGTGCAGACGAAGTTCCCCGGTCAGCTTACCCCGACCGTCTGGACGGACATGCTGATCAAATCGTTCGGCGTTGCCACCAACGACGTAATTGAAACCGACGAAACCGGTCGCGGCAAACTTATTGCCGAAATCTACCAGCGGTTTGGAGTCTGATCGATGCAGCTAAGAGCGTCCGGCTCTTACCGTTGGGTGCCGTGTGCCGCAAGCGCGCGGTTTACCGCAGCACTACCGGAGGATACCGGCGACGCCGCCCGCGAGGGAACGTGCGCCGCATGGGTTGCCGAACGGTGCATCAACGATGGTGTGTCGGACGCTCTTACGCTCGTCGGTCAAGCACACGCGAACGGCTGGATTGTCGATCGCGAAATGGCGCTGCACGTTAACGCATATGTTGCCACCATCGGCCGGTTCGCCAACGGGTATGAACTAGCCGAAGTTCCGGTTTCCCTGTTCGGCGGAATGATTGTTGGCACGTCGGATTGCGTCGTTCTTATCTGGCGTAACGTGAATGATGTTTGGTTCGGCACGTTATACATTATCGATCTGAAATACGGCCGCGGTTTGGTGGAAGTGACCACACCGCAAATTCGATGCTACGCGGCGGGCTATATTGAGACATACGGACATGCATTCCAAGGTCCACTAGAACGGATCGTTCTCGGCATTTACCAGCCGCGCGCCGCGCATCCGGACGGACATTTCCGCACGGTTGAATGGACGGCTGCCGAATATCAAGAATGGCTTGGCACGGCTCATGCCGCCGCGGTCGAAGCATACAAGCCCGACAGTCTCGCGACGCCCGGCCCGCATTGCCGGTACTGCCCAGCCGCTGCCGGATGCGATGCACTCGCCAGGACGTGTTACGATCGGCACGCGGTGATCCGGTCGCGCCGACATTCGGCGCTTGACGCGCAGCAACTTGCCGCCGAGTTGGATTTCCTCGCCGAGTCCGACGCACTGTTGACCGCTCGGCGAACCGCTATCGAAGCGGAAGCGCAAGCACGTGTCGAGCGTGGCGACGTAATCCCGACGTACACCATTACGCGCGGTCAATCCGATCGGAAATGGAAGTACGCGCCCGATGTGGTCGCGCTCGCCCTCGGCGCACAAGCGACAAAAACCGTTCCGCGCACACCGGCCGAGGTTGAGCGCGAAATCGGTCGGAAAGTCCCTGTCAGTCTGACCGAACGGACGCCCACACGGGCGCGGCTGACGAAAATGAAACCCGACGACATAGAGAGGTTGTTCCGTGCCAGACACTGAAAAGGTTGTTGCCAAGTACCACAAGGCAACGCGCAGGTGCGCCAAGCTCACCGAAAAGCTTGAACGTGCCGAGAAGAAATTCGCCAAGGCGTACCAGAAATGGGCACGCGCAGGGTTTCCGAAATGAGCGAGCACATCGATAAGCGTTGGCTCGCGATCGGCCGGACGCAACTTGAACAGGCGTTCATGGCTATCAACCGGTCAGTGTTTCAACCCGAACGCGTCAAGTTGCCTGACGACAAGCCGACCGTTCCTGAAAGCACTCTTTACGGCGAGGAATAACGAATGCAGTTTACCATTCTCGGACGTTTCGTCCAAGGAAGTCTGACCGAAAAAGTCCAAAAGGACATGCAAGGTCAGCCGATCCCGCTGGACAAGCAGCGTTGGTTCTTCGCCGTCGCCGTGCCGAAGGCGCAGGGACAGACGACTCTCAACGATCTGATCGGTTTCGCGTGGAACGAAACTGCCGCCAAGCGCGGACAGTTCGCGCCGTCGATCCATCAGAACATCGCGGCTGTCGCGCAAAATCTGTCGCTCAACCTCTACTCGCTTAAGGTGGAAGACGGCGACATTCCGGCACCCGGCAAGCAGCCAAACCCGAACATTGCCGGGTGCTACGTCTTCCGGTTCTCGTCGTCGTTCGACAACATTCCGTGCTGCAACGGACAGAACCAATTCATCAATCCGGCCGAAATCAAGAAGGGTTGGTACATCGAAGTTGCCGGCACGTCGGCGCTGAACGACAAGACCGACCATACCGCCGGAATTTACCTCAACCCCGTGATGGTCCGACTCGTCGGATACGGCGAGGAAATCCGCGGTACGGCCGATCCGACGCAGGTGTTTGGTAGCACGTTCCAGGGGCAGCTTCCGCCGGGCGCGAGCGCCGCGCCGCTACCGTCGAGCTACGCCATGCCCGGTCAGGCGCCGGCCGGGTACCCTACGCCGCAACCCGCCGCGCCGGGGTTGCCCCATGGTGCACATGCGGGAATGCCGCCCGCGGCCGGTCCTGCGTCCGTACCCCCTGCGATGGGATACCCTTCTAACATCCCTCCGCAGACGGCTGGCAACCCTGCACCAACCGGAGTCCCGATCGGCGCGCACGCTGCCCCGGCTGGAACACCGCCGGCCGCTGCGGGCTATCCGGCGCCATCGACTGCATACCCTGGTAACGCGCCGGCAACGACCGCGTACCCGCCGCATCCGGGCATCCTCGCCGGCCCGCCTCGAGTCGGCGCCTGACGGAACCTCTCCGGGCAACCGGAGGGAAGGACCGGGCGGCGCGAGTGTCATTGTGCCTGTCACCCGCCGCCCGGTCGGTAAATCATCGGAGGAACACTATGGAATTCTACGCTTGGATAATTGCCGGGTTTGTTTCGGGCGCATTGTCGGGGATTGCTGCAATCATATGGGCCGGCGCTGGTGGTGACGATGAATATCGTCGTGACCGGACGTTGTACGACAAGCCTGAACGGTTTGACCGGCGCGACCCGGTGACGATGAACACGATCAGCTTTGCCGAACGGCTCACGCCGGAAGCGCGACGCGAGGTTGAGCGACTTGTTCGTGAAATTCTTCGCGACGATCAACCCACACGGCCGCACCCGTCCAATCCATTCATCCCGCTATGACCAGCAAACCGAAAATCACGGTTGGCAAGCCGGGTTGCTATAACTGCAATTTTTTCAAGGCGGATAAACCCGGCGAGCGTTGGCGGAACGGGCAAGGTGTCTGCCACGCAAAGCGACCGACCGGCGGGATAAACGGTCATCGTCGAGCACTGTCGGATTGGTGCGAACAGCATGGGAAAGCGTAGCGACTTCGAGCGACGCGACCGGGATTTCTACCCAACGCCCGTTGAACCGGTGCTCAAGCTCAAGCCCTGGTTGCGACCGGGCGACCGGTTCGCCGAGCCGTGCGTCGGTGAAGGCGATTTGCGGCGGCACCTAACCGAACATCTCGGAATGGTGTGCGTGTGGGCGAGTGATCTGCCGTTGGACGCTCGCAACCTGCCTGCACTCGCCACGGTCGATGCTGACTACATCGTCACCAACCCACCGTGGCCGGCGATCGGCCAGCGTGGCGAGCCAACCGTTGAGATTATTCGAACGTGCATGGCGTTTCGAATGTCATGGTTCCTGTTGTCGGCGGATTTTGCCCACAATGCATATTTCCGCCCGATCGAAAAGCACTGCCGCCGGATCGTCAGTGTCGGCCGGGTGCAATGGATACCGGACAGTAGCATGACCGGCAAAGACAACTGCGCGTGGTACCTGTTCAGCGAGCGCCACACGGAAGGCCCGCGGTTTCACAACATGGAAGGTTAAGACGATGACCGCCGACACGCTCACCCTGTGGGTGCTACTAACCTCCGGTCCGCACCCGACCGAGACCGTCGATTTGACGATTCTGACGTTCCTTATCGTCGTCGGCATTATTTGCGCGGTGATCATCAATGTTCGCGGAAATTGAGGGCGGATGCGCCGTGCTCGTTAGCGGCGGTGTGTACAAACAGGTGCCAATCTATGAGCGGGCCGGCGGGCTGTATGCGCGCTATAATGGCGGATACGTTCGCTTGTACGCCAACGGCAGCACGTCCCGCGACAAGCTCCGGTTGGACGTGATTGACACGGACGCAACCTTGCGTGTCGATTCGTTTGGTAAACTGTACGTCACGGACGGCCCAAACCGGAAGCCGATCGACACGACGGCTGCACTCAGACTGTCGTTGGTTGCCGAGTGACGGAAATGCCCCTACCTGCGAAACGGATGCTCAAACAGGACGAAGTCGCCGATTATGTCGGTGTGTCGAAGGTGTATTTCCTCAAAATGGTCAAGGAAGGCACCTATCCGGATGCGACGTACCGGAACGGTCACGTCGTTTTGTGGGATCGGCGTGTGATTGACTCCGTGATAGACGGTTGGTCGGCCAATAAGGCCGGTCAGCCGTTGGACGGATGGGATGAAGTATGAAATCAAGTACGTCACGCGCGAACACGACAGGCACGGCAAAGTGCGTTTCCGGTTTCGCACATCGTGGAAACGATGCGTTATGAAAAGTCGAGATTCGGATTCTGAGGAATTCCGAATCGAATATGAACGACTGTTGAGTTTCGATCCGTCGCGCGAACTGCCGAGCGCAACGCCCGGAACGCTCGATTGGCTCGTTTTGCAGTACATGGGCAGTCAGGTTTGGCGCAATCTCAAGCCATCAACGCGTCGGCAACGGTCGAACGTGTTTAAGAACCTTTGCGCCAAGCACGGTCATCGCGACTATCGAAAGCTGGACATGCGGGCCGTTCGATCGCTCCGAAACGCGAAAGACGAAACGCCGGGCGCTGCGAACAATCTCGTCAAGGTGATACGCGCTCTATACGTTTGGGCGATAGAAGCCAACCACGCCGACCACAACCCGGCGCGCGACGTTAAGCGACTCCGAACGAAAGACGGCGGTTTCAAGACATGGTCGACGACAGACGTAGCGAAATACATCGAACGGCACCCGCGCGGCACGAAAGCATATCTCGCCCTTGCAATCCTGATCTGCACCGCGTTCCGCCGCGGTGACGCATCAACGTTCGGCCCGCAACACATCATCACGGTTGATGGTCGAAAATGGTTCAGCCAGGAACAAGAAAAGACCGGCCTAGCGTCTGAGTTCCCGGTGTCACCGCTGTTGCTCGATGCTATAGCGGTGACGCGCACCGGCAAGACGACATTCCTTATCAACCATTACGGCAAACCGTTCAGCAAGGAAGGGTTTGGCAATTGGTTTCGCGAACGTTGCGATGAGGCCGGTTTGCACGATCTAGCCGCCCATGGTGTGCGTAAGTTTGTCGGCACATTTGCGGCCGAATCTGAACTGACCGAGCACCAGATAATGGTGCTTCTCGGCCACTCGTCGCCGCGCGAAGCGAGCACGTACACCCGTGCAGCGAACCGCCGGAAACTAGCCATGAGTGCCGCGAGCCGACTGGCATTGACCACCCCGGCAGTGCCGGAACTGACCACCCTAACTGTAACCGACTGTGAAGAAACAGAAATATAGCGGGTTGGTAGGCCCGGCAGGATAGAGAATACCCTGTAAAAACAATAGGGTGTGGTCATTCTGCCGGGTCGGTAAATCCGTGTGAATACGGACGGATTTACCCCTATGACCACACCCCTACCGCTGAATTACGTCTATGATATTGAGACGTTCCGCGCACTTTTCTGCGCGGTGATCGTCTGCCCAGAAACCAACCAGCGTTGGATATTCGAAGTCTCGCGGCGTCGCGACAACAGCACCGCACTTATCGAGTCCGTTCGCTGGATAGGCCAAACCGGCGGCAATATGGTCGGCTTCAATAACGAAGCATTCGACTACGTTGTTTTGCACGCAATGGCGAACACGCCCGGCTGGCAGGCATATGATGCGTACCTCAAAGCACAACAATTAATCCAGTCGCAAGACACGAACCGCTTTGGCGAAACGATATGGCCGAACAAACGACTTGCACGTCAGATTGACTTGTTCAAGATACACCATTTCGACAACAAAGCGCGGAGTACATCGCTTAAGGCGCTTGAATTCAACATGCGCCTGCCGTGGATCGAAGAACCGCCGTATGACTTATTGCACGCGGAATACCTAACTGACGAACAGATTGACGAGACGATCGCGGGTTGCGCTTACGATGTGGGCGCCACCGTTGAATTTTGGCGTAGGTCGGCCGAACAGATTGCGTTCCGCGAGAAGCTATCGGCCGAGTACGAACAGGATTGGATAAACGCCAACGACACGAAAATCGGCAAGCAATATTTTATCATGCGGCTGGAACAGCAACAACCGGGAACCTGCTACACCCGCGGCCCTGGTGGGCGTCAACCGCGCCAGACGCCGCGGGAGAGTATTGCGCTTGCCGATGTAATTCTACCGTCCGTGTCATTCCGAATGCCCGAGTTTGCAAGCACACTCGATTGGTTCAAGTCGCAGACCATCACCAATACGAAAGACGCGTTCGGCACCGACAAGGAATCGAAGGAATTAACGCGTGTCAGTGTGCGCGGTTTTCCGTTCGTATTCGGCACTGGCGGTATTCACGGTTCGATCAAGCGCAAAGCAGTTCGTGCGACTGCCACCCACGATATTGTTGATGTTGATGTAGCGTCGTATTACCCGAACCTCGCCATCGCTAACCGGCTTTATCCCGCACACCTTGGCGAAATGTTCGCGGATATTTACGAACAAGTATATCAGATGCGCAAGCAGTACCCGAAGGACGATCCGGTCAACGGGGTGCTCAAGCTCGCGCTGAATGGTGTGTATGGCGATAGCAACAATCCATACAGTCCGTTTTACGATCCGCAATATACGATGTCGATCACGATCAATGGACAGTTGTTGCTTTGCATGTTGGCCGAAACCGTCATGCTCTACACGACTGCCGAAATGATCCAGATCAACACGGACGGCATGACCATTCGCATTCCCAAATCCGAGCGGGACATACTGACGGACTGCTTGAAAGCTTGGGAAACACATACGCGACTTGAAATCGAGTCGGTCGATTACGAGTGCATGTTTATCCGCGATGTGAACAATTACATCGCTCGCACCACTGGCGGAAAGGTGAAACGCAAGGGCGCTTACGAGACAGCCAACCCGGATAAGCGGAAGCCGATCGGTTGGCACCAGGACTGCGGCGGGCTCGTCGTGCCGAAGGTGGCCGAACGCGTCATGCTCGACGGTGCGGACGCCCTCACCGAATTGATTAACTGGCGCGATCCTTACGATTTTATGCTCCGGTGCAAAACCGGCCGTGAGTCGAAATTGATAGATAGTGCGGGCGGCATTCACGGTCGCGTCACTCGCTACCACATCGCGCGCGATGGCGTTACGCTAACGAAGCATATGCCGAAGACAACCGCTCGGATCGAAAAGGGCTGGTTTGTCAACGTCTGCAACGACGCGTCGTCGTTCGATTGGCGCACGCTCGAATTGCGTTGGTACCTTAACGAAATCTCCAAATTGGTAATTGACGAATCATTGTCGTAAGCGTTAGCGTTCATATTAACGAAACGAGAGGCGCCGAAGATGATCCACAGATTCATCACTTGGTTCCGCTGGTGGCGCGCTCGTCGTGAATGGCAACGAATTACGGGAGAATGGAACCAATGACACCGCAGGAAATCGCAGCCGTTCTCGAAGCGCACGCAGAATGGTTGAAGGACGCCAATAAAGGCAAGTGCGCGAACCTCGGCGGCGCGAACCTCCGCAGCGCGGACCTCGGCGGCGCGGACCTCCGCAGCGCGAACCTCCGCAGCGCGAACCTCTACGGCGCGAACCTCTACGGCGCGGACCTCCGCAGCGCGAACCTCCGCAGCGCGAACCTCTACGGCGCGAACCTCCGCAGCGCGAACCTCGGCGGCGCGAACCTCTACGGCGCGAACCTCCGCAGCGCGAACCTCCGCAGCGCGAACCTCTACGGCGCGAACCTCCGCAGCGCGAACCTCGGCGGCGCGAACCTCTACGGCGCGAACCTCCGCAGCGCGAACCTCGGCGGCGTTGTAGGAAATGGCGAAGAAATTGTTTCTGCGCAAACGCCCGTGTGGCCGATTTCGGCGGCTCGCATGCCGGATGGTTCGGTGGTGATGCAAATCGGCTGCCAGCGCCATCCGCTCGAAATGTGGCGCAAGAGCGATCCGCGCTGGATCGACGCTATGGACAGTCACGCAACTGAATGGTGGTCGAAATGGCGTGAGGTTGCCCTCGCCCTGGCGGACGCAGTGAAATGACTCACCATACTGTGAGTCTTGTGAGTGCGGACGGTGCAATCCCCTGCCCGCACTGCAATGAACCGCCGACAATGGAATATGTCGGCCCGTTGTTTGAGACGGAAGACTTTTTCGTTCTCAAACACACCTGTTCCGCGCTCGACTACCGCCGCGATGGTCAGGACGCACGCTCACTCATCATCGCGTGGAACAATCAATGCGTTATTGCGCGGGTTGCTCGCATCCTGACCGCCCCATTCCGGAGAATGATTTAATGCCGCAGATCAAAGCCGACTGGCGCGAAGACGCATCGGCCGAACCGACCAAGTGTCCGGTTTGCGGATGTGACGCGTTACTGACCGGGTGTGAACCTGACGAGTGTCAGACCGAACGTCGCCGACGCCGCGCGCTTCAAGCCACTCTTGCGACCGATCACAAACCCCTGGTGACGCGATGAAACGTTGGCTGTACGAAATATCGCATTTCGCCGCGATCATCCTCATTATCGCAGCCGGCGTTGCGATTGGACTTAACGTAGCTTGGCAGATTGACCGCATTATTAACCCGGTCGAATGGGAGTATCAGGAATGAAAACCGTTTCGTTCGAATTCAAGCCGTCCGGTTTCGTTCGTGCGTTCGTATGGGATGATGGCGAGCATGTTGGTGGGTTTGGTTTCGGCCCCGCCGTGTCGGCCAAAGCGATTGTCTGCGGTGTGCTCGATACCCATTCGGACGCGAAGTTGCACCCGATGTATGCGAACCGGAAGTTTCCAGCGAAGGCCGGCATGGTCCGCAAGCTCGGCCAGATCGTCGCCGAGGGACGGTCGCAATGAACGTCGTGCAACACACACAAGCTCTGTTCGACGTGGCGAATGCTGCGGCCAATCGGGATACGGTCATTGCCGCTCACGCGTACATCGGATCATTGATTGCGACGGTGGATAGTGAGCGGGCGGAACGTCTGATTGGGGCGCTTGCCCCAATCCTCAATTCTACGCAGCACACCAGGGCCGACGCTATTGCCGCCCTTTGCTCGCTGTTGGCAACCTCGGCCGAAAATTCGGCCCATCCGGCCGGCGTCGCTGCCGCTTACGGACAAATCATCCACGACATGGTGACGAAGACGATCGCGGAGCAACGGGGTTAGTTATGACCGAGTTTGAATCGTGCCCTTGCGGCGACAATGACGGGAATTGGTGTTCTTTGCCGGGTTGCCCGTACCCCCGTCCTCAACGAAACGACAGGCATCTGACACTCAGGCTGACGCCGAAAGAGGCACGCATGCTCTGGGGAGTTCTGGACGGCGCGTTGGACGCCGGGGCGTGCGAAGACGGTATGACGGAAGACGAGCGCCGCACCCTCAGCCCGATCTGCGAGAAGCTTTGCCAATACCAACATGCCTCGCGGCAAAGGCGGCAGGAACGGGGATGACACACCTTCCGTTCCTGCCGCCGCTCGGCGGGCCGTCCGACGAAGAAGTCGCCGCCGAGCGCGTGCTTGAAGCCCGCAAGAAGGCCGCCAAGGCGCGGGAGGGCGTACCGATCGCAGAGTCCGACGAATGATCTATCTCGCTTCGCCCTACTCCGATCCTGATCCGGCGGTCATGTCCGAACGGTATCTGCAAACCGAAGCGGCGACGGCCGAATTGCTCAAACGCCGGGTGTGGGTTTATTCGCCGATCGTTCATTGTCATTCGATGGCACATCGGTTTGCCATGCCGACCGACGCGGAATTCTGGCGGGACTATAATGAGCACATGCTCGACCGTGCCGACAATCTGTATGTCTTGAAGCTTCCAGGTTGGGACAGATCGGTTGGTGTTGCCGGTGAAATGCGTTGGTGGCGGTTGCGTCGCGACGCGCAAATTCGGTTCATTTCTGTTTGACGAATCGTTTCGTTGGTGCGATAAATAATTCATCAACGAAGGAAACGGAAATACGTTACGGGGATACGGTCGGCGGCTTCCACACTCAGTATTTTGAAGGGTACATGCACGCGCAAAATGATCGCAAATTACGATCCCACCTGTCTCGGTCGTACGAATGCATATGAGCGCGGTTATGAAGATGGTATTTGCGACGCAATAGAGTTCAAGAGGGTGGCGCATTAAGCGCCACCCTACCCTTCCAACCTGAAAGTTTCACAAAGTGTTTAAGTTTGTTGTATCCGCCGTGTTGGCGATTGTGTTCGGCTTTATCGCCGGTTATCTTACGTTCTGAGAGGTAATGATGACGCGTGTTCCGAAGCTTGATTGTGGCACGTGCACGATGTGTTGTACAGTCGTGCCGTTTTCGGACAAAGACAAAGCGGCGTTGTCTGCCCGCAAACCGTTCTTGGAATGGGAGCGCAACCCGTACGGCGGAAGCGGCTGGATCATCAAGCAGGCCGAGCTAACCGGACGCTGCCCATTCCTCGGCGACGCGGGATGCACTATCCACGGAACACCCGATTACCCCGCTATATGCAAGGTGTATGGCGTCACGGATCATCCGCAGTTACGGTGTGCTATGGGCCGCGCACCGAAACGAATGCTCACACACACTCAGGCGTTGGCAATCGTTAAGGATACCGGTGGATGAAATACGCTGTTGGTGTGGTTCTCGCGATCATATGTTTTTCAGCATTCATCGCCGAAGCGCATGCTGTTCGGCGAAACGTACGACGGCCTACATTCAGGGAATGGTGGCGCTCCCGCCCGCGTTGGCGAGACAGACAACAACCGTCCGCGTCATGCTTTGAGAATGTTCGAACCATAGGCGGATGTACCGTCAATCCTGACCGTCCAGCGTCATACGGCCTCGATCCAGAAGTGCGCGATGCCCTTGGCGCCGTTCGCGCCAGCGACTTGCTGAGCCGCGCCGTCGCCGCCGTCCCCGGGGTTTATCCCGGCGCTGGGGTTCGTCCCGACGTAGTCGCCACCTTTGCCTCCGGCACAGTAGACGGCGGAGACCCCCGGGCAGATCGAGGCAACGCCCGGCCCCCCGGATGCGTCCGACGCGGGGGCACCATCGCTGCCCGGACCGCCTGCGCCACCGCCACCCCCGCCCGAGCGGTTCGTGGCGGACACGTCGTCGTGGCCGTTACCTCCGGGGTATCCTGCCGGATCGGTCGCCGCACCGCCCACGCCGTTACCGGTACCCCACGGCCCGGCCCCACCGCCGTTCCCTCCAGAAGAACCATTTGGCGAGCCTAACGGAGGGGATACCCGAAACGCCGCGCCGCCAGCCCCGCCACCCAACGCAGTGATGCCGAACGCCGTCGTGTCTCCGCCATTCTGCGCCGGGTTTGGCGCGTTGTTCGCGGACGCGCCAAACCCACCCGCGCCGATCGTCACGGCGTAGACCCCGGGCGTCACCCAGATGCGGAAGTGTTTTGGCACACCGCCACCGCCGCCGCCGGCTCGGGTAGACGCCCCGCCGCCGCCTCCCGGCACCAGCTCGCCATTGAGCCACCCCGAGCCCGTGACGGTCAGCGTGCCCGAGCTCGTGAGCGTCGCGACCTTGTACCCGGTCGGCGTGGTGATCGTGCCGCCGGAGATGTCGAAGTCGGGCGAGTTGCGACTCACAAACAGCGCATCCTTAAATACGCCGGTTGATGCGAAAAATGAATCACTGAAAATCATTGTCCTGGTGTCACAATAACAGATACGCCGTTCGTACCATTCAGCAAACGACCATACATTTTCACACCAGACGGCAGGTTGTATTTTTCCTTTCCCGAAGCGGTATGGTATTGCCCACCGACTGACGGCGCGCTAGCGGCGAAAGCAAATTCCATTTCGCCACCGCGCGGCTGAAACATGAATTCACCAGGGCCGCTAGCGAGTAGCGTCCAAGCCGTAGACAGTGCGACCGATGCTGTTACAACAGCCATTTATTCCACCCGCGCCAGAGTGTCGGCCACAATCCCGCGGAGCTTTTCGGCGCCGGTCGCAGTGTCCAGCCGGAAGTGCTTCGCGGTGTCCGGTCGGTTGGCGAGGATCGCACCGGCAACGATGCTCGGAATAGCGTCCTTCGACAGACCCTTGGCGAGTGCCGCCCGCGTTGCGCGATCGACGGCGGCAAGCAGCGCGTCATTAAGCGACGCGTCTATTTGGACATTATACCGGCGCTTGAGCGTCGCACCAATAGTGCCGACCGCCCATGTCGCCACACTGCCAACGACCATCACAACGGCGTTCGTCACCGCCGGATCGGCAAAGATTGCAGATACGATGTTCATTACGCGACTCCTTTTTCGATCATTTGAATGACGCGTTCAGCCCGAGCGGGCGTCTGCTTCGCCCACAGTGACTTGCGCAGGTTCCGACCGGCTTCCGCCCATTTGCCGGCTTGGATTAACGGCAGCGAACCCGTGAATCCGAGCACGCCGTTAATCCCCATCTGGAACACCATGTTGCAAAGTGCGCGCTGCCGGACGGCGTTGAGCGTGCGCCACCAGGGTAGTGCGGCGTCGAGTTGCGCGCGGACCTTAGCAATATCGTTCGCTAGCAGCGCGTCCGCCTCGGCGTTGGTGATCCCGCCGCCCTTGCGACCATCGATCAGTCGGCCGATCCCGATTGTCCAGAACCCAAGGTGATCTTGGTAGGCATGCAGAACCCGCCCTTCCTCGCGCTCTAGCTCGGCGATCAGGCGCCGCGTCTCGTCGTCTATGCCGGCCGCGGGCTCGAGCTCCCCGGTCAACCGACCGCCCATGCCGTCCAGCGCCGCCAGGATCGCCCGCAGGCTCGCTGGGCCGATGATCCCGTCAATCCGGCCGGTGTAGAGCCCGAGCGCCGCTAGGCGCGTCTGCACTGTGGTCGCATCGCTCATTTGTCGTGATCCTGATCGATTAGCTTGTCAATTTTCGCGTCCATTTTCACCATTGTGTCGCGCATATAAGATAGACTGTTCGCCGTACTTACCGATGTAATTTCAAGCGGACGAATGCGATCGTCAATCCGAGCGATGTTGCTGCGCAGATCGCTCATTTCGCTGTTGCGACTAAGCCTAGACGCTTCAAGTGATTCAATTCGAGAACCGTACGCCGATGCTCGCCACACAATGCCGCAAAGGATCATCAGCACCGTCACAGCAATGCCAATGAACCAACGTGCTGTTGACATTTCGACCACAACGGCGCGCATCTTAGCAACGTCTGCGTCTCGACTCTCAACATGTGGCATTTCCATTAGCTATTCCTTCCGCATCAATCGGAACGTACCGGTCGCCGTCATCGCTTTCACCCGCTCGGACAGTTCGCTAAACTGTGGCGACATGTCCGATAGCGTCGTCAGAATTCCGCTCAAATCATCGGCGAAGCGTGCAATCTGTTCCTCCGCCGCGATCAACCGTTCTTCCTTGTTGCTACCGCTAGTTTCAAGTAGCGCCAGCCGATTGCGGATTAGATCGTCCGCCGCCTGCAATTCCTCGACATTTTCCGCCAGTTCCTCAAGCGTAACGCCGGGATCAACCGGATCGTCCGGCGGATAAACAGTGACCGTTGCCGACCGGTTTACGAGCGTGCCGGTAATACCCGGTCCGGTCACGTCGTCTTTGATCGCAAACGTCGTCGCTTCGGTCACAGTCGGGAACGTCCCGATTGGCGAGATAGTCGTATCGACCGCTTGCCACTGACCGTTAATTTTGACCTGCGCCTTAGTGACAAGAGTCGTTGGCGTACCGTTATAGGTACCCGCTGCCCAAGTGTACGTTCCGCCCGAAACTGCCTTCGTTCCAACGAACGTAACAGTTGGCGGCGTCTTGACGGTTACGCTGACCGGACCGGGCGGTGTGCCACCCTGCCAGTAACCAATGTTCTTCCCACCCGGCGCAACACCGAGGCCCGGACTACCGGCAGCAAGCGAGAAGTCACCGCCGTTCTCTTTCGGGTTTTTGAGTAGCGGATCGGCGTTGATGTACTGCGATGCAGTCGGCAACTGCAACTCGCTTTTCTCGCGATTAACAGCTTGGCCGTTAGTACCTGTCGCGTAGAATATATTCCCCAACCAATCGTTTCTGTTCTGCGGTCCCATTGGGCGCCGGTCCGGATTGGAAGCGTACGAATTCGGCTGATAGTGGTTTCCGAACCCGTGCTCGTTCGTTTCGGTTGCAACGGAAATATTGTAGTAATATTCGTTGCCCCACGAATACATGGACTCAATGCCACTATTCCAATTTCCGTCCTTATTCTGGTTTCGGCGATTACTCCAAAACGTGTTGTACTGCACACGACAATCGGTGCTCGACATGAGCTTGAGCCCGCACCCGCCGTTGAAATACGACAGGTTGCCCTCAACCAGCGTGCGACCGGTGAACGGCGTGCCGCCAGTGACGTTAATATCCCAGTGCAGCTTGTCGAGAATAATTCCGTTGCCGTCAGCGTCCGACTTACCGGACTCAGTCGTGCGGCCGTTGTGGTGCGTGATGTTCCGCATGATGTGGATGCGGTAGCCGTCAGACGGCGTTGCGCGGCCGGCGACGACCTTCGGCGTAAGAATTGAAATGCCGGAACGCGCACCCATCGTTGCGCAATGGTGAACGTGATTGCCTTCAATCCAGATTAGATCGGAATTATTCGCACCAATACCATTGTCTACGCAATTGTAGATGAGACAGTTCGTAACGCGGAGATTGACAGTCTCATTCGCGCCGATACCGCTTCCTTTAGAACCGTATATCTCGAAACCATCAATCGTAACATCGGTCGCGCCAGTTCTCTCAAGACTGAACGCTTTCGTAACGTTGGTATTCGAACAGTTGAGCTTAGCACCGTACTGAGTTTCCGAATACCACTGTTGACCAGTCTTAGGCTTTACCGGTCCGGTCAGATCGTAAGTACCATCGCGAACGATGATCGTATCATCACTACCGGCACGATTTCGCGCATTGGTCAGCGTCTTCCACGGGTGTGCAGAATCGCCATTGACCGTTGTGCCATCACCGCCGTTCGGGGCGACATAATACGTAGCCATTGATTACTGCCCCACTTCGGCAATCCATGCCGCCCAACCGCCCGTTTCAGTGTCGAAGGTTCCGGAACCGCCCGCGAACGACGCGCTGCCGTGTGCGCCCGGCGTCGCGAAAACCATCAGGTTCGGTGATCCGCCGGAGAAATTGATTAGCTGCGTCCAGCCGGACGGCATTAGCGCATCGAGGCTCGTTTGATCCGCACGACACGCCACGCCGCCAATCAGCCGGTTGTTCGGGTTGATGCCGCTCAACGTCGGTAGGGTTAGCGCGGTGCCTGTTGCGGCCGATGTGATGGCGGCTTGAATCACCCGCCCGCCGCGCATGTGCACATACGCGTGCCTAGACGATGCGTTGGTGAACGGGTAGGTAAGGCTATTATCAGCCGGTGCGACCGCCTTCCCCAACTGAAACGAGAACGGTCCGGCGTCCGCGTCAACGTAAGGCGTGACGGCGTGCGACCAGGGACTAGTGAGCGTGTCCGACGCGTTAAACGACCGAGCGCGCATGATGAGGAACGAGTCCGTTCTTAGATGCGCCGGCAAACTCGCATATGCACCATTCTGATGGTTGTATGCGACAATTTCAAATGGCGGCGTGTACCGATCATAATTGCGGATCATCACAAGTCCGCCGGTCGCACCCACAGTGATGATTTCGTACTCAATCATCACCAAGGCGCGGCGGTACGGTGTCAGCGATAGCGGCGTCAGACCGTCTTTGTTGATGACGCTCGCACCACTAGCATTGTTCGCAAAGCCGACCGTATATGTCGTTATTCCCGGCCCGCCATATTTCAGCGTGATCCGACCGCGATAGCCCTCAAGCCCGATCCCGATCGAACCGAACTGAATATCGCCGTTCATTGTCACCGGAATTGCGACGTTCAGAGACTCCGCTGTTCCGTCGAGATTTATCACGTACGGATTGATTTGCTCGACGTTGGCGCGCTTGTTCCAGAACGTCGCGGCTGCTACGCCGAGCACGTATGGTGTAAACGCACCCTCACCGTCAGAAATACCGTCTTCGCCGGAAATGAACTGCGCGGGCGTGGCGGCAACATCAATGCCGACCGTCAGCCCTTCAAAGTCGCCATCCTCATTGCGAAACGGCGTCTCGCCGGGCGAGACAATATCGGCATACTCCGCCGCCAAATGAGCCTGACGAGAGGATGTGGTCAGTTGAGCGATTGCCGCAGACACCGCGTCGCCAACCTGCGGCCCGAGTGTGTCGTTGTTGACCGCTTCGGCCAGCGCCGCCGTAACAGACGCCGCCGTAACCTCGCCACCGCCGCCCGAGCCGCCGTTGTACGCCAGATCGACCCACGCGAGCGTGCCATCACCGACCTTGAACCGCGGCGTTGTCGATCCGCCTTCGTGCTCGACTCCGACCTCGCCTTTCAGCAAAACCGGGTTAGCGGCAACCCATTCGGCGGAAGTACCGCAGCGAAGCGAAATCTTGACGGTGCGTGTGGTTGTCATGGATTACCGCCGGAAAAGATGTAAACATCATCGTAAACTGTCGCCGGCGCGCCGCCGGACAGAACGTCGAAAGTGCCGATACCGTCGCCGGAACCCGGAAGCGTTGTCGGATCGACAAGCGCAAAATCGCCATCTTTGTCCGGATCGGTCGGATTGAAATCGGCCGGGCGATTGATCACAACAACGCAGTCGTGTGGATCAAGAGCGCGAATTTCTGGCAACGCGAGATTTGCCAACTCACAACTCCTGCACTTGCAGAACTGCCGTACGTGACCGCAGTTCGTTAACGGCAAGCTCGACACGATACGTGCCGCATGCGTTGAATTTGTCCGGAGCGAACATTTCCGCCGTCGTGACCACACGGGCGGATTGAGCGCCGACCCGCGTTGCTGGCAGATCGAAATATTCGTTGTCCGGACGCTTTACGCGAACGGACAAAACAGCGTCTTCCGGAATATCAACGATTGTGCCGATCAGATTGATCGAAACGCCAACTGAACCAATTTTCAGCGCAGGCTTTAGCATGTCTATCCCTACGGTCCAGCCGCCGGGATAGTAACATCTATTTCAGGGGTGAGTCGAGTTCGATAGTCGCCATAATCGGCGCATCAACCGTCAAGGTTGAGTCAATCGGAACGGCAAGTTCTATAGTCGCGAAAATAGGCACTTCCAACCGAATGCCTGCCGGTGCCGGCGCGGGCTTGACCGTCAGACTCGAACCGCCAACCAGGGAAATGCCCGTCACCTTGACGCGGTTGCCCGCAAGCGTGAGGGTCGAATCACCAGCCCACACCACCGCGCTCGGCCGGACCCGCACCGCCTCGGCCGCAAGGGCTGAACCGCCGACCAGGGCAAGCGCGGACCGGGTTAGCCGCCCTGCCGTGATCGCCAGCGCCGATCCGCCCGACCACGCCGCCGCGACCGCCCGCGTCCGGTCCGCACGGATCGTCAGACTCGAGTCGCCGACCATGGCAAGCGCCGACTCGAGCGGATCGGGCGGCGCAGTCTCGGCAGCGAACGCACTACCGCCAGAGACGCGCCAGGACGCGCCACGGCGGCGAGTGCCGGCCGAGACTGTCGAGCTACCGCCCGCGACTACCAGCGCCGCGCCACGGCGGCGGAACCCTGCCAGC
>Ga0075163_10000764_pt1 | contig 42790 bp, 33 predicted proteins | sample JI1023141ADNA_FD_71478 | JGI IMG/M metagenome (GOLD analysis project Ga0075163, IMG submission 71478) | Wastewater effluent complex algal communities from Wisconsin, to seasonally profile nutrient transformation and Carbon sequestration -... | ecosystem: Engineered > WWTP > Effluent > Algae...
GTCCTTTGGCTCTCATTCTCGCTCCACCAATTGGTGTGTGTAGGGGCGTCGCTTGACGACGCCCGCAAGGTCGCCGGCGATCAACCAATTCCCGGGCGCCGTCAAGCAGCGCCCCTACGGCTGACTGCACGAGTCCGGCTAGAAAGGGGGTGCCGGGGTGTGTTGGATCTCCAGCCGATAAGCGCAAGAACCCGACCCGGTCGGGGGACGGGCCGGCCGCGGTTGGTCGGGAGACCAACCCTACTGGGCCATTAGTATCCCTTCGTGGAAAAACAGCAGTTGGACCCAGAGTGCACCGAGGTGAGCCTGGATCACACCGAGAAATGCGGCGGAAAATCACCCGAATGGTCCTTCACCCAGCAGGTGAATCCTAGGGGGAGAATCACCAAGCAATAGGGTTTATTCCGTGCACTCCTTCCGAACTCTGCGAGCTCTGTGACGGGATCGAACAGAGGAATTTAGGATGAGTGGTTAACGCGGTTTGAATTGGTCTGGCTATTTGGTCCGCGCCGGCCGCGCGAATTGCCTCCCCATCGGCGGCGGGACTGATCAAGTTCCGGTCATGGCCCAAATCGGCAAACGCAACCTTCTCACTGTCCTCCGCTCGTCCACGCCGGGCCTGTATCTCGATGGTGGCACCCACGGCGAAATCCTCCTGCCGGGGCGCTACATCCCGTCCGGGGCGACCGTCGGGGGCAAGGTCGAGGTCTTTGTCTATCGCGACTCCGAGGACCGGTTGGTCGCCACGACGGAGAAGCCGTTGGCCATGGTCGGTGAATTCGCCTGTTTGCAGGTGGCGGGAGTGAATCCCCGCATCGGCGTGTTTCTGTACTGGGGGCTCGAAAAGGACCTGCTCCTGCCGATGCGCGAGATGGATGGTCCGCTGAATCCGGGCGACAAGGTTGTCGTCCAGGTCGTGCTCGATCAGCAGACCGACCGCCTGATCGCCAGTGCGCGGCTGAACCGCCGGCTCGATCTCACCCCGCCGCACTACCACGAGGGCGAGGCCGTGAGCATGATCGTGGCGAGCCGGAGTCCGCTCGGGTTCAACATGATCGTGAACCACGCCCACCGGGGTCTGATTTACCATACTGATATCTCCGGATCGATGCAGATCGGCCAGCAGGTGCCGGGCTATATCCGTTCGATCCGGCCGGATGGCAAACTGGACCTGGCGCTGGGCCAGGCCGGCTTCCGGCGCATCGGGGCGATGTCGGACAAGGTCATCGAGGTCCTCACGGCCAAAGGCGGCCGGTTGCCGTACCACGACAACAGCCTGCCGGAGGAGATCCGCGACGTCTTTGGCATGAGCAAGAAGGCCTTCAAACAGGCCATCGGCGCGCTGTTTCGCGAGCGCCGCATCGTCATCGAACCGGATGGGATCCGGCTGGCGGAGCCGGCCGAAAAGCACTGAGTTTGCCCACGAAACCCACGAAATCGCACGAAACGGAGAAGGCCGAAAGCCGGAACGAGGCAGCCCCAAACCGCAAAACGCGTTGTTGCTCCGGTCGGGAAGAAAATCGACAGAGGGAAATTGTAGGGGCGGCGCTGGTCGCCGCCCGCGGTCCTCCCAAGGGTCGCCCCTACAGTGCCTGGCTCAACGCTAGAAAAGCCGAGGTTTCGTGCTTTTCGAGTATCTCGTGGGAAAAATCGGCGTGCCTTGGGGCCTTGGAGGCGCAAGCTGCCGCCATGACCCAAACCAACTCAGCGACGCCGCGCGGCGTCACCGTGCGCGAGATCCCCATCGAACTTTGCCAGTTCATCAAGTTCGGCGGGCTCACGGAGAGCGGCGGCGAGGCCAAGATACTGATCGGGGCCGGGATGGTGGAACTCAACGGCGTGGTCGAGACCCAGAAGCGCAAGAAGCTGGCCGTCGGCGACAAGGTGACGGTCAACGGCAAGACCATTGTGGTGCAACTCCGCGGCTCCGTTGCCTGACGTCATGTCATTTTCCTCCCTGGGCCTGACCGAGCCATTGTTGCGGGCCATCGGGGAGAAGCACTACCGCGAGGCGACGCCGGTGCAGGCCGCCGCGATCCCGGCGATTCTGCTCGGGGAAGATGTGCGGGCCTGCGCGCCGACCGGTTCGGGCAAGACGGCGGCCTTTGTGCTGCCGATGCTCCAGGTACTGGCGGACGGGCGGAGGGAGCGCGGACGCTTTGTGCGGGCCTTGGTACTGTGTCCGACCCGCGAACTCGCGATCCAGACCGGTGAGGCCTGCAAGCATTTCAGCCAGCATCTGCCCCAGGCGACCAAGACGCTCGTGGTCTACGGCGGTGTCTCGATCAACCCGCAGATGATGGCACTGGGGGGCGGCGCCGATGTCATCGTGGCCACGCCGGGACGCCTGCTCGACCTGATGGATCACAACGCGGTGTCGCTCGCGGCGGTGTCGATGCTCGTGATGGACGAGGCGGACCGGTTGCTCGACCTTGGTTTCGCCGAGGAGCTCGGACGAATCCTGGAGAAGCTGCCCGGGCGTCGTCAGAGCCTCCTGTTCTCCGCCACGTTTCCGCCGGCCGTGCAGGCGCTCGCTGACCGGCTGTTGCGCAAACCCTGTCTGATTGAAGTTGCGGCCGGACCCGTGGCGAAACCCGACATCGTGGAACGGGCCATCGAGGTGGACGTGCCGCGGCGGACGCAGTTGCTGAGGCATCTCGTGCAGGAAAACGGTTGGACGCGGGTGCTGGTGTTTGTCGCCACGAAGTACGCGACCGAGCATGTGGCGGAGAAACTGCGCAAGGCGGGCATCGCGGCCGAGGCCTTTCACGGCGAGCTCAGCCAAGGGGCCCGCCAGCGGGTGCTGGCTGACTTCAAGGCCGGTCAGATCCACGTGCTGCTCACGACCGACCTGGCCTCGCGCGGCATCGACATCGCGCAGATGCCGGTGGTCGTGAATTTCGATCTGCCGCGCTCGGCGACGGATTACACGCACCGGATCGGCCGCACCGGCCGCGCCGGAGAGAGTGGCGTGGCGATCAGCTTCGTCAGTGCGGACACGCACCATCACTTCCAGCTGATCGAGAAGCGCAACGGCCTCGCGGTCCCGCGTGAGCAGATCCCCGGTTTCGAACCGGTGGAGCTCGCGCCAGCGGCCATGCCGACCGGTGGTATCAAAGGGAAAAGGCCGAACAAGAAGGACAAGCTGCGGGCCGCCGCCGCGCGGGCGGCCGGCGAGGAACTGCCGAAATCTGACGCTCCGGCCAAGAAGTTCTCCTGGCCCCGCTTGCGCTGAGGGCAGGGCGGGCTAGGGTCCGCGTCTCCGGCTGAAGGCAGCTGGACTACCCCGGCGTGCAGGCACCTTGCCTGCACTTAGAGCGTCAGCCCACCCCATGTATCTCAATTCTCTAGAAGGAACGGCCAGAAGCCCGGTTCGTTTGCGCACGCATCCAAGTCGACACACCCCGCCCTGGCGGGCACCCCTCTTGATAGAGGGGACTTCGGCTGCGAAGATTCTGAATCCCCTCTATGAAGAGGGGTGGCGCGCAGCGCCGGGGTGTGTAGCGGGGTAAGATCCCCGGGTTAGGCCTCCTTCGCGCTCCGTGCTCTCTGTGTTTCAACTGAACTTAGATTTTTAAAATGAAACTACCCTACAATCATTCCGTCTTTTCCCGCTTAGCTGCACTGATCCTTGCCAGCTGCTTGATGCTGCTGTCGCCGTTGTCGGCACAGATTGGCAGCCGGTTCCCTTCGGAGAAGAAGGTCGTGCCGGATCCGGTCACGGGGATTCCGCTGACTTTCCTCACGACCGCCGCCCAGGGCGACTCCAAGATCTATCAGACCCATCACCAGTGGACGGCGGACGGGAAATGGCTGGTGTTCCGTTCCAACCGCGTGCGGGGCGAAGCCATGGCGGTGAACGAGGCGAGTGGCGAGATCGTGCAGGTGACGGAGGGCGGCTACGCGGGCATGCTGTGTCTGGCGGACCATTCCATGAACCTGTATTTCCTGCGCATAGAGCAGGATGAATCGCCGGCTGCGATGACCGGGGCCGAGCCTTCCGTTCCCGCCCGCCGCGGGCCACCGCGCGGCCCGGCGCAGATCATCCGGGTTGATCTCGGCAAACTGTTTGCCGACAGCGCCGCCGGCACCCTCAAGGCGGCGAACGAATATCAAAAAGTTTGCGGCACGATCCCGCTCGCGTGGGGTGCGGGTGGCGACATGGCGCTCGATGCGACGGAGGAGTTTGCCTATTTCCGTGTCGGCAAGGAAGAGTCCGCCAAGCGTCTCGTGCCCGGCACCAAGCTCGAGGAGAATTATGGCCCTCGCAACATGGGGGCCGGTCCCACCGGGCTCGGCAAAATGAATCTCAAGACGGGCGAAGTCAGCTTCATCGTCGCGGTGCCCTTCCAGATCGGCCATGTGCAGACGAATCCCTGGGTCCCGGGGGAAATTGTGTTCTGCTGGGAGACCGGCGGCAAATCACCGCAGCGCACCTGGACGGTGATGGCGGATGGCACGGGCCTGCGCCCGCTTTATCCGGAGGCCTCGTACGATTGGATCACGCATGAGGCGGTCGCGACCAAGGACACGGTGGCCATCGCGATCCTTGCCCATCGTCGGATCAAGATTCCGGGCGCGAATACGGCGGAGAATGACGGGCCGGGGCAGGGCGATGAGTGGGGACAAAACGGCACCGGGGAGCATCCGACCGGGCTGGGCATCGTCAACCTGCGCACCCGCGAGATGCGGATCGCGGGGCAGGTGCCCATGGGCGATCCGGGCCGCTCGGTCTGGCATGTCGCCGGCTCACCGGATGGACGCTGGGCGGTTGCGGATGACTTCCTGTATCGTCTGTGGCTTTATGATCTCACGAGTGGCGAAAGCGTTTTGCTGGCCGACCTCGGCAGCAAGACCACGGCGCGCGACCACATTCACCCGACCTTCAGTGCGGACAGCAGCCGCGTCCAGATTCAAACCGCCATGCTGGCGGAGGACGGGCGCTCGTTGAACATCTGCGTGGTGCCGTTGCCCGAAGCGTGGTTGAATCGCACGTATCCGAAGCGGCTGGTGGGCGGTGAGCGGTGAGGAGTGAGCAGTGAGCGGTCAGCGGTGAGCAATCCACGGTGAGCAGTGACGCGACGTTGTCTTGTTTTGGACGGGGAGGTGGAGGGCTGAAGGCCGCTGCTTGAGGTTTGGGGTCTCGGGTCCGGGATCTGGGGCCGGATCAGCCTCTCACTCTTTCTCGTTCTCTCGGGTCGGTGAATCGATCTGGAGAACGATTTGGATTGCGAGAATGAGAATGCGTCGGATCGGTGGAGGGTTGGTCTCCTGACCAACCGGGATTTTGCAGGTGCGCCCGCGCTTCTGCGGGCCGGCTCGCAAGGACGCGAGTCCTCCATTGAAGCCTCAGAGACTTGAATCACATCCCTTGCTGCTGCCGGCGGCGGACGGGTTTGCCGGCGAAGCAGTGGGGGCAGGTCTTGTCGGGGACGTAACGCGGGTCCTGTTGCTCGGCGGCGGACAGCGGGGTCTGGCAATTGAAGCACAGGACGGAATCCGTTTCCTGCAGGTCGGGTCCCACGCCGACGCGTCGGTCGAAGACGAAGCATTCGCCGTCGTAGTGGGCGCCGCCGCACTCCTCGAAATACTTCAGGATGCCGCCGTCGAGCTGGAGGACGTGCTTGAAACCGGCTTGGAGCATCAGGGGCCCGGCCTTCTCGCAGCGGATGCCACCGGTGCAGAACATGACGAGAGGTTTTTCCTTCAACTCCTCGGGCAGGTTGCGGACGGCGGCAGGGAATTCGCGGAAGTGGTCGATGCCGGCGACGCGGGCACCGCGGAAAGTGCCCATCTTCACCTCGTAGTCGTTGCGCGTGTCGAGGAGCGTGAGCGGCCGACCCTCGTCGAGCCACTGCTTCAGCGTGTGAGGCGCCAGCTTCGGGGCGGGTTGACGCGAGGGATCGATGCCGGGAACGCCGAAGGCGATGATCTCCGTCTTGATCTTCACGAGCATGCGGTTGAAGGGCTGCTCGTCACTCAGGCTTTCCTTGGGGCTGAGGCCAGCGAGGCCCGGGACGGCGCGAATGGTTTGGAGCAAGGTGTCGAGCGCGGCGCGCTCGCCGGCGACAAAGAGGTTGATGCCCTCGGGGCTGAGCAGAATCGTGCCCTTGAGCCCGCCGGCCTTGGCCACGTCCTTCAACCGCGCCTGCAACGCCGGCAGGTCCGCCAGCGGCGTGAATTGGTAGGCGGAGAAATTGATGAAGGACGGCATGCGGCAAAGAGGGTTTGAAACATGATGCTTCGCGGAAACAAACAGAAACGTGGAGGAGGCGACCGGTGACACGAATGGCACGAATTGCCCCGAATCATTGGCTTTGGGTCCCACATCCGGGAGATACCTCGGCCGGAGATCGGTTATGGGAGCGTGCTGGCCCGCTACGGTCGCGACCAAGGTCGCTCCTACAGCGAGGCCTAACGGTAGGGCGCACCGGCCCGGTGCGCCGGGGACGGGTTATCGCCCTCGCGGCGCCGCAAGGACGCGCCGCCCCACCTTCGGCAACCCGGCGGGCTAGACGCCGGCTTGGGAAATCAGTTGCTTGAGACGGGGGATATCGGCGGCGGAAGTCTTGGCGACGAAGCCGCGGGCGTGGGTGAAATGGACGTCGGGTTGGCCGGCCAGTCGGGTGAAGTCGAGGCGGGCGTTGTCTTGGTAGCGCGACAGGCCGTAACCGGTGCTGCGGCGGTCGGGGTAAACGGTGCCGACCATCTTTTCGGTCAGGCCGCGACTGGCGATGTATTGGTCGAGTCCGAGAGAGGGTTCATCGGGCAGCGGTTCGGTGCGGGGCAGGAAGAGGATGGTCGCAGGCTTGCCGGCCAGATCGATTTCCCAGAGGGCGGCGTGCTGGCCGATATGGTCGAGGCGGGCGCGCATGGACTTCACGTAGTTGAGGAGATCCTCGCCGATCATGCGCATGACCTCCCAGAGCGGCTGCCCCGGCGTGATCTGCTTGGCGAGGGCGAAGCGCCGCAGCAGCGTGATGTCGATGGGCGAGATGAGTTTCGAGACCGTGTCAGGGTCGGCGCCCAGCCATTGCGCCGTGGTGACGAGACCGCGGCAGTCGAACCATTCGGCAGGCTCCAACCAGTCGCAGAACTGACGGGCATCCTCGTAAAGATCGAGGTGCTGGAGCACGAGCGAGAGGGAGCAGGTCGGCGGATGGTCCTTGGGCAGCTGGTGGTGGTCGAAGTTATTGAGCGCCGGCTCGTGGCGGTGGCCGACGTCGACGACGCAAATTGTGGCGTTGTTCAGGTCGTCTGCGGTCGGTTCACGGCGCACAACCGGGACCGGGTGCAAGGCGAGCAGGACGCTGCAGGCCAGGAATTCGTCTTTGTGGGCCCCACCCGGGTGGGTGAGAATGGTTTGGAGGGAAGTCATGCGCGGAAGGATCAATGCCGCGCCAATTCTCGAGGAACGCGAGGGAAATGTTTCCGGGCAGAATGGACGGGGAGTGAGCAGTGAGCCCATTCGACGCGACGTTGCCTTGCTCAGGGCGGCGGGGCGGAGGATGGGAGGCCGGAGGGCCGGAGACTGGAGACGGAAAGCCGAGACCGGAGACCTGAAACCTGAGCGCTGAGAGCCCGGAGCACATAACTCCGATCAAATAACATACAACTCCTCCACGCCTAACCGCCAACACTTCCCCTCGTTCTCTCGGCTCGGATGAATCGAGTTGGAGAAAGAGAATGAGTTGGCAGCGCCGCTTTGCGGCGACCTTGGGCGGCGGCAAGCACCGCCCCTACCGCAAAAGCTCAGTAGAAGATATTGCGGTCCAGTGAGCGGTACTGGATGGCCTCGAGGAGATGAGGCGACTCGATGCGAGGTGATTCGGCGAGGTCGGCGATCGTGCGGGCCACCTTGAGGATGCGGTCGTAGGCCCGGGCGGAGAGCGAGAGCTGTTCCATCGCCTGCTGGAGCAGGTCGCCGAGACGGACGTCGATTGTGCAGTGTCGCTTGATCAGGGACGGAGACATGCGGGCGTTGGCGCTGAGCGACGTGCCGCGGAAGCGGATGAGCTGATGTTGCCGGGCGATATCGATGCGCTCGCGCATGGCCGCCGAGGACTCGCCAGGGTGGTCGGACCGCAACTCGGTGATCGAAAGCGCCGGAGCCTCGATGTGCAGATCGATGCGGTCGAGCAAGGGGCCGCTGATCCGGGCCCGGTAACGTTGGATCTGGGCGGGGGAGCAGCGGCACTCGTGCTTGGAGTCGCCGAGGTAGCCGCAGGGGCAGGGGTTCATGGCCGCCACGAGCATGAAATGGCAGGGCAGGGTGATCTTGCCGGCGCTGCGGGAGATCGTGACCTGACCGTCTTCGAGAGGTTGGCGCAGCACCTCGAGGGCGGAGCGTTTGAACTCGGGCAGTTCGTCGAGGAAGAGCACGCCCTGGTGCGCGAGCGAGATTTCCCCCGGACCGGGAATGGCGCCGCCGCCGAGCAGGCCGACATCAGAGATGGTGTGGTGCGGAGCGCGGGCCGGACGCTGCAGGTAAGCCGGTCCGCCTTGCAGAGTCTGCCCCGCGGCGGAGTGGATGCGCAGGATCTCCAGGTATTCCTCCAGCGTGGGCGGCGGCATGATGCTGGGAATGCGGCGGGCGATCATGGATTTGCCGGAGCCGGGCGGTCCGATCATGATGAGATTGTGGCCACCGGCCACGGCGATCTCGACGGCGCGGCGCACCGCGTGCTGGCCTTTGATCTCGGCAAAGTCGATCTCATGATCACTGCGCGGGATCGCGGCGGAACGCTTGGGCGGGGTCACCGGCGTCAGTTCGAGTTGTCCGCCGAGGAACCGATGGGCCTGATCCAATGAGGCGATCTCGTAAACGGTCACTCCCTCCACCAGCGCGGCTTCCTGGGCGGCCCCCGGTGGGAGCAAGATGGTCTGGCGGCCGGTTTCCCGGGCCAGCACGGCCATGGCCAGACCGCCCTTGATGGGCCGGGTCGCGCCCGAGAGGCTCAGTTCGCCGGCGATCACGTAGCGGTTGAGCTGGTCGCAGGCCAGTTGTCCGGTCGCGACCAGAATGCCGAGGGCGATGGGTAGATCGTAGATCGCGCCTTCCTTGCGGAGGTCGCCCGGGGCCAGGTTGATGGTCGTGCGCGTCCGGGGCATCTTGAGCCCGGAATTGCTGAGAGCGGAAAAGACCCGGTCCTCGGATTCCTTGACGGCGGCGTCGGGGAGACCAACCAGAATCAGATTGGGAATGCCGTATTCACCGGTGTTGACTTCGACCTGGACGGAGACGGCATCGATGCCCAGCAGGGCAGCGGAGCCGATAGTGGCTAACATGGACTAGGCGGGAGGAAGAGGTTGGTTAGACCAATCCGGCCTGCAAACGTCGCTGGACTTCGATGATGTTGTCCTCGACCGCCTGTAAGTAAGGATTGGTTTGGCCCGCTGTCGTCAAATAGCGATGCACCCCCCCGGCCTCGAAGTCGAGCATGGGGCGCACATAATTTTTCCAGAAAGCCGGGGTCTGCTCCATCATCTCCTTCAGGCTGTGATAGGGACGCTTCTCGGAAGAGAGGTGTTCGAAGGAGAAAGCCTCCTCGAATTCCCGGTAAAGGGCGGCGAGCTTGTCGACGTAGTCCGGTGCACTCATCTGGGCCAGATAGTCGGCGGTCACCAAGATGAAGGCAAACTGGCGGCCCTGCTCGCTCCGGAAGGTGATCTGGCTGATCTTGCTCCGCGGGCCGGTACAGATGATGGCCGAGCAGATGTCCTCAATCTCTGTCGCGGTCACGCCCATGCGAGGCAGGTAGTCGCGGGCAAAATCGCAGCTCCGGCGCTCATGGACGAAGGTGTATTTCGCACCGCTGCCATTCTTGTCGCTGTTGGGCCGCAGGTAGCCGGTGTCATGGAGGAGGGCGGACATCACGGCGAGTTCCCAATCCCGCTGGGTCAGCACCGGTTTGTCCGGCGTACGGCTGCGACCCTGCAGAATCGCGACCAGGCACCACGTCGCCTGCAACGTGTGTTCGTAGTCGTGGTAGTGCATGTCGATGGCCTGGTAGCCGGCGTATTCTCCAGCGAACATGCCCTGAACATCGGCAAACAAACGGTCGAGCAACGGGAAGCTGCTCTGGGCTCCAATGCCGGCAAAAGCATCTTTGACGGCGAGGACCACCGCCGCAGGGTTCTTGGTGTCAATGGAGTGGGGTGGTACCATCCGCCGGGGAAATTGGAGTTGCTCACCATCTGCCGCAAGCCCATAGTCTTAAAGAAGAAGAAATGGTTAACAGTTCCAACCTGATTGTTGGGCTGACGGGGGGAATGGGCAGTGGGAAGTCGACCGCCGCCTCCCTGTTCGCCGAGTGCGGATTCCGCCGTCTTGATGCCGATCAGACGATCCGCGACGAAGTCCTGCCTGACCCGGAAGTGGTCCGGGCGATCGTGGAGCGCCTGGGTCCGGACATGGTGGATGAAGCCGGTGTCGTGCGCCGACCCCGGGTGGCCGAGGTCGTTTTTGCCGATCCGGTGAAGCTGCAATGGCTGGAATCCCTGCTGCATCCCCGGTTGTTGGGCCGTTGGAGGGCGATTTTCGCGGCCGCGGAAGGGGAGGCCTTTATCGTCGAGGTACCCTTGCTCTTCGAAAAAGGCCTGGAGAATTGGTTTGATTTCACCGTGTGTGTGGCCACAGGCTCTGCGACGCAATTGAGGCGGCTGGAGCAACGCGGCATTTCCCCGGAACACGCCCGCCAGCGTCTGGTCAAGCAACTGCCACTGGCCCGCAAATGCGAGTTGGCAGACCACGTTCTCCTGAATGACGGCACCCCCGAATTTCTTCGAGAACAGGTTAATGCCCTGGCTGACCGCCTCTTGAAATATCAACCCTCCCGGCCCAACAGCCGCCTTCATGTCCGTCCCTCCTAAATCCGAAGAGGATAATAGCAAACCCGCCGCTTCATCTGAATCGGCCGAAACCAAGCGCGCCCCGCGTACCCGGTCCCGACTCTACCGGGCCAAAGCGACCAAACCCGCGAAGGCGACCAAGACTTCAAAAGCGGCGAAGGCAGCGGCCGAAGCCGCGCCGGCTCCCGCCGAGGTCGCGCCGGCATCCGCGCCCCGCAAAGAAGAGCCGGTGCAGATGGAGATTGCGCACGCCCCGCAACCGGAACCGCAGCCGCAGCCCGCGCCGGCTGCCCCGAGTGAGCCCGCACCGGCTGAGTCCTCCGCTCCGGCCGCGAACGCCGACCAACCTTCCGCATCCCAGCAGGGCGGATATGGCGGTCAGGATGACGGTGGCGGAAATGGCGGTGGTCATTATCAAGGCGGTCAAGGCGGCCAAGGTGGCGGCGGCGGCAAATGGGGCCGGCGTCAGCGCGGCAAACATTTTCAAGGTGGTGGTGGCGGCGGTGGCGGTGGCAAGTGGGGCAAGCCGGGTTTCCAGCCCGGCGGCGGCAGCAACAAGCCGCCCCAACCGTTGCCGCCCAAAGAAGTCATCATCTATGGCGATCTCCCCGATCCCGCCCGCTTCGCCAGTATGGAAGCGATCGAGAAGGTCGCGGCCGAGATTGCCTCCGGCGCCGGCGAGCCCATCTGGCTGAATGAACTTTATGCGCTCAACCACGCCGACCTGATTGCCTTCGCCCGCAAGCTGGGGGCGAAGATCGAAGGAGCGCCCACGCGCCGACAGCTGCTCTCGCAGGTGTTTGCGGCTGCGGTCGAGCAGAAGATTCCGCTGCATGATCGGGGTTACATCGACCAGACGGACCGCGGCATCAGCTTCATCGTCCACGAGGATGTGAACTACCGGCTCTACCCCGAGGATGCCTATCTCCCGGAGATTTTCGTGAAACAGCTCGGCCTCAAGCGGGGCCATGCCGTCGAGGTGCAGGTGCAGGCGCCCCAGAACAACGAGCGCTGCCCGTCGGTCATCGCCGTCCGCAAGGTCATGGGCGGTGATCCCGCCGCGATCACCACGATCAAGCCCTTCGAGGAACTCACGCCCTATTACCCGTTGAAGCGGATCTGGCTGGAAATCCAGGGACTCAAGGATGTCTCCATGCGCATGGTGGACATCATCACCCCGATCGGCTTCGGCCAGCGCGGGCTGATCGTGGCCCCGCCGCGCACGGGCAAGACGATCCTGATGCAGAACATGGCCAACGCCATCGCGGAGAACTCCCCGGAGGCGAAGCTGATCATTCTGCTCGTGGATGAGCGTCCCGAGGAGGTCACCGACTTCAAGCGCCACTGCAAGGGCGAGGTCGTCAGCTCGACCTTCGACGAGGCGCCCGAGAGCCACATCCATTGTGCGGAGATGGTCATCGAGAAGGCCCGCCGTCTCGTCGAGCACGGCGAGCATGTGGTAATCCTGCTCGATTCCATCACCCGTCTGGCCCGCGCCTACAACGCGCTGGCTTCCAACAGCGGCAAGATCATGTCCGGCGGCCTCGAGGCCAACGCCCTGCAGAAGCCCAAGCGCTTCTTCGGTTCGGCGCGCAACATCGAGGGTGCTGGCAGCCTCACCATCATCGGCACCGCCCTCGTGGACACCGGCAGCCGCATGGACGAGATCATCTTCGAGGAGTTCAAGGGCACGGGCAACAGCGAGCTCCACCTCGACCGCGACCTTGTCAACAAGCGCATCTTCCCCGCGATCAACATCGACAAGAGCGGCACCCGCAAGGAGGAGCTGATCTATCACCCGGATGAGCTGCTCAAGATCTACGCCCTGCGCCGCGCCATGCAAGGCGTGCCCGCGGCCGACTCGATGGACATGCTCATCCAGCGCCTCAAGAAGACGAAGACCAACTCCGAATTCCTCCTGAGCCTGAACCGCTGATCCCGCCTCCGCGGGAACGGCCCACGCCGTGACCACCGCCCCCGATCACCTTCTGCAACTGGCCCGCCAGCACGGCGTGGCGGTCGAAGGAATCGGGCGTGGCGAGATCGGGCGGGCCCTCGCCCAGGTGCTGGGCCTCGACTGGGTCGAGCTCGGCGACCGCGTGATCCCGGCAGAACTGCTTACGGCGGTGCCCCGCCGTTTTGTCCTCGCGAACACCGTCATCCCCTTTGCGCAGGCCGCAGGAGTGCTGCACGTCGCGCTGGCCGACCCCACGGATACGGGGGTGCTGGACGACCTTGCGCACCTGACGGACAGACCGGTGTTGCCGGTCCTGGCAGAGGAAGAAGACATCCGCCGGGCGATCGCCCGGGTGTATGCCCACGACCTCAGGGAAGAGGCGGCCGAGGCGGCCCACTCCCGGGTCCCGTTTGCCGACGCGGGGGATGCGGTCGCCATCGATGCCAACGATGCGCCGGTCATCAGACTGGTGCACGAGCTGATTGCCGGGGCGATCCGGAGTCGCGCCTCCGACATTCACCTCGAACCGCTAGAGCGTCGCTTCCGCGTGCGCCACCGCATCGACGGGTTGCTGCAGCCCGCGGATTCCCCGGACAAGTCCCTGCAGCTCCCCGTGGTCTCGCGTCTCAAGATCATGGCAGGGCTGAGCATTGCGGAAAAGCGGGTGCCGCAGGACGGGCGCATCCAGGCCGAGGTGGACGGGCGCACTCTGGATCTCCGCGTTTCGACCCTCCCGACGGTGCACGGAGAAAGCGTCGTCATGCGGGTGCTCGATCCAACCAGCCTGCGGCTTGGCTTGCCGGAGATCGGTCTGCTGCCGGACGATGAGGCTGTGCTGGCGGAGCAGATCAGTTCACCGGACGGCATCATGCTAGTGACGGGCCCCACGGGTTCCGGGAAAACCACCACGCTCTACGCCGGGCTACATCTGCTGAACAAGACGGATCGCAAGATCATCACGGTGGAGGACCCGGTCGAGTACCAGATCGCCGGGATCAACCAGGTGCCGGTCAACCCGGCGACCGGACTGACCTTTGCCGCCGCCCTGCGAGCGATTCTGCGGCAATCGCCCAATCTGGTCATGGTCGGCGAAATTCGGGACCGGGAAACGGCCGACATCGCCCTGAATGCCGCGCTGACGGGCCACATGGTTTTCAGCACGCTCCACACGAATGACGCCCCGTCGGCGGTCATGCGCCTGATCGACATGGGCGCCCGCCCGTTTTTGGTGTCGGCGGCGTTGCGTTCCGTGGTGTCACAGCGGCTGGTGCGGCGCATCTGCGCCCGGTGCCGCCAGGCGCACCAACCCAGCGCCCGCGAGTTGCAGGCCCTGGGACTGGATCCGTCCCGGCTGGCCGCCGCGCAATTTGCCCGGGGGGCGGGGTGCCCGGCCTGCCAGGGTACCGGGTACCGGGGCCGCATGGGGATTTTTGAAATCCTGCTCATCGACGACCCGTTGCGGGCCATGATTTACGACAATGTCACGGCTGCCCGCTTGCGCCAGCAGGCCCGGCTTGCTGGGATGCGCACCATGAGAGAAGATGGCGTGCGCAAAGTTCTCGCCGGCCTCACCACAATCGAAGAGGTTGTGTCCGCCACCGCCGCTGATCATCCTTGAATCCACTCCTTTAACCCATCCAACGCATGAGCTATGAAATGAACGATCTCCTCGAGCTGGTCGTGGAGCAGAAGAGTTCCGACCTCCACCTGCAAGTGGGGGTACCGCCCTGTCTCCGCCTGCGCGGCAGCATGACTCCCATCGACGGTCCCGAGCTCACCTCGGAGGACACGGAGAAGCTCATGCTCTCGATCACGCCGGACAACCACATCCAGAATGTGAAGCTCAACGGCGGCACCGACTTTGGTTTTGCCTATGGCGACAAGGCCCGTTTCCGCGTCAGCGTGCTCAAGGCCAAGGGACACTACGGTCTCGTGCTCCGGCAGATTCCGAACCAACTGTTCGATCTCCGGGCCATCGGCATGCCGGACAAGATCAAGGAACTGCTCTACCGTCCCCGCGGCCTTTTCCTTGTCACCGGCCCCACGGGCTCCGGCAAGTCCACCACGCTCGCCTCGATGATGAATTACATCAACGAGAACCGCGACGGCCACATCATCACGATCGAGGACCCGATCGAGTATTACCACCCGCACAAGAAATGCGTCGTGACGCAGCGCGAGGTCGGCTCCGATGTGCCGAGCTTCTCCGAGGCCATCCGCCGCGCCCTGCGCCAGGACCCCGACGTCATTCTCGTCGGTGAATTGCGCGACCTGGAGACGATCGAGGCCGCCATTTCCGCCGCCGAGACGGGCCATCTGGTGTTCGGGACGCTGCACACGAACAGTGCGGCCAAGACGGTCGACCGTATCGTCGACGCCTTTCCGGCCAACATGAAGGAGATGATCCGCACTCAGCTTTCGACTTCGATCATCGCGGTCATCTCCCAGACATTGTGCAAGAAGAAGACCGGCGGCCGGATCGCGGCGTACGAGATCATGGTCAACACCTCGTCCATCGCCTCGCTCATCCGCGACAACAAGACGTTCCGCATTCCCTCCGACATCCAGACCGGCGCCAATCTGGGCATGATCACGCTCGACACCCACCTGATGAGTCTGGTCAACCGGGAGCTGATCGAGCCCGACGAGGCCTTGGAGAAATCTCAGGAGCCGGTCGCGATGAAGGACAAGCTGCTGAGCATGGGTTTCAAGCTGCGCGAAATCTAACCACCCCAACCTTCACCCGGCCCGGGCCTGGCCGGTTTCCTCATGTACGAGGGACACGACCAGGCTATTTACGACATTCTCTCGGCTCATCCGGCAGGTGGCGGTACCGCCCTGCAGGACGCCTGGCGGCAGCACACCGGAACGGGGCCGTCCTTTGCGAGCGTGGTGGTCGAGCAAGGCCTGATCACGCCGGCGGAGTTGCTGGCCCGGGTCGCGCAACACCTTGGCTGGGGATGTGCCGCCAGTCTGCCGGACAGCCTGTCACCGGAAGTGGTGGCGGCGTTGGAGCCCGGTCTGGCCCGCGTACATCAGATCGTTCCGCTCGCGGTGAGCGCCGAGGCGGTGACGGTCGCGGCGCTGGATCCGTTCAAACAACATCTGCGCGAAGATCTCGCTTTTGCGCTCGGGGTTAATGTCGTTTGGGTGGTCGCACCTCCTGAGCAGATCACCGGGCTGTTGCGAAAACACTATGGGGAGGGCGCGGCCTGGGAAGGGGCACCGTTACCGCTTGCGGCTGAGAAACCGGATGTTGCCCTGACGGAAACCGACCTGGAAAAACTGGCCGGTCAGCCACCCATCATCCGATTCGTCAACCTGGTGCTGGCCCAGGCGGTCCGGGACCGGGCGTCCGATATCCATTTCGAGCCGTTTGCCGATGAGTTTCGCATCCGCTGCCGGGTGGACGGCACGCTGAAGGACCTGCCACCGCCCCCCGTCTCGCTCGCCTTGCCGGTCATCTCGCGCATCAAGGTGCTCGCCAATCTCAACATCGCCGAGCGCCGGCTGCCGCAGGATGGCCGCATGCGGCTCCCGTTGGGCGGACGGACCGTTGATCTGCGGGTATCGACCCTGCCGACCCAGTTCGGAGAAAGTGCCGTGCTGCGTATCCTCGACCAGAGCGCGGTCCGGCTGGACCTTGGGCAGTTGGGCATGCCGGCGACCGTGCGCGCGGCCGTGGAGGATGTGATCCGGGGACCGCACGGCATCTTCATTGTGACGGGACCCACGGGGTCCGGGAAAACGACGACGCTCTACAGCTGCCTCCGTGAGCTCAACACGCCGGACGTCAAACTACTCAGCGTCGAGGATCCGGTGGAATACGAGATCGAGGGCATCATGCAGGTCCCGGTCAATGTACCCGCGGGACTGGGCTTCGCGCGCGCTTTGCGCACCTTCCTGCGTCAGGATCCGGACATCGTGATGGTGGGAGAGATCCGCGACGCCGAGACCGCCCATATCGCGATCCAGGCCGCTTTGACCGGACACCTTGTGCTCACGACCCTGCACACCAACGACGCTGCTTCGGCCGTGACGCGTCTGATCGACATGGGCATCGAGCCCTTTCTGCTCGCGTCGACCGTGGAGGCGGTGTTGGCGCAACGGCTGTTGCGAAGGATCTGTCCACGCTGTCGGGTCGGGCACGTGCCCGCTCAGGCCCTCCTGCGACAACTCGGCCTGCCGCCCAAGACGGATGGCGACTGGTGTTTTTTTGCCGGGGCGGGCTGCGCCGATTGCCAGCAAACCGGCTACCGCGGCAGACTGGGTTTGTTCGAGTTGCTCACGGCCACGGAAGCCTTTCGGGACCGGGTGGTGCAGGGGGCTTCCTTGGTCGAAATCAGGCAACAAGCCGTCGCCGACGGTCTGGTGTCGCTGCGTGAGGCGGGGCTGGCGGCGATATTGGCCGGGGAGACGACGGCGGAAGAAGTCCTGAAATACACCTAGCCCGCCACCCGCAGCATGCCGCGATTCAAATACAGTGCGCTGGACGCGATGGGGACCGAGAAGGCCGGGGTGTTGGATTCCGGCGATAGTCAGCAGGCGATTGCGGTGCTTCGGGGACAAGGTCTGTTTCCCACCACGGTGATCGAGCAGTCAGGCGCGGGCGGCTCCGCGGGATCAGGGGGGCGGGTTGCGGCGTTGAACGTGGGGAGGATTGCCTGGTTCTCCCGGGTGAATGCTCGTGAGGTCATGGTCTTCACGCGGCAACTGGGCACGCTTTTGCACGCCGGCATGCCCTTGTTGCGGAGTCTGGAAGTGCTCGGTCGGCAGGAGCGCAACGCGGCCTTCCAACGCATCATCGCGCAGGTGGCGGATGGCATCAGGTCGGGAGCGACGTTGTCCGATGCGCTGTCCCAGCAAGGCCGCGTTTTCAATCGGCTCTACATCAGCATGGTGAAGGCGGGGGAAGCTGGTGGCGTGTTGGACACGGTCCTGACGCGCCTCGCCCGGTTTCAGGAGAAAAGCCGGCAGGTCCAAGGCAAGGTGATGGCGGCCTTGGCCTACCCGGTGATCGTGCTGGCCGTCGCGGTGGCGATTCTGGCCGGACTCCTTCTCCTCGTGGTGCCCCGTTTCAAGCAGATCTTCGCCGACCTGCTCAAGGGCGCCCCGCTCCCGCCGCTGACGGAGGCCGTCCTGGGGTTGAGCACGACGGTGCAGCAGCATTGGGTGACGGTTTGCGGCGGCGTGGCGTTGGTGTTGGTGGGCCTGCGGATGATTCGCGCCAGTGCCGCCGGCGCGAGGGTGCTGGATAATGCCCTGGTGAGGCTGCCGCTCTTCGGGGATCTGGTCCTGAAGGCGATCATCGCGCGTTTTGCGCGCACGCTGGGCACCTTGCTGTCGAGCGGGGTGCCGATTCTGCCGGCCTTGGTGATCACCCGGGACACTTGCGGCAACGCCCGGGTCACCGACGCGCTGGCGCGGGTGCACGATCGCGTGAAGGCCGGAGCTCCCATGGCCCGGCCCCTGGATGAGACGGGGGTGTTTCCACCCATGGTCGCGAGCATGATCGAGGTGGGGGAGCATTCGGGCCAACTACCCGAGATGCTCAACCAGATGGCTGACATCTATGAGGACGAGGTCGACAACGCGGTGGCGGGACTGAGTTCGTTGATCGAGCCGATCCTGATCCTTTTCCTCGCGCTGGTGGTGGGGACCATCGTGATCGCGCTGTTTCTGCCGATCATCAGGATCGTGCAGATGCTGACCTGAACCCGCGCCCGGTTCGCCGGTCAGAGTTTGTACTGCCAGACCAGCAGAAACGACAGGCTCACCCACATGATGAGGAGCAGCGGCGTACCCACCCGCAGGAAGTCGGAGAACTTGTAGCCACCCGCGCTGAACACGAGCAGGTTGGTCTTGTAGGCCATCGGCGTCGCGTAGCTCATGTTGGCTCCGAAGATGACGGCCAGCACGAAGGGCGCGGGCGGGAGCCCCAGCTGGGTGGCGATGCTCACGGCGATCGGCGTGCCGATCACGGCCGCGGCATTGTTGGACACCACGTTCGTCAGGAGGCCCATGAGCAGCATGAGGCCGCTCAGGATCACGGGGTTCGGCAGGCCCGAGGCGCCGGCGACATAGAGCTGGGCCAGATAATGGGCCCCACCGGTTTTCATCAGGGCGAGGCCGAGGGCCAGACTGACTGCCACGATCAAGATAACCTGGGTGCTGAGGGCGTTTGCGGCATCCTCCCAGGTCAGGCATTTGGTGATGAGCATCAGGCCCATGCCGGTGAGCGCGGTGACGAAAATGGGGGCGAGACCGGTGGCCGCGGCGGCCACGACCAGAAACATGATGAGCAGGGCCAGGGGGGCCTTCTTGGTGTGCGGCACATCGGTGGTGGCGTCCAGCACGAGGTATTTGCCGCGTTCCTTCAGCTCGGCCAGACTTTCAGCGCCGCCCTGGGTGAGCAGCACGTCGCCCGCCTGAAGCACGATGTCGCCGATGTCGCCCTTGGCGGAGACGTTGCGGCCCCGGGCCCGATGAAGGGCGAGCACCACCAGGCCGGCCCGCTCGGCAAAGCGCGCCTGCTTCAACGTCGTGCGATGCAGGCGGGAGTCTTCCGTGATCACAATCTCGGCCAGCTGCTGGTCCTCAGCGGAAAGCGGATGGTCTTCGGTCACCTCTTCCTCGCCGGCGCCATAGAGCTTTGCCCCGAGGGCTTGTTCGAAATCCTTCAGGTGTTCGGGCGTGTCCCGCACGTGCAGGCGGTCTCCGGCCTGCAGCCTGGCCTTGGCGTGCCGGTTGAGCGTCAGGCCCTCGCCGCGCTGGATGGAGAGGATCTTCATGCCGCCCGCCTTCTTCAGGACCTCATCGACGGTCTTGCCGTTGGCGTAGCCTTCCTCGCTGAGGCTGAGGCGGGCATCAAAGACCCGGCGGGAACTGTCGCCGAGCAGGGTCTTGCGCTCGGGGAGGAGCCGGGGGGCGACAATCCAGAGATAGGCGATACCGATCGCGCCTGCCACCACCACGGGCAGGGCAAAATCAAACATGCCGAACCGGGGCAGGCCCAGGTCCGCGGCGATGGATACGACGAGCAGGTTGGTCGACGTGCCGATGGTCGTGGCCATGCCGCCGAGCAGCGTCGCCAGGCCCATGGGCAGCAAGATGCCCGAGGAGGACTGCTTGGCGCGGAGGGACACGCCGATGAGGATCGGCAGCAGCATTACGACGATCGGGGTGTTGTTGAGAAAGGCGCTGCAGATGGCGCCGACGATCAGCGTGACCAGAAACGAGAGTTTGGGGCTGGCCGTCCACATCCGGGCCAGCAGCGCGGCGAGAGGGCGCAGCGCGCCGGTGGTTTCCATGCCTTTGCCCATGATCATGAGCGCACAGATCGTGATGAGGGCCTCGTGGCCGAATCCGGAGAAAAATTCCGCTGCGTGCAGCTGGACGCCTTCGTTCTGGTAGGGAAACAATTCAAACCCCAGCACGAGGGCGATGAGGATCAGCAGCGAGGAGGTTTCCAGCGGAATCCGATCCCGGGTGAACAGAAAGAAGGCCACGCCCACCAACAGCAGGACGGCGAGGGCATGGAGGTCGGGCAGAGGGGGCATGGGGAGAACGCGGGCGGTGGGGTTACGGCAGGGTCTACACGATTGCATCCCGACTCTGACTCAAACCTGTTCGATCCGGGTTGAAGGTCAAACCATCGTCCGGGGTCCGTCGATCGCGCTGAATCGCAGACTGCAAACCTGAACAGTCGCGTCAGGGTCCGGGCGCCATCGGCAGCTCAAACCAGAAAACGGAGCCGCCGGATTCGGGGAAATCCGCCCCAACGCTCCCGGCGTTGGCTTCGACGAGCTGCTTGACGATGGAGAGTCCGAGCCCGGTGCTTTCCTCGCCGGCGGTGGGTTTGTTGCTGAGGTGGGCGAACTCCTTGAAGAGTTCCGGGCGCTCGGAGGGAGGTATGCCCGGACCACTATCCGCCACCTCGACGCGGATCCGCAGATCGCGCGCCCGGGTGCTAATCTTTACACTGCCACCCACGGGCAGGAACTTGAGGGCGTTGCTCACGTAGTTCATCAGCGCCTGATAAGCGTGAATGGCATCGCAGGCTGCGGCGGGCAGGGAATCGTCGAGCTGCAGTTCCAGAATCGCCTCCTTGCGCTCGATGGCGGGCTCGTTCTGGCCGACCACGGCGCTGGCAATCACGTTGAGGTGGGCCGTGCGAGGCGTGCCGTTGGTTACATCGTCCGGTCGACGCACGTTCAGGAACGTGTCGATGATTCTTCGCATCTGGACCGCCGAGGCGTGGATGTTTTCCATGTATTGAGCGATTTCCGGGGGCATCGGTTTGCGACGGGAGAGCTCGCCCGACATGAGAATCAGACAGAGAGGATTGCGGAGATCGTGACTGGCGATGCGCATGAACCGCTCGGTCTTGGCCAGCTGGGTCTCAACCTCCTGCCGCAGCTGGCGGAGCGTGAGGTGGGTGGTGATGCGGGCCAGCACCTCCTCGTGCTGGATGGGTTTGGTGATGTAATCGACGGCACCGGCGGTGAAGGCGCGGACCTTTTCCGCGGTTTCCGTGAGTGCGGTCATGAAGATCACCGGGATGCCGCGGGTGGCGGGATTTTCCTTCAGGCGCTGACAGGTGGCGAAGCCATCCAGGCCGGGCATCATGACATCGAGCAGAATCAGATCAGGGAGGGTGCGCGTGGCCTGGGCGATGGCATCCTCGCCGTCCTCGGCCACCATCAGACGGTGACCGGTGCCGCTCAGGCAGTCGACCAAGACGCTGAGGTTGGCGGGCGTGTCATCGACGAGCAAAATCGTGGCGGTCATGGATTGGGTGAAGGGGAAACGGAACGATAGCGGGCCAGGAATTGTCGGATGGCCTTCATCTTGAAGCGCGCGGCCAAGTCGGTGACGGCTTGGGCGAACGGAGCCAGCCGCGCGTCCCGGGAGGCGAGCTGGTGGGCATAATCCCGCACGGCGAGGACGTCGCCTTTGGATGCCAGGTCGAACAGGACATCGATATCCTCGCTGGCCGGTGCAAAGGGAAGGTGCGGAAACGGTGAGGCGGTGTCCTTGCTGGGCGTGGTTGATTCAATCCACGCCAGGCCGAGGTGCTTTTCCATCAGTTGGAAAAGCTCTTCCTCGCGGAATGGTTTGGAGAGAAATGCCGTGCAGCCCGCTTCGAAGGAAGCCAGGCGCTGGATGTTTTGGGTGCTGGCCGAGATGCCAATGATGCAGGGCGGATGGTCACCGGACTGGTCGAGAATCGTCCGCGAAGCCGCCAGGCCGTCGACCTGCGGCATGCGCAGGTCCATCAGAATGAGGTCGGGCCGCTGATTCTGCACGGACTTGATCGCCTCACCGCCGTCGGCGGCCGTGGCGGTCGTGAATCCCAGCGGCTCCAGCAGATCACACAGGAGGCGCCGGTTGGCCTCATGGTCGTCGACCACGAGCACGTGGCGACGGGGACCGGTGTAGCCCGTGACGCGACGGGGACTGGGTGCGCTGGGGACGCGAGCGCTGGCCGCCGCCTCCGGCAAGCGCAGCTCGAACCAGAAACGAGTTCCCCGGCCCGGGCGGCTATCCACCTGCAGGGTCGACCCCATCTGCTCGAGGATGTTGCGACTGACGTTGAGTCCCAGGCCTGTGCCGGTGGTGCGCTGCTCGACGTCACCGAGCTGGGCAAAGGGCTCGAAGAGCCGCGGAAGATCCTCGGGCCGGATGCCCGGCCCGGAGTCGCTGACGGAGAAACGCAGGGCGTCACCGGCGCGCTCGATGGAGAAGATCACGCCGCCTTCGCGGGTAAACTTGATGGCGTTGCTGATGAGGTTGAGCAGCACCTGCCGCAACCGCTGGGTGTCGGCGCGGACGACTTCCGGCAGGTCCGGACTGAAGGACGTCTCCAGAAGCAGGTTCTTTTCGCGGGCCCGGGGGATGAAGATTTCCGTCAGGCTGCGGACAAAGTCAGCGAGGTCGAAATCGACGGGGTGAAACTCGAGCTTGGACGCCTCGATCTTGGCCAGGTCGAGCACGTCGTTGATCAGGGCAAGAAGGTGGTCGGCCGACTGATGGATGATGCTGATGCCGTCGCGCTGCTTGGGGGTGAGGGTGCCATCGCGACCGAGGATCTGGGTGTAGCCCAGAATGCCATTGAGCGGGGTACGCAGCTCGTGGCTCATGCTGGCGAGAAACTGCGACTTGGCCCGGTTGGCGGCGTCCGCCGCATCGCGGGCCTCGGAAAGGACGCGGGCGGCCTCGCGGGCGGCGGTGACGTCGGCGGCGACGCCCTCGAAATGGCTGATCCGGCCCTGCTCGTCGCGGACCACGCGGACCGATTCGGAGAGCCGGATGATCGTGCCGTCGGCCCGGACGACGTCTGATTCAAATTCCGGCACGACGTCGGTGTCCTTGATGAGTTTCAGGAACTCGTCGCGCCGGTTCGGATCGGCGTAGATCTGGCGGCCGATGTCGGTAACCCGCACCATGAGCGAAAACGGCGAGCTGTACCCGAGAATGCGGGCGAGGGCGGCGTTGGCGCGCAGGAAGCGGCCGTCGGGCGTCGCCTGGTAAATGCCTTCGAGGGCATTCTCAAAGATGCCGCGGTACTGGCGTTCCGCGCGCGTGAGCGCCTCCTCCGCCTGCCGGCGTTGGACGGCAAGGGCCGCCTGGTCGGCCACGAAGGTCAGCAGGCGGAGTTCCTCCTCACCGAAGGCCTGGGGGTTGTCGTAGTCCTGGACGGCAATGACGCCGATGGTGCGCCCGTCGATGATGAGCGGGGCACCCAGTCGCTGGGCGGCGGGCTTTTCGAGCGGCTGATACGGGCCGAGGCGGCTGAGCACCGCCTCGAGTTCCGCCGTGCCCAGCATCGCCGGTTTCCCGTTGTTGATGATGTACTCGGTGAACCCGTTTGCCGGGGCCCGGGAAGGCGCCTCGGGGACGAACTCGTCCACGAAGTAGGGGAAAGTCAGTTCGGTGCCGTCGGCGCTGATCAGGGCCACGTAGAAATTCCGGGCCGACATCAGTCCGCCGATGATCCGGTGCAATTCGGCAAAGAGAACGTCAAGGCTGCGTCCGCCGAGCACTGATTGGGAGATGGCGTAGGTGGCCGCCTGAAAACGTTCGCGCCGGTGGCGGTCCGTGAGATCCATCGCCGTGATCAGCATGCAGGGGCGGCCGTTCAGTTCGATGACATCCACGTTGAGCGAGACGTAACGCGGCTGGCGCGCCTTGGTGTAAAAGGTGGCCTCGTAGTCGCGGACCGATCCGGTGCTCTTCAGGCGCTCCATGAATGAGCGGCGATCCTCGGCCCGGGGCCAGATCCCCAAATCGAGAGAGGTTCGTCCGAGGACCTCGGCCCGCGTCCAGCCAGCCGTGCGCAGGAAGGCCTCGTTGGCTTCGAGGACTTTGTTGGACTCGAGGGAGACGATCGCCATCAGGGCGGGACTGGCGTTGAAAGACTTGGTGAAATACTCGGCGGATTCCCGCCGGGCCTCATCCGCCTGCCGGCGTTGGACGGCGAGCGCCGCCTGGTCCGCCACGAAGGTCAGGAGGCGCTTCTCCTCCTCCCCGAAGGCGGTGGCATTGTGGTAATCCTGCACCGCGATGACCCCGATGGTGCGCTGGTCGATGATCAGCGGAGCGCCCAGCCAAAGCTTCGCCGGCTGTCCCAAGGGAGTGTAGCGGCTGTCTTCGCGGATGATCTCGGCCAGACCTTCGGCGTTCGCCAGCAGTGCCCGTCCGGTATCGAGGACGTACTCGGTGAAGCCACGGCCCGGCTTGCGGGGCGGGGGCGGGGGCGAGGTTTCGTCGACAAAATACGGAAACGTCAGGAGGCTCCGATCCTGGCTCATCAACGCGACGTAGAAATTGCGCGCCGACATCAGCGTGCCGATGATCCGGTGGAGCTCGGCAAAGAGGGCGGTCAGGTTGCCGCCGCTGAGAAATACCCGCGAGATCTGGTAGGTTGCCTCCTGAACGCGTTCCCGGCGCCGCCGGTCGGTGATGTCCAGGGCCACGGTGAGCATGCATGGCTGGCCATCCACCTCGATCAGATCGGCGGTCAGGAGGACGTCGCGCGAGGTGCCGTCGCGCATGCGGAACTCGGCCTCGAAATCGCGCACCTGTCGCTCGGTGCGGACCCGCTCGAGGAACTGGTCGCGTTGCGCCGGCTTCAGCCAAAGTCCCAGTTCGAGCGTGGACCGGCCGATGATCTCCTCCCTGGAATAGCCGGTGCTCTGGAGAAAGGTGGTGTTCACCTCGATCAGCCGTCCGTCGACCGCGCTGGCGATCGTCATCACCGCCGGATTCGAGAAGAATGACTTGGTGAAGTACTCGCGAGATTCCCGGTTGAAGGCCTCGCTCCGCCGCAGGGCATCGCGGGTCAAGGCGAGCTGCTGCTCAAGCTCGGCGAGACGCGACTGGAGATCTCCGGGGGAGGGCGGTTCCATGGTGAAGGAAGCAGAGGAAGGAAAAAGTTAAACGGGGCGCTGGCAACGGCGGACTTGGGTCCGTCGGGCCAGGCCCCGGTTGAGTTCGGCCGGTCTTCAGGGACCGGGAGAGGGGATCAGTTGTGTCCGGAGACGGCCGTGGCGGGCTGCAGCGACTTGAGGTAGGTGACCACGGCGGTGGCATCCGCCTCGTTGAGCCGATAGCTGGGCATCGGCGGCAAGGGTCTCGAGCCATCGGGCCGCAGACCGGTCATCAGAAACTTGACGCCCTGCTCCTTTGTCATGGAAGGCAAGCCGGCGATGGCCGGTGACGCGGGTGCCCAAGGCATCTCGATGGTCGGCTTGAACATCAGGACGGAGCCCATGAGCCAGAGACTCATGTTGGGCTCGCCCTTTTCGGACATCGGGGTGTGGCAGTCAGCGCAGAGACCGAGGCCGGTGACGATGTACTGGCCGCGCTCGATGAGTGCTTTCTCGCTGTGCTTGGCAGCGTGGGCATTGACGAGGCCGCCCAAGAGGGCGGCAGTGATGAGGAGGTATTGGACTGTTTTCATAGGTAAGGAGGAAAAGTGGTTGCAAAGATATCCGGTTAGCGGTGGTGGACCGATCGGGGAGCGATAATCGCGAGAGTCAGGAACCCGGCCCGGACCAGGGCATGGAACAGGGCCGGAAGCGGCATCAGGTGAGGGCGCATAAGAGACGGAGGGTCAGCCAGGCGGCACCGATCACGGTGCTGAGCAAGGCGAAGGCGATGAGGGGAGAGGCCGGTGCAGGCTGTTTCGAGACGGTGTGCATGGGATGAATGCCGCAGATGCGTAAGAGGATCAGGCCGTGGCGCGGATCTGTCGCGCGAGGCTTTCCTCGCCACCCGTTTTTAATGATTCCGCGAATATCCAGTAGGCCTCAGCCCACGCGCTTTGCAGGTCGTTGGTGAAGGAGTCACCGAGGACGCGAGCGAGCGCCCAGAGCAGGGCCTCACCGATCGTACGATAATTGTTTTCGGTGAGGTGGTAGGCGGCATACCGAAGGCCAAGCCGATGAACGGAAGGGACCAGACGGTCGAAGCGGTGGAGGTGTTTGACGGTCAGCGCGACCAAGGCCATGAGCTTGCGACCCTCGACGGTCAGGTTGCCTTGGAAAACGGCCCGCATGCGCGGATCCAGCTCAAACAGCCGGGAGTAGAACTGGGCGGCGGTCTGTTCGGAGACGGGGGCAACCTTCTGAAAAGAGGTCTGGAGGAGGGTGATTTCACGCGAGGTCATGGAAGCTTTTGTTTGAGGGATGCGGTTGGTTGATGACTGATCATGCCAGAAAGGACGGGCTGGCGCCATGGGCCGGCCGACGGTGGCCGATCGGCTAAGGTCGCCGCGTTGCATCGGGCGCCCGCGCGATCATGCTCCCCCGCAACGCGGTGGGTGTGTCACCAGCCGAGCGGCCGCTTTACTTCATGCTGTCCGCTGATCAATCTGCCCCGCATGGCCAAGATCCTGATAATCGACGACGATGCGAAAATGCGCCGGGTCATCGGGTCTATTCTGGTCGGAGACGGTCATGAGGTCCGGGAGGCTCGCAACGGTCGCGAAGGCACGGAAATGGCCCTGCAGGAACCGCCGGAACTGATCATCTGCGATGTGACCATGCCGGAAATGAACGGCCATCGCGTGCTGGAGAAATTGCGAGGGGATCCCTCGACGGCCGGCGTGCCATTTATATTTCTCACGGGCTGGGGCGAGCGGGAGGATTTGCGCACGGGGATGAACCTCGGGGCGGATGACTATCTGGTGAAACCGGTGGCGCCGGACGAACTCAGCGCCGCGGTGTCCGCCCGGTTGCAACGTCACCGGATGACGGGCGCGCCACGGGGAACGTCGGTAGCCGAGGCCACGCCGGAAAAGATCGCGGCCGCGCTAGATCTGACGGCGCGGGAGGCGGAAATCCTGTCTTGGGTCGTGAAAGGGAAGACCAATCCCGAGATCGGAATCATCCTCGGCATCCAGCTCACGACCGTAAAGAAGCATCTGGAAAGCACCTTCCGTAAACTCGGGGTGGAGACCCGCACGGCGGCCGTGACGCATGTGCTCGAGATGCTTAACGAGTGACGCTCGCGCTCACCCGTCGCGGGTCTTCTGCTTCCCCACAGACGAGCGCGGCTTGAATTTCGGTCGCATTTTTTCGCGGTACGCGCTGGGTGATTGGCCAAAAACTGCTCCGAAGGCCCGGCTGAAACTGTAGATGGAATTGAAGCCGCATTGTTCGGCGATCTCGGTGATCCGGAGCGGAGTCAGGCGGAGGAATCCGCCGGCGCGCTCGAGGCGGAGTTGCCGGAGATGACGGCCAATGCTCACCCCGCAGGAAGCCCGGAAGCGGGCGCGCAAGTGGCTTTGACTGATCCCCAGTTCGCGGGCGATTTCCTTGAGGCCCAGAGGGTGGCTGGTGTGATGGGCGAGTTGGTTGACGCGGGGCTCCAGCCCGGGATCGGCGGCGCCGAGACGATCCCGCCGGGGACTCGGCTGCTGCCGCTGCAAGCGGGCAAGCAGGAGGGCCAGCAGCAACGGAGGCAGCTCGGACATGCGCGCTTCCTGCAGGTAGGCCTGGAGCAGGTCGGTGGCCAGGCTGCGCACCTCATCGTCCAGCGCGAAGGTGCGGTAACGGAGCGACTGCAAAGATTCCGCCTCGGCGAGGTCAAAGGTGATGAAGAGCCACCGGAGCCGGCGTTCGCCGTCCGCAAGGTAGTGGTGGAATTGAAATGGAAAGATCAACAAGCCCTCCCCGGCGGCGAGCCGGATGACCTGTTGATCGACGCACACGGAAGCGGATCCCTGCAGTGCGAAGATCAGCACGAAGCGGTGATGCAGGGCGCGCCCTTTCATCGGGCGGTTGAGCTCGGCGCTGGCGCGGCGATGGAAGCAGACGATGTTATCCGGCAGCACCAGGGGTCCGGGGCGACGGCCAAAGAGTGGGTGCGTAGGACGGGGCAAATGCTCCACGAGGGACTCCAGACTGACTTGGGCTGGTTTTGTCATTTATGTTAAAAACAACATCGAATCTGCCATTTTCATCCGGCACGGCCAGAGCTAAGATGCCGTGCAGGAGTAAATCCCCATGAGCAACCCCCTCACTCCCTTGGTCCGCAGTCCCGATGAACAGGTGCGCCTGGCTGTGTTTGCCGACAGCGGGCAGGCCGTCTGCGCCGTGGCGCAGGAAATCGCGGAGCTTATCCGTTCGCGGGCGAAGGAAGGTCGCGGGGTGGTGCTCGGGCTGGCCACCGGCTCCACGCCGGTCGGGGTGTACGCTGAGATGGTGCGGATGCATCGGGAGGAGGGGCTCAGTTTCTCCCGGGTGACGACCTTCAATCTGGATGAATACCACCCGTTGCCGCCGCAGCATCCGCAGAGCTACCACCACTTCATGCGGGTGAACCTTTTCGATCACATCGACATTCCGGCCGCGCAGATCCACCTGCCGTCGGGAACGGTCCCGTCGTCCGGCGTTGACGCACACTGCCAGGCCTACGAGGAAAAGATCCGTGCCGCCGGGGGCATTGATTATCAGATTCTGGGCATCGGGCGGTCGGGTCACATCGGGTTCAACGAGCCTGGGAGCCCGCAGGGGTCGCGGACGCGCCTGGTGGCCCTTGATCCGCTCACACGTCGGGATGCGGCCGGTGATTTCGGCGGAGAGGAGTTCACCCCCCGGACCGCGCTGAGCATGGGGGTGGGGACGATCCTGGAGGCTCGGCGGATCGTGCTGATGGCGTGGGGACGGCACAAGGCGGAGGTGGTGCGGGCGGCGGTGCAAGGGGAGATGAGTTCGCGGGTCACCGCGTCCTTTCTGCAGGAGCACCCTCAGGCTTTGTTTGTGCTGGATGAGGCGGCGGCCGGTGACCTGACGCGATACCGCACGCCGTGGCTGACCGGGCCATTGCAGGCGCAGGGACTTTCCTGGGATGAACGCATGACCCGCCGCGCCATCCTGTGGCTTTCCCGATTGCGGCAGAAGGCGATCCTCAAGCTGACCGACGATGACTACAACGAAGCGGGCCTGCAGGACCTGCTGCGGGCCTATGGATCCGCCTATGAGGTGAACCGTGCCGGCTTCTACCAGATGCAGCACACGATCACCGGGTGGCCGGGTGGCCGGAATCCAGACAAGGTGAAAGCGGGCGATGCCCCGGTGTGGCCTTTGCAAGGCCTCGCGGCCGGGGTGTTTCCCAAGCGAATCCTGGTCCTGTCTCCTCACCCGGATGACGATGTCATTTCCATGGGCGGGACGCTGTGCCGGTTGGTCGACCAAGGGCATGAGGTGCACGTGGCCTACCAGGTGACCGGGGCCGGCGCAGTCTCGGACGAAAGTCTCTGGCGCGCGCTGCTCTTCGCGCGGGACGCCGGTTTGGTGCCCGCGGGTCAGGGGACGGAAATCGAAGCGTGGTGTCGCGCCTTTGAATTGCAGCAACCGCTCCCCGGGTTGCCGGAGTTGTCGCGATTGAAGGGACTCGTGCGCCGGTTGGAGGCGAGGGCGGCAGCGCGGGTTTGCGGAATACCGCCCGAGCGGCTGCACTTCCTGGATCTGCCGTTTTATGAAAACCGTCCGCGTCAACTGGGCGCGGCGGATGGTGAGCGGATGGCGCACCTGCTGCAGGCCAGGAAGCCGCACCTGATCTATGCGGCCGGTGATCTCGAGGATCCCCATGGCACGCACCGGCTGTGCCTGGTGGCGCTCCGGGAGGCCCTGCGGCTCTGTGCCCGCGAGGCCTGGGTGGCGGAGACCGAGCTCTGGCTTTATCGCGGAGCGTGGGCGGCGTGGGCCCCGGACGAAATTGATCTGGCGGTCCCCCTCAGCCCCGATGAGGTGCTGCGCCGGCGTCGCGCGATTTTCCGCCATGAATCCCAGAAAGATCAGGCGCTTTTCCTAGGTGACGACCGTCGCGAGTTTTGGCAAAGGTCGGAGGACCGGGCGCGCCAGCTTGCCGAAGCGTACAACGGATTCGGTCTCGCAGAATACGAAGCCATCGAAGCGTTCAAACGTTACCCCATCCATGAAGTCATCCAAAAGGCCCGGCTCTAGCATGCCCGCGCACTGGTTCAGCCGACTATGCCTCGCTTGCGGGATGCTCTTTGCCCCGACCATTCTCATGTCCTCCTCCGCCGATCCTGACCTGATGCCCCTGCCGATGAGCCTGCAGCGCGAAACCGGGGTGTTCCGGCTCACGCCAGGCTTCCGCGTGGGGTTCGCAACCGGGCAAGACGACCGGCTCACCCGCGCGGTGAGCCGGACCTTGCGGGCGTGGGAAGAGCGCAGCGGTCTGGAGTTTTCCCGAAACAGCAGCGGGGACTACCTGCCGGCGGCCAATGTCGCTTCGGCCGGACTGGTGATCGAATGCGCGAAGGATGCCGCCGAGTTTCCCCAACTGGGTGAGGACGAGAGCTACACGCTGATTGTGACTCCGGAACAGGTGCGCTTGCGCGCGGCCACCGGACGCGGGGTGTTGCATGGGCTGGCGACGTTGCAGCAGTGGCTGCAGGGTGATGCCTCGGGCTGGCACCTGCCGGCGGTCACGATCGAAGACCGGCCGCGTTTTGCTTGGCGCGGTTTGATGATCGATGTGTGCCGTCACTGGCAGCCGCTGCCGGTGATCAAGCGCAACCTCGACGCGATGGCCTTGGTGAAGCTCAATGTCCTCCATATCCACCTGACCGAGGACCAGGGATTCCGCATCGAGAGCAAAACCTTCCCGCGGTTGCACGAGCAGGGTTCGGACGGCAATTACTTCACCCAGGATGAAATGCGGGAGCTGATCGCCTACGCAGCGGACCGAGGCATCCGGGTAGTCCCGGAGTTTGACATGCCGGGCCATGCCACGAGCTGGTTGGTGGGTTATCCCGAGCTGGGCAGTGCGCCCGGACCGTATGTCATTGAGCGGAAGTGGGGCATCTTCAATCCAGTGCTCGATCCGACGAACGAGGAGACCTATCGCCTGCTGGAAGGATTCCTGGGAGAGATGGCGGCGCTTTTTCCCGATCCTTATCTGCACATCGGCGGAGATGAGAACAATGGGGTGCACTGGTCGGCCAATGCGAAAATCCAGGCCTTCATTCGCGAGCATCAGCTGAAGGACAACGCCGGTCTGCACGCCTGGTTCAACACCCGCGTCAACGCCATCCTCGTCCGGCACGGCAAGCGACTGGTGGGTTGGGACGAGATTCTGCATCCCGATCTGCCGGCCGGCAGCGTGGTGCATTCCTGGCGGGGACCGGAAGGCATTGCCGAGGCCACGGCCCGCGGCTTTGCGACGATCCTGTCGAACGGCTACTACATCGATCTTATGCACCCGACGGCGGATCACTACCTCAACGATCCGATCCCGCCCGGTTCGCGCCTGACTCCGGCGCAACAAAGCCTCGTGCTGGGTGGCGAAGCGACGATGTGGTCGGAGTGGGTGAGTCCGGAAACGATTGATTCGCGCATCTGGCCGCGCACGGCCGCGATCGCCGAGCGGCTCTGGTCGGACGCCTCCGCGCGCGATGTCCCGGAGATGTACCGGCGGTTGCAGAGCGTCAGCCAGCGATTGGAGGAGGCCGGACTGGGGCACATGAGCTACCTCGACCCGGCTCTGCGGCGGCTGGCCGGCGTGCCCGTTTCCCCGGCGGAACTGGATGATCTGCGCGCTTTTGTTGATCTCGTGGAGCCGGTGAAGGTCTATCAGCGCGGGCAACAGCAGCCCGCGGCGACGCAGTTCACGCCGTTGACCGGAGTGGTGGATTGTGCCCGGGCGGACAGCGAGCCGGCCCGCCGGTTCAAGGACGCAGTTGATGCACTGCTGAAGAATCCGTACTCCCCGGAGGCTGTCGCGGTGGTGGAGGGGCAGCTGGCCAGCTGGATGGAGCTGGCGCGAAGGTTGCAACAGGGGGTGGTGTCGCGTTCGCCGCGCCTGCAGGAAGTTGGGCCCTTGCTTGACGCCATGCGCGAGGCTGGCGGCATCGGACAGGATGCGCTCGGGGTTCTCGCGGGTGGGCAACCACCGTCCGCAGACTGGGCGGCCGGCCGTCTGGCGGAACTGAAGCGGATCGCGCAACCTCACGCCGCGGTGGAACTGCCATTCATGCCTTCGATCCGTCGCCTGATTGAGGCGGCCGCCGCGCCCAAGCTCTAATCACCCCACGATCGCTTTCTCCCCATGTCCCATCCCTCCACGCCCAACACCTCGCGCGGCTCCTATGTGCTCTCGATTGGTATCATCGGGGCTTTGTTTTTCATCTTCGGATTCGTCACCTGGCTGAATGGCACCCTGATCCCGTTTCTGAAGCTGGCCTGCGATCTGCAGACTGACGCACAGGCCTTGCTCGTGACGTTCGCGTTCTACATGGCCTACTTCTTCCTCGCGATTCCCTCTTCGTTTATCCTGAAGCGCACCGGCCTGAAGAATGGCATGTCGCTTGGTCTCGCGATCATGGCGATCGGTGCGCTGGTCTTCGTGCCTGCAGCCGCGGCGCGCAATTTCGGACTCTTCCTGACCGGACTTTTTGTACAGGGCATGGGGCTGGCCTTGCTCCAGACGGCGGCGAATCCCTACATCTCGGTGATCGGACCACTCGAGAGCGCAGCCAGCCGGATCAGCATCATGGGCATCTGCAACAAGGTGGCCGGGGCGCTCAGTCCGCTGATCCTCGGCGCGGTGGTGTTGAAGGGAGCGAGCGAGTCGGAGGCCCGCATCGCCGCGGCGGCTTCTGCGGCCGAGCGGCTGCAACTGCTCAACGATCTGGCCCAGCGGGTGGTCGCCCCTTACGTCGTGATGGCCGGGGTCCTTTTTCTACTCGCGCTTGGTATCCGGTTTTCGCCGCTTCCCGAGATCGATCCGGGCGCAGATCAACCGACCGACGGCACGGCCGCCAAGAAGCCGAGCATCTGGAAGTTTCCCCATCTGTTGCTGGGGGTGGTGTGCATCTTTGTCTATGTGGGGGTGGAAGTGATGGCCGGGGATGTCATCGGGCCTTACGCCAAATCCCTGGGCATGAGTCTGGACCAGACCAAGAACCTGACGTCGTACACGCTCTGGTCCATGGTGGCGGGCTACCTCGTCGGCGTGTTCATGATTCCGCGGTACCTGCGGCAGGAGACTGCCCTCAAGCTTTCGGCCCTCACCGGGATGGCTTTGGCCGTGGCGGCCTATGTCACGGAGGGACGGACGGCGATCACGTGCATTGCGCTGCTGGGTTTTGCCAACTCGCTCATGTGGCCGGCGATCTTTCCGCTCGCGATCGCGGGGCTCGGCCGGCTGACCTCGTTCGGTTCGGCCCTGCTGATCATGGGTATCGCGGGTGGCGCCATCATTCCCCAAGTGTACGGCCACCTGGCGCTCTCGCTGGGATCCCAGGCTGCCTTCATCTGGTGCACGCTGCCGTGCTACCTGTATATCCTCTATTATGCGCTCTCCGGGCATCGCGTGGGACGCCGATCCTGACGAATGAACCCAGCAGTTCCCAACTCAGACCAACCGACGGGGCGGCTTGCGTCACTCGATGTGCTGCGGGGCTTTGACATGTTTTGGATTCTGGGAGCGGATGCGGTGGTGCTGGCGCTCGGAGCGATGTCGGCGAGTCCGCTCGTGAAGGCATTGGCGGCGCAGATGGAACACAAGCCATGGGCCGGGTTTGCCTTTTATGATCTGATTTTCCCGCTCTTCATTTTCATCAGCGGGGTTTCGCTGGTTTTCGCCCTGCCGAAGACGCTCGCGACGCTGGGGCGGGCCGGAGCAATCAGGCGGATTCTCCTGCGGGTCACTTTGCTTTTCCTGCTGGGCGTCCTCTACAACGGCGGTCTCGCCCAGCCCTGGCCGGAAGTGCGGATGGTCGGCGTCCTGCAGCGGATCGCCGTGGCCTATGCGGTCACGGGAGTATTGTTCTGCTGCTTCCGCCTGCGCACTTGTCTGACGGTCGGAGCTTTCCTTCTCGTGGGCTACTGGGCCTTGCTCACCTTTGTGCCGATCCGGAATATCGCGCTGACCCGGGAAGCCTTGGCTGCCAGCCTGGGGACGACGAAGCCCACGGCCGAGCAGGTTGCCGGGCTCTATGCAGCAACCACGGAGAAAGTGGTCGGTGGCTACGAGCGCGGACTCAATCTGGCCAATCATCTGGACTACGAATGGTTGCCCGGGGGCAAGTATCAGCGCTACTGGGATCCCGAAGGCATTCTCAGCACCCTCCCAGCCGTCGCCACGTGCCTGCTGGGATTGCTGGCCGGCCATGTCTTGAAGCGCTCGGATTGGTCGCCGAGGCAAAAGGTTCGCTGGCTGGTGATCGCCGGTGCGATGAGCCTGGCGGCAGGCTGGACCTGGCATCTCCAGTTTCCCGTGGTGAAGGATCTTTGGTCGTCGAGCTTCGTGTTGGTGGCCGGCGGGTGGAGCTTTTGGCTTTTTGGGTTGATGTACTACGTCGTGGACATCCGCGAGTGGCGTGGGTGGTGCGCGCCGTTCCAATGGATTGGGATGAACCCGATCACGCTTTACCTTGCCACCTCGCTGGTTGGCTTCGGGGACATCGCGCGAAAGTTGATGGGAGGAAGCGTCGCAGCCTGGCTGGACGGGCGGATGGCGGGACTGGGCGAGCTCAGTCTCGCGCTCACGTCGCTCGGCCTGCTGCTGTTGCTCGCGCGTTTCCTGTACCAGCGAAAGATCTTTATCCGGGTCTGACGGAATCGGAACGCGACGCCGATTACTTCTCAGGTTTGGTGAGGAGCAGTTGGGCGTTCAGGCCGAGATGCCGGTCCGAGAACTGATCGTCTTCGCCAGCCTGACGGAGAAGGCGTTGGACCATGCCCATCTTGGCATCAAGGTCATCGATCTTGGAAACAAAGACGGCCTCGGGGGTGGAGGCGATGACGGCGGCGCCCCATTCCAACTCACCCTGATGGCTGAGGACAATGTGCTCGAGACGCTCAAGCAGATCGGGGTTGAGCTTGGCCTTGATGCCGGCTTTGCGAACGAGCTGGTAGCCCAGCACCACGTGACCCTGCAGGATGCCCTTGCGGCTGCGGGTGGTGACGAGTTCTCCCTGATACTCGATGACCTTGCCGGTGTCGTGGACGAGCACGCCGGCCATGGCGAGGTCGGCGTCCACCTCGGGATAGAGCGGGAGCAGGGCCTTGGCCGCGCGGGCCATGTGGGTCGTGTGCTCGAGCAGGCCGTGCCGATAGGCATGGTGCATGGCCACGGCGGCGGGCCAGGTGCGGAAGGGTTCGCCGATCTCGTCAAACACCGCCTGCACGGTGGCGCGAAGCTCGGGCTGGGTGATGCTGGCGATGAACCCCTGGAATTCAGCCCAGAGCGCGTCGGCATCTTCGGGAGCGGTCTCCACGAGGTTGGCCAGCAACGGTGAACCGGAGAGCTGCTCGGTGGAAATGGCTTCGGCGCGAAGCAGTTTCGGGGAAAGCCGGTCCTGGTAGTAGTCGATGCGCGCCTCGATGCGCACCACGCCGCCGTCCTTCAGGTTGGCAAAAAGCTCGAAGGCCGGGCTGTCGCCGAAGACGTTCAGGTTGAAATTCCCCGTCTTGTCCCCGAGGTCGACGGTCAGGAAGGGATTGCCGTTCTTGGCGGTCTTGCTCGTGACCCGGCGCACCAGCAGGACGCTGGCGAACGTGTCGCCGCCGTCGCGGGGCAGGGCTTTGATGTCACGGGCGGGAATCGGGGTGTTGCTGGCAGACATGGGAGGAGGAGTGCAGGGATCTTGGGAATGGTTTTCAGGGAATGCAACCGATGGCCCGACCCATGCCTACGGGCTCAAGCCGGTTACGTCCAGCGGCTTCGTGTCCGCCGGTCAGCCGACCTCTACCGCTTGTAGTAGGCTTCCCGTGCCTTCACCTGGACGATTTTCTTTTCCGGCAACACGTAGGCGGTGAGTGCCCCACCGGTGACGCAGCTGGTATCGATGCCCAGCGTCCACTTGGTGCGCGCGACTTCCTCCCGGGGAGTGTGACCATAGACCACAAAGGGAGGACCGGACCAGAGGGTGGACCAATGCGGGGCGTCGGGCATTTCCGAGCGCTTGTGGGGTTCACCATCGCCGCCCACGACCTGGATGCGGGTGACAATGCGCGCGGGCTGCTTCTGCCAAGGACGGTCGGGGAGGAATCCGCCGTGAACGAAGACCACCCCGAGTTCCTCGTCCTCGTAGGTCAGTTTCATCGTTTCCAGATAATCCCAGTCCTTGCCCCGCAACTGTTCCATCGTGGCGTAGTCGTACTTCTTGAGATGGCTGGGATCGTCGGTGCGACGGTAATTGAGGTGGCGCAGCTCATGGTTGCCGAGGAGGGCGACGGTCGCGTGCTCGCGGGCGAGGGCCACGACTTTGCCGCTGTCCGGCCCGCGGCTGATCAGGTCGCCGAGGAGCACGAGCCGGTCGTCCTTCCTGAGGTCGAGCTCCTCCAGCAGGTCCGCAAATTCCTTGTGGCACCCGTGGATGTCGCCGATGGCAATGAGTCGGCCGCTCATGGTAGGGGGAGGGGACAGCAACCGAGGATGTAAACCCGTCCGGGCATTAAGGAGAATCGATTGGGGGCCGCAGCGTGGACGAGCAAGCTGCAGCCTACTATTTTGGGCGTCGACGGCATGATGTGGGAGGTCCCTTCGGAAGCTGATCTAGGCCCGTTCATTCTTGCATCAATTTGCTAGCTTTCACCCCGGCGGGGGGTAAACAAGAAACGTCCATGGAGCTGAATCTTCACCCGATCGCCACTAAATGTTTCGTCAGCGGACGTGATTTCGTCGAGCACGACCGCGTGGTCAGTTATCTCGTGCGCGAGGCCCCGGTCGCGGGGTCCGGCCAGGAGTCTGGCGAAGTTGCGCGGCGGGACCTCTTGGAGGCTGAGGACGGGCGCTTTATGCCGCCGGCCTTCGTGTATTGTCGCTGGGTCACGGACTTCAAGCCGCGGCGCGGTAATGAGAACGCCGCCATGGCGCTCAAGCTGACCGCAGAGAATCTTTTCCTAACGCTCGCCACCCCCGCCGGGGGAGAGGCCCCGGTGGCGGATGCCAGCTCGCAGGCGATGAATACGCCTTTGCTGCAGTTCCTGGCGCTCATGATGGAGCGGAAGCGTCTGATCAAGCCGCGTGGACTGACCGAGGACGGGGCCAGGCAGATCTACGAGCACATGCCGTCCCATCAGCTCTACGAAGTGCCCGTCGGCGATCTGAACGTGGAGTTTTTCCAGAAAATCCAGGAGCATCTGGGGGTGCTGGTGGGAACGCCCAAGCCAAAGGCGGAGGCGGCGGCGCCTTTGCCGACGGCCGAAGCCACGGCTACAGCGGAATCACCCTCGGCGGTCGGCGCCGGCGCACCCGAGGCCTCGGCCTAGGCCGATCGGGCCGGCTCGGAAAGGGCGGCCACCATCTGCCACTGGGAAAGCGAACCGCGTTGGAGTCCGAGCCGGTCAAAGACCGTGCTCCACTCCTCGGGAAAGATCGCTTGCGCCGACCACTCCTTGTCGGGAAAACGCGCCATGAGGGCCTTGAGCAAGGTCACCAGCCGGTCGCCCCGGTCAGAGTCAGGCAACAGGCCCCGGATGGTGATCACGGGTGCGGCGGAGTCGGAGATGAGGACGGCGGCATGGCCCAGCCGCCAGGCCGTGTGACCGGGACTGACCAGGGCCAGGGTTTCTCCCGAGATCTGCCAGGGCAGATCGACGGGGCCGTGGACCTGCAGCAGACGGCCAAACTCTCGCGGGTCGATTTCCTCCGGCGTCTCCGCCGTGCTGAAATCGCCACCCGAACCTGTGTAGCAAACCAGGCGGCGCAGTTTCCGGAATCCGCAACGCTCGTAGAGATTCACCGCGGGCAGGTTCTTTTCGATGACCTCCACCAGCATGAAACGATCTCCGCGCCCGGCCGCATCGGCGAGCAGATGAGTCAGCAGGGCATGCGCGTGGCCGTTGATCGCGACTTCCGGCACGGCGATGCTGGCCAGCCGGGAGGTCCACCCGCGGCGGGCAATCAGGGCGACGGCGGCCGGCTTGTCCTCCCAGAGCATCACCCGGCTGAGGGAGAGGTCCACGCTGTCGAGGCGCGCCATGTCGGTGAACAGGGTGGGCGTGTACGGTAGCGCCACATGATAGCGGGCAAATGCGCGGGTCAGCAGCGTCGCAGCGGCCGCGGGTCCGAACTCGACAATGCTTTTGAAGTTCCTGGACATGGATGGGTAGAGAACCCGGTGAGATCCCTCAGGTTGCTGCTTTATTCCCGCTGTCGTGTCTGGATTTCCTCTTTCCTGGAAGCGCACCACGCCATGGCTCGATTCGGTCAAACGTCCCGAAACCGGTTCAGGTCATCTGGAAGCCCAAGGCATCCAGCTCCGTCAGGTGAAAAGGAACGCTGGCGAGCACCTCCTCCAGCTTGCCGAGCGCATCGGCGAGCCGGGGCGTGCTGAAGGCGCAGGCACCGTCCTCACTGTCGTGCAGATGAACAACCCAGGAGCCGGTGGCCTCGTCGCCGATATGAAACACGGCGCCATGCAGGTAATTGCCCGGCAGGCCCGGGTGAGGGCCACCGCCCGGCACGAGAAAGAGGGTGTGCATCGGGTCATGCACCACCTCGTGTCCGTGGCGGGCCCGATGCAATATGGGCTTGCCGATCACCGCCAGACGATGGCTTTCCGCCCGCGCGCGGAGTTCGTCGGGCAGCGATTGCACGTAGCGGTCGTAGATGCTGGCATTGGGCTCCAGCGCCTCGTCGTCGATTTCGCCGGCGATCAACGCGGGCAGGTTCTCGGCCTGAAAGGTCGGCAGACTGGCCAGCGAGCGGGCCGTGACGTGGCCGCCCTTGTGATCGGCGCTCACATAGACCTGACGGGCGGCGTAGAGCCGGTTCAAGGCATCTTGATAGGCAGGGGTCAGGGGCAGGGCGCCGATGGGGCTGGCTTCGATCTTGTCGAGAACGGTGTGATCAAATTCGGCGTTGGGATCGTAAGACATAGGGTTGGCGACACCGTTGGATTCCGTCCGAAAAGGCCGGGGTTGGCGTCGTGCCGTCAGATTGCACGGCGTTGCGGCGCCTGCAAGCTATCGCTCGCCAGCCCCAATCCCGCGCCCTCACCGCGGGCGTTGCATGGAATTGGGATTCTCCCCGGCTAAGAGGGAGATCGCGGCGCCTTCCCGGCCGAGGCCGAGGCATTCAAAAAGATTGCGCACGGCCTGACCCAGCAGGTCGTTGCCCAGCGCATCCAGGACAACCTCCTCCACGAAGCGCCGCGCCAGGACCGCCGCCTGAGTGCGCAGGAGCTGGGCCTCGGCCGGAGGCGGGTCCTCATCCGTCTCGAAGCAGGGATCCAGCAACGCGACCAGCTGTCCGGCCGTGGCCGCGGCAGCCGTGCCTTCGCGGCCATCGCGGTGCAGGTAGGTGAGCAGGCGACGGGCAACACGCCCCGCGTGCGGCAGATTCAGGGGGACGTCGAAGAAAGGCGCCGGCTCCATGGCCAAGGATTGCCGCGGAAAGGGCGGGGACAGCAATCCGGAAATCAGGGCTTCACTTCGATCTGCAAGGATGCCCGCGCCTGGGCCGCGGCCATGAAGCTTTGCTGGGCGGAGAAGGGGGCTTCCCCTTCCTTCCGCACAGGGGGAAGGTACCGGCCGTCGGGCTGGAGTTCATGGGCGTCGATATTGTCCATGAATTCTCCGGGGAGGATTTCCTTGAGCACCCGGTCGCGGAGGGCCGGCACGTAGATCGGGAAGAGGGCTTCCACCCGGCGGAAGAAATTCCGGGTCATCCAATCGGAACTGCCCGCGTACAGCAGCGGAGAGGTGTCGTTCTCGAAATAGAAGATGCGGGCGTGTTCGAGGAACCGGCCCACAATGTTGCGGACCCGGATGTTCTCGCTGAGTCCCTTGACGCCCGGCACCAGGCAGCACGTCGCGCGGACGATGAGATCAATCTGCACGCCCGCCTGGGACGCGGCGTAGAGGTTGTCGATGGTGACCTTGTCCACGAGCTTGTTCATCTTCGCCATGATGCGGGCGGGCTTGCCGGCCGCGGCGTTGGCCGCCTCGTTGGCAATGAGCTCCTGAATGCGGGAATGCAGGTTGAACGGGGCCACCATGAGGTGCTTGAACTCGGGCGAGCGGCCGAAGCCGGTGAGCGAATTGAAGAGCTGCGCCACCTCCGCGGCAATCTCCGGGTTGCAGGTGAGCAGGCTGAGATCCGTGTAGAGCCGCGCGGTCTTGGGGTTGTAGTTGCCCGTGCCCAAATGGACGTAGCGGCGGATGCCCTCGGCCTCCTGCCGCACGACCATGCTGCATTTGCAGTGTGTCTTGTGACCGACCAGGCCGAACACGACGTGAACGCCGGCCTCTTCCAGCTCCTTGGCCCACTTGATGTTGTTGGCCTCGTCGAAACGGGCCTTGAGCTCGACGAGCGCGGTGACCTGCTTGCCGTTGCGGGAGGCCTCGATCAGGGCGCCGATGATCGGGGAATCGCCGCTGGTTCGGTAGAGGGTCTGCTTGATCGCGAGGACGGACGGGTCAACGGCGGCCTGCTGGACAAACTCCACGACCGGGTTGAAGGAGTCATACGGATGGTGCAGCAGAATGTCGCCGGTCTGGATGGAGGCGAATATGCTCGTCGAACTCTTCAGGCCAGGCATCTCGACGGGGGCAAAGGCTGCGAACTTGAGGTCGGGCCGGTCCACCAGGTCATACAGGCTCATCATGCGGTCGAGGTTCAAGGGGCCGTCGAGCTTATAGACCCACTCCTCCTCCAGATGGAGCTGTTCGCAGAGCAGCTGGGGCACGCTGGCCGGGGCATCGGCCTCGATTTCCAGGCGCACCGCGGCGCCGCGGCGGAGATTGCGCAGTTCCTCCTCGATCTTCTTGAGCAGGTTCTCCGCTTCCTCGTCATCGATGTAGAGATCGCTGTTGCGCGTGATGCGGAAGGCGCTGGCGCTGACGACTTGATAGCCGGGAAAGAGTTCGCCGGCGCACGACTTGATGACGTCGCTCAGGAAGACGAACGTCTGGGGGCCGCGCTTTTCCGGGCAGATCTGGACGAGCCGGGGCAAAATGCGGGGGACCGGGATGATCGCGGTGAGGCCCTCGATTTCGGGGGTCTCGGGATTGTCGACCGTCACGATCACGTTGAGGGTCTTGTTGGCAATCTGGGGAAAGGGATGTGACTGGTCGATCGCCAGCGGTGTAAGCACGGGATGGACCTGCTTGGTGAAGTAATCCTGCACCCAGGTCTTTTCCGCCGGCGTCAGTTGCGCGGCCGACTTGAAGGTGATCTTTTCGCGGGCCAGGGCCGGCACGAGCAGGGTTTGCCAGCAGGCGTACTGTTCATCGACCAGTTTGCGGATCTCGGTGAACGCGCGTTTGAGTTGCTCGCGCGGAGACAGACCGTCGATGCTGGCCTCGCCCCCGGTGGAATCCTTCTGCTGCAGCAGGCCGGCGATGCGGATTTCGAAAAACTCGTCGAGATTCGAGCTGACGATCGCGAGAAACTTGGTGCGCTCAAGGAGCGGGTTGGCCTCGTTAAGCGCCTGCGCCAGCACGCGCCGGTTGAAGGCGAGCCAGCTCAGCTCGCGGTTCGCGTACACGATCTTACTCCCGCCGGCCTTGGGCGTGATGGACCGGCCGGTCTTGGCCGTGATTTTGGTGGAGCGTGGTTTGACGCGCGGAGTGGGTGCCATGGAGATGGGACCGGTCTGGACCGGCCAGGTGCCGGAGAACGGGTCAAAAACGCATAGCGGGCCGGACCCGGGAACCAACGCAAATCAGGAGCAAACCCGGATATTTAACATTCGCGGTCAGGTGGCGGCGGCTCCGCCGTCTGCCGGACAAGGGCTTAGCGCTGGAGCACGTCACGCAATTGTAACATTCTGGTCGTTGAATCCAGCCCGTGGTCCCGCATCCTCCGGCGTGTTGAGTCACCCCTTGCGATTGTCATGAAATCCACCGTGTCTGCTGCCGCACTGGCTGAGAAGAAGAAGCTGAACGTCCGGCTTGCGGCGGCGAAAAAGCAGGCTGAATCAGCCAAGCTCGCCATGAAGCGGGCCAAGGCGGAACTCAAGCTGTCCAGACAGGAATTCAAGGCGGCCAAGCGCCTGGCAAAAAAGCGCCGCAAGGAGTTCAAGGCCCTCAAGGCGGAACTGGTGGCGCTAAACGCCAGGAAACCGAGACGCCAGCCGGCCGCCTCGCGCAGCCCCAAGCGGGTTCCTTCGGTGAGCACAGCCAGCACGGCCGACACGTCGCCAGAGGCGTCCAGCGTGATCGCCCTTCCGGTTGATCCAGCCGCAGGTACGTCCCCCGCTCAGTAGATTTCCGGCACGATCATTTCCGGGCGGATCGGCTCGCGACGGTAGTCGGGATGATGGACGCGAGGGGGCAACTCGATCTGCTCGCGATCGACCTCGGCGTATTTCACCTGGGACAGCAGGTGGGCGATGCAATTCAGCCGGCCCTTCTTCTTATCCGCTCCTTGGACCACCCACCACGGTGCCTCGGGGATGTGCGTCCGCTCAAACATCACCTCCTTGGCCTTGGTGTAATGTTCCCAGCGCTTGCGGGATTCGAGGTCCATCGGGCTCAGTTTCCACTGCTT